>Ga0208899_1002099_pt1 | contig 13639 bp, 16 predicted proteins | sample VirMetDEL_Nov_24_FD_184518 | JGI IMG/M metagenome (GOLD analysis project Ga0208899, IMG submission 184518) | Aqueous microbial communities from the Delaware River and Bay under freshwater to marine salinity gradient to study organic matter... | ecosystem: Environmental > Aquatic > Marine >... | reverse complement strand
GCCCGGACAATCTGGGCAGGGGATACTTCGGGAGAATGTTATGACTAAAAAAGACGACGACGCGCCGAGCGTCATCAGCAGGATCACGCAGCATTATGAGTCTCAGGGCGTTCGCACGATTGAGGTTCCAGAGTGGGGCGACAATGATGGCCCGCTGGTTATCTATACCGCGCCGTTCACTCTGCGCGATCAAAGCCGCATTGATTTCGCTACGCGCAAAAGCGAGTCAAATGTTGACGCGCTGGTCGAAGTGCTTATCCAGAAATGCCAAAACTCTGATGGCTCGCGGATGTTCACTGTTGCGGATAAAAAAGCGTTGAGGGAAAAAGCCGACGTTGACGTTGTGTCTCGCGTCTGCACTGAAATCATGGGGCCGACCACGGAGCAATTGGAAAAAAACTAACGGAAGACGATCAGCGCCAGTTCAAGTTCGCACTGGCTGATCGTCTGAGGATGACGGTCTCAAGGCTTGAGACTGAAATGACTGTTAGTGAATTTGTTGAGTGGTCGATCTGGTATAAGATCAAAGAAGAGCGGAACGCATAGGAGTTTGTAATGGCCACGCAACAAATGAAAATCGACCTTACGGCCAAGGACAAAACCGGCAACGCGTTTCGCTCGCTCAATGCTCGGCTTGAGAAGACGCGCAAGGTCGCCAAGTCTGTCGTTGGGGTTGTCGCAAAGGTGGGCGCGGCAGCAGTTGCGCTTGGCGCTGGGTTTGTTGTGGCGACCAAGAAGGCGCTTGAGTTTGCCGACGGCATAGCCAAGACGGCGGACAAGGTTGGTCTCAGCACGGACGCGCTTCAGAAATATCGCTACGCTGCTGACCTCGCTGGCGTGTCAAATGGTGAGCTTGATAAAGCGTTTGACAAGCTCAACAAGTCAATTGGCGAGACGATCAACGATGGCACCGGCGCGGCGTTTGACGCTTTTGAGCAGCTTGGCCTTTCGTCTGATTTAATGTCTGGAAAGCTGCGCGGCACTGAGCCGGTCTTTCTGGCTGTTTCCGATGCGTTGGCTCAGGTTGATGACCACAGTCAACGAGCGGCTCTGGCGGCTGACATATTTGGCCGATCTGGCACCAAGCTGATCAACCTGATGAAGAACGGCAGGGGCGATATTAAAGCGGCTGGCGATGAGTTTGAGCGGTTTGGCGGGGTCATAGAAGAAGGAACGCTGCGAAGTTCCGAGAAGGCGATCGACGCAATCACTCGCTTGACGACGCTGATGCAGAGTAAATTGACCAAAGCGCTGGCGGACAATGCGCCGTTGATTGCTGATTTTGGAAAGGAATTGCTGGAAAATTTGCCAAAGATAATTAACGGCCTGCGAGATGTCGCAAGGTTCTTTGGCATTGTCGGGCTGTCATCATCTGACCAGTTAAAAAAAGCACAAAACGCCATTGATGAGTTGATGGACACATATGAACGTAGAATTACAAAGGTAAAAGAAAAACGCGGGACTTTAACGGTAGGCCAACAGCGAGAGGCTGCAAGAATATTAGGATTGGTTGACGCAGAAAAAGCAATAATAGAAAAAATAACTGCCGAGCGAGTCAAACAATCACAAGCTTTACAAAACGCATTTAAGCCTGCTCCGCCATCTAAGCCAGGAACGGGCGGCAAGCTGGGGTTAAGCCCGGCTGATAGGAAAAAAGCAGATGAGGCGGCAAAGGCGAACGCTGATTTTATCAAACTGATAAGCGATCCGCTCAACAAAATAAAAACCATTCGCGCCGAGATTTTGAAAAGCGCACAGGACACAGCGGCAGCCGCTGGGCTTGAACTTGAATATGCGAACGCATCCGAGGCTGTCAAAAACCGCGCGATCGCGGTTGCTCAAATTGAAAACAGGCTGAAGGCTGAAGGCATCACTCTGAGCGATGTACAGCGGGAGCAGTTGGAAGCCGCGCTGGACCTGACGCAGCAAAGGCAACAAGCGCTGGCGCTGATAAAATTGGACGAGCAGGCCAGGATCGCGGCGGCTGAAAAGCTAAAAGAGACACAGCGCCAAGCCAACGAACTAATCAAGACCGGGCTACAATCTATGCAAGATGGGCTGACCGGGCTGATTGATGGCACTCAGACATGGAAACAGGCGCTCGGCGGAGTGCTGCGGACTGTCATTAACATTGCGGCGAAGATGGGCGAGACATCAACGGGCGGGTTCAGCTTTGGGAAACTAGTCTCTGGGCTGGGGTCGCTGTTTGGGGGCGGCTCGGTTATTGGTGGGCAGCCAATTCCTGTCAGTGGTCCGAACATTATGCACACGGGCGGGAAGATCGCCGGGCCTAATGGGCGAATGGCGGGCCTGCGCTCAGACGAACGAATGATCATCGGTCAAACCGGCGAGCGGGTTTTGAGCCGAGGCCAGACGGCCCAGGGTGACAGCGGGGGCGTGGTTATTAACCAAACCATCAACCTTTCCACCGGGGTCCAGCAGACTGTTCGGGCCGAGGTGATGAGCCTTGCACCGCAGATCGCAGCACAGGCCAAGGCGGCTGTACTTGACGCCAAGAAGAGAGGAGGCGGCTTTGGTGCCGCGTTTGCATAATGGCGATCACATATCCGCTAAATTTACCTACTCACACCGGCATCCGCTCGATCAACCTTCGGGCTGTTCAGACGGTCGGAATGACGATGAGCCCGTTTACATATAAGCAACAAACCGTCGTCCACCCAGGCCAGCGCTGGGAGGCTGAGATCACGCTTCCGGCCATGCAGCGAGCCAACGCCGAGGCATGGGTTGGATGGTTGTTAAGCCTGCGAGGCAGATCAGGGACGTTCTTACTCGGCGACCCACTGGCAACGTCACCGCTGGGCAACGGCGGCGGCACACCTCGCGTCAATGGCGGAAGCCAAACCGGGTCCACTCTAATCATCGACGGCTGCACGGCGTCACAGTCCTCATATCTGGCCGCTGGGGATTACATCCAGATTGGGGCCGCCGCATCCAGCCAGCTATACAAAGTGACCCAGACAGCGGCATCTGACGGCTCTGGCAACGCTACCCTGGAGATATGGCCGGAACTGCGATCTAGTCCGACTGACAACACGGTCATCACGGTTAATTCAGCCAAGGGTTTGTTTCGCCTATCCACCAACGAGGTGGACTGGTCGATCAATGAGGCGTCTATATTCGGCCTGACGTTCCCGGCAGTCGAGGCCATCACATGAGCCGGTCGCTTGATGGGCGGATGCTCGCGGCGATATCGGAAGGCATCGTCACGCCATTCTTCACGGTTGATTTGTTATTTCCGGTTGGCTCTGTTGATTATGGCGGGTCTACCGTCACGTCTGGTCCGCTATATCTCTGGACGGGTCACGGCACCGTTGAGATTGAGGGCAAGAGTTATATCGGCACCGGGCAATTTCTTGAGCTAAGTGCGTTCGAAGAAACCACCGAGATTGCCGCCAGGAACGCCACCGTAACACTATCCGGCATCCCGTCTGATCTGCTCGCCCTGGCTCTGTCAACGCCGTACCAAGGTCACAAATGCCTAATCCAGTTCGGCGTATTTACGCAAGGCGATGTGCTGAAAGAGGACGGATCATATGTTCTCAAAGAAGACAGCGGCCACCTGAGCCTAGAATCAACCAACAAGTCTCGGTCAATCGTGTTTAACGGGTACATGGATCAGATGACCATCGCCGAGGGGCCGGAGACATCCCAAATCGCGATGACGGTTGAGAGCCGCTTGATTGATTTGGATCGGGTGCGATTGAGGCGATATACGTCTGAAGATCAGAAATCGCGCTTTCCAGGCGATCTGGCCTTCGATTTCGTGAATGACCTTCAGGATAAAGAAATCTTCTGGGGCAGGCGCTAATGGTCCCAAATCATGACATCGAGTTGGCAAAATACATTGATGAGTGTCGTGATAAACCGTTCGCCTGGGGTTCTCACGATTGCCTGACTTTTGCCGCTGGTTGTGTCTATGCTCAAACTGGGCGGACAACACTCTCTGACATGCTTGGCGATTACACTTGCCCGATGAGCGCCCTGATCCATGCCAGGAGGCGCATCAAGCAGTTTGACTATCCATCTGATGTGTCGATCATAGACGCGCTGGATGAGCGGCTGGATCGCGTTGAGGCACCATATCCGGCCAGAGGCTCGATCACAGCGCGGAGGGCAGATCAGAACTTGGTCACAGGCTACGCGCTGGGTGTTCGTTTGCGTCGTCATTCGGCTTTCCTGTACGAGACTGGCATGATATTCCTAAACTGGGAGCCGGATGATCTATATTGGAGCGTAGAGTGATGCGGTCTCGCCTGCTCGCAACAACGGCTTTGTATGCTGCGCTAGTTATCGCTCCGGCGTCTGCTGTTGCTGACCCTGTTTCTGCGTCAATTTTGGTTGGGGCGATGCTTTCTGGCGGGGCAGCGGCGGCGAGCACAACGGCTGCGCTTGCCTTGGCCGCAGGGCTGAAGGCGTTTGCTCTGTCAGCCGCCCTTGGCTTCGTGTCGATGGCATTGGCGCCCAAGCCCAAGAAGCCAAGGGTTACAGAAGGCGGGTTCGTCCAGAACAATGTTGGATCAACGCTTGACCACGGCGTCATCTACGGTGAGACCAAGGTGGGCGGCGCTGTCTTTTACGCCTCCACATCCAACAACGATACCATCCTCCACCGCATGATCGCAGTGGCTGGCCACGAGGTTGAATCTTTCGTGAGCTTCTTCATCAATGACGAGGAAGTCACCGTTGAATCTGATGGGTCGGTTAGCGCACCAGATCGCTTTGCTGGTAACGTCTACATCGAGACACGGCTTGGAACGGACGATCAGACGGCGGTTGATCTGCACGGCTTTGGTGCTGCGGTAAACCTTCCAGACGGTTCCGACGAGTGGACCCAAGCGCATCGGGCCAGAGGTGTTGCGTACATCTACTCCGCTCTGAAGTTTGATGCGACTGCCTTTCCTAACGGGACGCCTGTCATCACGGCTGTCGTCAGAGGTCGCAAAGTCTATGATCCCCGCACATCAACCACAGCATGGAGCGACAACGCTGCGCTCTGCATCCGGGATTATCTCACGTCTGACTTTGGTTTGGGCTGCGATGCTGATGAGATTGACGATGTGTCTTTTGCTGACGCCGCGAACGACAGCGATCAAAGCGTTGCTCTAATTGACGGGACCAGCACCCAGAAGCGATACACGGCGAACGGAACATTCACCACGGCTGTCACACCCTCTGACGCCATCACCCAGATGCTGACATCGATGGGCGGAATGATCTGGTATTCCCAAGGCCAGTTTGGCGTTCGTGCGGCGACCTGGGATGCTCCGACTTTATCCTATGATGAAGATGATCTGGTTGCCTCTATCGAAGTCGTATCCAGACATTCGCGACGCGATCAGATCAACGAAATGCACGGTACGTTCAGAGGGCCAGAGAGCAACTATCAGCAAACCGACTTTCCAGCAATCAAGTCTGATGTCTTTCTCGAATCAGATGGCGGCATCGTCTCAATCACAGATATGCCGCTGCCGTTCACCGATACATCCCAGATGGCACAGCGGATCGCAAAGCTGGCTCTGTACCGTCAACGCGAGCAGGTGCAAGCCACGATCACAACCGGGCTGTCTGGCTTCAAAGCAAAGATCGGCGACATCATCCAGCTATCCAACACCCGGCTTGGCTGGACCAACAAAGCGTTTGAAGTGGTTGATTGGTCGTTTAGCCTTGGCGATGACATGACGTTCCAATGCGCTCTCAGCCTGTTAGAGATCAGTGAGAACGTTTACGCATGGTCGGCTGAAGAAGAAGCGTTCGATCAGAATAACACTGAACTTCTGAACGCATTTGCTGTTGCGGCTGTTGGGTTATCAATCGACGATCAGCTTCGCCAGACCAAGCAATCGGTGTCGGGGGTGCTGGTTGCTACAGTTACCTGTGAAACGCCGACTCGGTTGTCCGCAGTAGAACTCCAATTCAAGTTAAGCTCAGAGGCTGACACCGAATGGCGAACATTTTCCACCGGGCCGCTTGGGAACCATGAAGTGCTTGGGCTGATTGATGGGGCTGACTACGATTTCCGGGCGCGAGGGATCAGCACGATTGGTCTGGCTGGGGATTATGTCACGATTGAAGATCAGACGTTCACACCGTTTGCCACGCCTCCGGCAGATGTGACAGACTTCTCATCAAGCCTGTCGGGCGGGTCTGCTGTTCTGACATGGACGCCCGTGGCTGACCTTGATACCAGCCACTATGAGCTTCGCCATCAATCCGTTACGACCGGGGCCACATGGGGAGCGTCATCGGTTCTGATCGAGCGGATCGCGCACCCATCATCATCCGTTGTTGTAGTCGCGCGCTCTGGGACGTATTTGATCAAGGCGGTAGATCGGTCTGGCAACTATTCGGCGGGCGCTACAACCAACGTGGTGACGGCTGGTCAGTTACCTCCACTTGGTGCGACTCAGACGTTGACAGAAGACCCAGGCTTCTCTGGTGCCAAGACGAATGTCCAAGTGGTTTCGTCCGAGTTGTTGATGACCAGTTTTGCAACCGCTGGGTCAAATGGGACGTATCTGTTCTCGACCTATATCGACACAGGTGCTGAAAGAACGACCACGATTGATTTTGTACTGGACGAAACGCGCCATCATTCTGGAGCCACATCGGGATCGGTCAACTGGGATGACATCGCATCAAGCTTTGTCTTTGACGATTGGCCGGGCAACTTCGATGACTGGACGGATGAGAGCGCCGAGTATAATGATTACGACGTTGAGATATACGTTCGTGCGACCTCTGACGATCCAGCAGGCTCACCGACATATGGAGGCTGGGTGCCAGTGACCGGCGGGCAGTTCGTTGGGCGAGCGTTCGAGTTCAAGGCTGAACTGTCCAACACATCCGACAAGGTGTCACCGGCCATCGCTGGTCTAGAAGCGAAAGTGAGTTATTAAATGTCACAGAATGATATGGTGATCGCGAACCAGACGGCGGCTCTGGCCAGGGCGGATATTAACTCTGCACTGCAAGCGTTGGCCTCCAACTCGCTTGGGACATCGGCACCGTCAACGACCTATGCTGGTCAGTGGTGGTATGATTCCAGCTCGGCAATCCTGAAGCTGCGGAATTCAGCCAACTCAGCCTGGATTGATGTTGGCATATTTTCCTCCGGCTCATTCGTCCCATCGCCGGGAATTGCGTCACAGGCGGAAGCAGAGGCCGGAACAAATAACACCAAGTTCATGACACCGCTTCGATCTCGTCAGGGGTCAATGCCAAGCTCCAGCATTGCGACGAGTGGCTATGCGGAGTTGGCCAATGGTTTGCACCTTCAGTGGGGCAGAGCAACAGCAGTGGCGGCGGGGTCAATCACATTCCCGATTGCATTTCCAACTGCCGTTTTCTCGATCAATCTGACAGGCGTTTCCGACACTGTTTCGAACAGTGGCATCGCGCTCAATTCGGCATATTCCACCACCGGGTTTAGCTACGACATCGACAGCGATGAAGGTGTGCTGCAATACTCTGAAATCCACTGGCAAGCCTACGGCAATTAGGAGAGATCACCATGGCTGATACAAAAATCTCTGATCTCACTGTGATCACTGGGGCAGACACAGCGGCTGATGATGATTTTGTCGTTGTTGATACCTCGGCGGCGCAGACCAAGCGGATTACACGGGATGAGTTGAAGGCTGCGGTTTTAAACACAGGCGCAGTGACGATTGGCGGCGCGGTCAGTTTCAATGCCATCGCTGAAACCAAGGCGGTCACAGCTGTTGATGTGTTCGTTTACGACACGTCCAAGGACAGCGACGGCGGTGCATGGCGTGATCGGACACAGGCAACCTCCTGGTATAACGAGACGTTGAACACTGCGACCCGTGGGGCGCGAAAGGAATTTCCTGCTGTCGCGGTCATCGTGGCGGAGTCGGATACGGTCACGATCTATGACGGTGATGATCCTGATCTGCCAATGTGGCGCGTTGAAGATTACACAGGGTTAACTTTAACATCCATAAATGCAATCCACGGCAGTATGGCTGTCGCTGCGTCAACGGGGCTAATCCTATCCAGCTATGTCGGGGATGACATCGGTTCTGCAACGCTCGATTACACGACGGCGACGACGCCAGCGATTGTAAACAATGCCGTCAACACCGTCACCATGACCGTCCTGCCTAACGCACCGATTGATGCAGCTACGGGCATTCAGGTTCCTACTATCCGCGTCGGCACTGATGGAGGTATTTCCGTCATCGAAAATGATGGGACCGTAACAAGCACAGCCTCGTTGACATACAAGGAAAGCGCATCATCAAGCCCTGACTATGACCTGTGGTATCGCCACGCATTTGGCCGCGCGCTTTTGGCTGGCACGAGCATTTATGCCTATATGAGTTCCTCTTGGTATTTGAAGTTAACCGATACAGACGGGACTGCGATTGACAATTGGGTTGTCGGCGACGTTTCGGAAGGCGCGCCGGTTTATCAAAAACTCACCAAGATAGACTTTGATCCCACAGGTAACAAAAACCACATGACTTGCGGGATGACTGCAAACTATAATTCTGGCTGGATGCCTGCGCTCGTTAAAGGTGCCTTCCTGTCTGACACTGACGACACGGATGTGACGGGTGGGACCGAGCCAGACCGCTCGGTGAAAAACAACGCCCTAACCGTCAACGGCACGATCACCAAGACCGCCGTGGCCACAGGCGCTGAGTTGGTCGAGTATTCCGGCTTCAGCGCCAGCAACTATCTGGAGCAGGCTTATAACGCTGATCTGGACTTTGGGACTGGTGACTTCTCGGTGATGGGGTGGTTCAAAACCACGAACACCACGGGCGCGATATTTATGCGGGAGACAACCTTCAACGCTGGCACTGGCTACGGCCTATATCTAACCGCCGGACAAATTGCAATTCTGGCAGGGAGCGTAGCGGCGACTACTGACGGGGTTAACTATAGCGACGGGGTGCGGCGGCATTTCGCACTCGTCCGGCGGTCTGGCGTTGCCTATCTATACATTAACGGCGTTCAGACGTATTCCGTCGCGCGTGCTGGAACAACCACAGACGGTACGGCGACAGTAAGGATTGGCCTGCGCCATGATGATAACTTCCCGATGGCGAACGCCAGCCTGGCCCTAATCCGCGTATCCGCCACGGCCCCAACGGCGGAGCAGATCGCCAAGATTTACAATGACGAGCGGGTGCTATTCCAGGAAGGCGCGGCCTGCACCCTGTATGGCACCTCAGACGTTGTGACAGCGCTGGCGCATGATCCCGGAACGGACTTGCTGCACGTCGGCACAAGCGCTGGGCGTTCAGTCTTCCAAGGCCTTCGTCGAGTGTCCAACACGACCACAGCGGTCGGAACTGCAATCAGCGCCAGCGATGGCCTAGTGGTCGAGGAGTAGTCGGATGACTGTGTTAATTGAGAAACCAGAGTTAAGTCTGCGTGAAGAACTAGCTTCTTTGCGTAATCAGGGGACGTATCAGCAGCAGCAGTTCTGGTTTTCTGGTGATGGCACTGAGACTGACTTCGCCCTGCCTAATGGCTGGAAACCGCTGCACGTATTTGACGCCGGGGCGCTTCAGAAGGAAGGCTCAGGCGACGAGTATGAGGTGGTCTATGATGGATTTATTTACACGGTGTCATTCAACACAGCGCCGACCAGCGGCAATGACATCGGCGTGATCGGAGTAAAAGCATGACCATCTTTGTAACCAAAGGCGATGCACCTCTGACCCCAACGCAGCTTGAAAAGCGCGCTCAGAAGCACATCGCTCGCTCTTGGTCGCCTCAAGCCCGTGAGCGTAGTATTCGTCAGGCTGACGGCCTGTTCGATGCTTTCATGGCTGCGTTCTCTGCTGACCATGATGTGAACGTCACCAACAACACGTTTAACTGGCAGCTCCAAGAGTTCCGTAAAGCCGCCGCACGGTTGGAGCAGTATGTCTTGGCTGATGGCCGCGCTGAGGTCTACGAGGACCAGTGGAATGGTGAACACGACGATGACGGTGACGAGATTATGGAGAGCGTGCTGGTGCAGCCCGCAATCAAGCCACTGGACGCGCAGGTCGAGCAGCCAACCTATGATGACGAGGGTGAACAGACAGGCACAGAGATGATCGACAATCCGTTGATTGTGCAGGACGATGAGAACCGGGCGGATGCTCAGTCTGTTATTGACGCCACACCTCAAGCGGTGAAAGACTTTTAGGAATGGGCGAGTTTGACCTCAGACTTATCCTGACGTTGGCGGGGATGGGCGTTTCGGTGGTCAGCGCTGCGGTCATCGTCAAGACCAAACTAGCGGCGGTCATTGACACGCTGTCCGACATTGAATCCAGGCTGCGGAACTTGGACTCAACGGTGGATCGGCAGCAGGCCCACATGGAAGTGGCCAATCAGAAACTCGGCGTTTTGTCCGGTATGCTGGCCCCAGATAAGATGGAAGTTCGGGCGCGCGAGGTTGCTACAATGCAGGCGGAGATCGCTAGTTTGCATGGGTCGGTCTCGAAACTGTTATCCATGCACAATGGACGCCATCCTCCGATCAAAGACGACAAATAGGAGATTAAGATGCTCTCAGCTTTAATCGGGCCCATAACCGGGTTGCTCGATAAGGTCATCCCGGACGCTGACACTAAAGCCAAGATCGCTCATGAGTTGGCCACCATGTCAGAGCGACATACTCAACAGATAGTCCTTCAACAAATCGAGGTTCTGAAGGCGGATGCTAAGGGAAACTGGTTCCAGGCATCGTGGCGACCGTTGGCTGGCTATGTGTCGGTGCTAGGCATGGCGGTGAACTTTTTGGTCAGCCCTATTGCCGCCGGGTTTGGGGTTGTGATACCGCAAGCCGATATGTCCGTGATGATGCCATTGTTGCTGGGAATGCTCGGAATTGGGGGAATGAGGAGCTACGACAAGGTCAAGAAAACTGACACCAAGGTGGTGTCATGAGCCATAACTGGGTTCTATCGTCCCGCTCCAGAGAACGGCTGGCTGGCGTCAAGCCGGATCTTGCCGACACCGTTAAGCGGGCGCTGGAGCTTTCACCGATTGACTTTGGCGTGAGCGAAGGCAAGCGGACGCTGGAGCGGCAGAAGCTGCTGGTCAGCCAGGGCGCGAGCCAAACGATGAAGTCAAAGCATTTGACCGGCGATGCGGTGGACTTAGTGGGCTATCTCGACGGGCATGTATCCTGGGAGATGGCCATCTATTGCAAGATCGCCGATGCCGTCCGTCAAGCCGCAATTGAAACCGATGTCTCAATACGCTGGGGCGGCGCGTGGCAGGTCAGGGACATCCGGATGCATGAAGGCGGCATGGACGAGGCACAGGACGCCTATATTGATCTGAGGCGATCTGAAGGCCGTCGCCCGTTCCTGGATGGGCCGCACTTCGAACTGTCCTGATTGGACTATAGTTCAAGATCCTCCTGCTCGGCAGGCTTGGGCGGCTCCACGAACAGATCCGGCTGCGCGTAAGCCTCCTCAATGCGTCGGCAGGCAATGTCGAAATAGCCTTCGTCAAGTTCTATGCCGGTGAACTTGCGGCCCATCTTGGCGCAGGCCACGCCGGTCGTGCCGGATCCCATGAAGGGGTCAAGGATGGTTTCTGTACTGGCTGGCAGGTGTCCTATGCACCATTCCATAACGCCAACTGGCTTTTGTGTAGGATGCTGACGAACGTCATCGCCTTTGCGAATCATTCCATGCCACAGCCATTCAATACGCCGCACCGCCTTTGCAAGATTAGTCCAGGCAAGTTCGCAATCTGCAAAATCAGTTTTGCCGTTTTTCTTGTCCCAAACCAACCAGCACGATGTCGGCGGCAACGTAAAATAATTTCCGCCGAATATAATCTGATGCCGGGACGCTTCTCTGAGCGCGTCAATCGCCGCGTCTGAGGCGGGCTTACTGTCCCAGTTGAACTCCCCGTAATCTTTGACAGCCGCCAACAGCCCTCGTGAAGCGGCCTTTTTACTGCTTTCGCCAATCCCATACGGCGGATCGGTAACGACGGCATCAAACTTGCCCAGCGTCGGCATGATGTCCAGGCAATCGCCCAGATAGAGCGTGGCGTCGCCAATGTGTTCAATTCTACCCATAGTGCATATCCCTCTTTCTGGCTATCTCGCGGCCCTCCGGCGTGTCTTCCTCCCAAGGTTTTCGCCGCAGCGCCTCGACATCAGGTCGAAGCGACTTAGGCTTCGGCTTGGGGGCCGGCATCTTGGGCGGCGGCTCTGATGCCCCGACGGTTTCCTTGATTGCAGAAACCATTGCGTCGATGCCGTCAGCAAATTTTGCCTCGCGCTTGGCCAGCATAGCCTGCGCCTTCTCAAATATGGCCTCGGCGTCGGCTTTCAGCTTGTCGTCGCTTTCCATCTTTCGGATAGCATGAGATGCCGAAGTGTGATCGTAAAGACCGGCGAACAAGGCACACTGTTCCAGGGTTACTTCGCAAAGTCGGGCGGCGCACATGAGGGCCTGACGCGCATGAGCGACTGGGGTGTGTTTGGTCCCGGAGATGAAATCATCGCGCCCGGTGACTTCCTCTGTCGCTTGGATCAATGCTTTGTGCAGAGGCGTTCCAAATTGGGTTGCTCTGATGCGCGCCATCTGACTAGAAAAACGGTTTCGCTCTTTCATGTTTTTGATCCCTTCATTGCTGCAATCTCGGCGTCTTTCGCCTCATTCTCTGCCCGGTGTGCGACCACGCTGGCGGCATGGATTTGCGGGATGATGAGCGATGCGATGGACCATGGAACGACGGTCGATGCGTCTTGCAGGATCGTCGCTCCGTTTATGCCATTGGTTTCAGCGTTTCGGATTGTCAGGCGGACGAAGCCTGGGCGATCATCTTCTGGTTCTACTTCGACATTCATTGGACGAACTCATCAATCATCGGAAAGATTGGGCGAATGGCCAGGGCCGCCGTTCGGGCTAGATCGCGATGTTCTCTCTGTGTTGATGGGTCCGTTCGCAATTCGATGTAGTGGATCCAGGACCGCACTGATCCGGACATATAGAGCCGAGTCCAGGTCAGGCCTTCTGGCAAGATGGCGCGTGCGACCTCCTTCGCCAAGCCGCGCTTGAGGGCTGCATCGTATGCATCGAAGGTGCTGGCCATCAAACTATCCTGGACATCGTTCCACCATTGGATGAGGCCTTTGTCGTCTGTCTCCAAACTGTTCTGACGATTGACGAGATCCTGGAGCCTTGCCTCGCGGCGATCACCGTTGGTTTCGGTGGCGGAATAACGCTGAGAAAATTCCTGGAAGGAAAACGACCGATGGCGCAGCATCTGGCGTCCAATATCTCTTGTCGTGTCCATCTGGAGCGTGATGTGAGCCATTTCGAAGGGACTCCAGTGTTTATGCCTGATGAGGTAATTGATCAGCCCCTCGTCATTCAACGCGCTGATCTGGGATGTCGGATTACTGACGCGCGCGAAATAGGCGATGTCGTTGACTAAGCTCGATCCTGCCGGTGCGGCGTGGCGGCGACTATAACTTTCCAGGCTTACTGTTTGCATGTTTCTCTCACCCTAATTTCCTCGATCAAGATCATCTGAGAGACCGTCTTGACATTGCATTCGGCCTCGACCGCGATTGCTAGAATTTCATCATAGACATCATCTGGCAGGCGGATGTGGAGAT
>Ga0208899_1002097_pt1 | contig 13654 bp, 20 predicted proteins | sample VirMetDEL_Nov_24_FD_184518 | JGI IMG/M metagenome (GOLD analysis project Ga0208899, IMG submission 184518) | Aqueous microbial communities from the Delaware River and Bay under freshwater to marine salinity gradient to study organic matter... | ecosystem: Environmental > Aquatic > Marine >... | reverse complement strand
TGTGTTCTAGGTCTTTGTCTAATTCTTTTGTGTTTTCAAAATTATCATCTTGTAAACAAGCAATAGAAATACTTGCTTCTTTAACTGCTTTGTATGTTTCGTTTTTTCTTACAAAATAAGAAAAATCGTCTCTTATATTTGGTTTACTCATTATTTCCCCCTTTGTGTTGGTTTACCATTAGGAAAGGTTAAAGCGGTGCTGAACGCTTGCCAGTCCTCTGGTGTCATTATTTGCTCTACTTTGTGAATAGGCGTGTTATCTTTTAGGCCGTACTTCTTGCGCAGCTGTCCTATGATGCTTTTATATTTAGATCTTGATTTGTTAGTCATTGGTTATACCTCGCCTTCTAAAAACATATAACAAACGTCAAAAGATGCTGTATTTTCAAGCACGGGAACAGATGCACCATCAAACCAATCCATATAATGATATTCAATATAATCAATATCTAATGAATCTTCTATGGTATATATTCTGAACTCGTCAGATGGTCCGCCCCAAGAAAGCTGTAATCTGTAATATCCTTTATCTTGACCTTCAAAAGTTTCCGCCTCTACATAACCCCAAGATAACGCGGTACTATTTACATAGTCATATAAATCGTCAACCTCATTATATGTTTTTTCTATTTCGTTGAATTTATCTTGCACTAAGTCAGCGCATCTAAGTTCTCGTTGTGTATTATTCATAATTTACTTCTCCAAAGTATCAAAGCTTAATTGCCTTGTAATACCCATTATATACATTTACACCCAATAAGCAACACTTTATAGTTAAAAAAGTGCAATTAATTACCTAAAAGGCATAAATAAAAGGTTTATAAGCTATAATTAATCGGAATATGGAAGTAAAAACACCAAAAAAAAGAGGACGCAAACCAATCAATATAGATCCAGATAGAGTGGAGCATTTAGCTTCGCAAGGGTTGGGCGTGATGGATATTTGTAGGTCTTTGGGCGTTGGTTGGGATACATTCAACAAATATAGAGAAAAGAAAAACTCGGGAATCTCGGACGCTTTGGATAGAGGAAAAAGTAAAGGCCTGGCATTTGTCACATCTAAACTAATGGAAACAATAGAGGACAAGAATTTTAATGCTATCTCTTTCTATCTCCGCAACCGCGCTCCCGATCAATGGGCAGATAAAAGCGAAGTCAATCACAATTTAGATCTTAAAGGCGTACTCACGGACGCAAGAGAGCGCATAAACATAATAGATCACGCGCCAGCGCACGCGCTGCCTAAACGAAAGCGCGCTGCGACAGTAAGCGACAGCGAGGGCGCGGATGAATAACAAGGGATTAAGTGCGAGCAATAGTTTTTATGCTCCCTTTTTAACTAATGCTAGATACTCTCTCAATGTCGCATTTAGTCCCTTACCTATGCACCATAAACTGATAGTGAACACTTACTAACATAATGATAGTTAGTACTTACTATCGTTTAGACCCCCCAGCTTGCGCTAGCGAGCGGGGTAGTGTACGTGGAACTACTGAACTAAAATTTTTTAATTTTTTTTAATATGAAATACGGCGTAAAACTAGAAAAGGAATTGATGACCGAACTATGGTCAGGACCAATCAAAGACAACCCAGTAAACTTTGTTAAGTATGTGTTCCCATGGGGACAGAAAGACACCCCCCTTGAAGATTTCAAAGGACCAAGAAAGTGGCAGGAAAAAATTTTACGAGAAATGGCAATACACATTGAGCGAAACAATGTATTAGATTTACCAGAGATGTTTAGACTAGCCGTAGCATCAGGTCGTGGTATTGGTAAGTCCGCACTTGTCGCATGGATCATAATATGGATGTTATCTACTAGACTTGGTTCTACCATAATCGTAACTGCTAACACCGAGCAACAGCTTCGTTCAAGAACATGGGCTGAACTTGGTAAGTGGCTAACACTATCTATTAACTCTCATTGGTTTACCAAAACAGCAACCACGATTAAACCAGCACAATGGTTTGAAGATGCGCTAATAAACGACCTCAAGATTGACACTGGTTATTATTATGCCCAGGCACAGTTATGGAGTGAGGAAAACCCAGATGCGTTTGCAGGCATCCATTCATCATACGGCGTATGCTTGATAATGGATGAAGCATCAGGTATTCCTTCTCCTATTTACTCGGTCAGCGAGGGGTTCTTCTCCGAACCCACGCGCGACCGCTATTGGTTTACTTTCTCCAACCCGCGCCGAAACACTGGGCCATTCTACGACAGCTTTAACTCTAAGCAATCCTTCTGGAAGAACGAGCAGATTGACTCGCGCACGGTAGAAGGCACCGACCAAAAGCTCTTTCAAACGATGATTGAGCAATACGGCGAGGATTCCACAGTCGCGCGCGTGGAGGTGATGGGCGAGTTTCCATCCGCGGATGACGATACTGTCATACCAATGGGATTGGTCAAGGCGGCTATAGATAGGGATGTCTCTCTTACAGCTAACGCACCGATAATATGGGGATTGGATGTCGCTAGATTTGGCGGTGATAACTCCGCGCTATGTATACGACAAGGAAACCATGTGATGAGTATTAAGTCGTTTAAGTCTATGGACTTGATGCAGTTATGTGGTGTGATTAAGAATCAATATGATGAGTGTACTGCGATAGAAAAACCGCAGGAAATATTGATTGATGTCATTGGTTTGGGCGCAGGCGTGGTGGATAGACTGGCGGAGCAAAACTTACCTGTGCGCGGAGTCAATGTGGCGGAAGCGCCAGCGACCAAGAAAAATTATTTAAACCTACGCGCTGAATTATGGTTTGCGATTAAAGACTGGTTGGTGCAAAGAGATTGCAGGATTCCGCAGGACGATGAGTTGGTTGCAGAACTAGCATCGCCTTTGTATAAATATACGTCTACAGGTAAAATCAAGATTGAGAGTAAGGATGAAATGCGTAAGCGTGGAATTAAGTCTCCAGACAAGGCGGATGCGCTCGCGCTGACGATGGCATCCTCTGCTGCAAGTTTTGGTGGAAGCACTAGCTTTTTAGGTTATAATTTCAGACAACCTCTTAAATCAAAAATAATCAGAGTAGGATAAAGTATGGCAAAGAAGTACAACGAAGAAGAAATTAAAGCAGTCGTCCAAGAAGAAACAGATATGATTGATCTTGTAGGCGTGATTAAGTCCGAGATGGATGATGCTAAAGACTTCATACACCAAGTAGGCGCAGAAAGAGCTGAATCAACAGAATATTACCTTGGTACTGAACCAGAAGGTACTAGCTCTATGCAGTCAGAGTTTGTTTCTACAGATGTGCGTGATAGCGTACTTTTTATGTTGCCGTCTATCATGCGTACTTTCTTTGGCACTAAAAAGATTGTTGAATTTGTACCTAAAGGACCAGAGGATATTCAGTTAGCAGAACAACAAACAGATTATATTAACTATTTGATTAGAGAAAAGAATCCTGGTTTCCAAGTTTTGTATGACGTTTTTAAAGATGCTCTAGTAAGAAAGACTGGTTTTGTAAAAGTCTTTTGGGATGATTCAGTCAACGCTACTACGCACGAATATACAGACATAGACCCACAATCCTACCAAGCATTAATCCTTGATAAGAACGTAGAGGTAATAGAAGAATCAGTTACCAACGAAACAATCATAACCATGGACCCAGTAAGCGGTGAAGAAATAGTACAAGAAATACCAGCAAGTTATGACCTAACTATTAGAAGATTAAAACCAAAAGACCAAGTATGTATTGAGTCTGTACCACCAGAAGAAATACTTATATCAAGACACGCGCGCGATATAGACACAGCTTCTTACGTTGCGCACAGAATGATTAAGTCAGTCTCCGACTTAGTATCTATGGGATATGACCAAGAAGAGATAGAGCAATACGCAGGTTATGGCGGCAGCGCGCTTGACCCAGAAAGCTACGAAGAACAAGAAGCAAGAAATCCGTTTGACAACATGGTATACCCAGATAGAAACGATGCAGGCGGTAAAGACGTTTTATACGTTGAGCATTACTTATACTATGACTTTGATGGTGATGGTATTGATGAGCGAATCAGAGTTTGCACAGCAGGTAATGGCTTAGAAGTTTTAAACGTAGAGCCGTGGGATGAACTACCAATATGTATGTTCTGTCCTGACCCAGAGCCACACACAGCAATAGGATCTTGTCCTGCTGATTATCTAAAACCAATCCAAGCGGCTAAGTCACAAATTATGCGTGATACTTTGGATTCACTAGGACATTCAATCTTCCCAAGAATGGGAGTCGTTGAGGGTCAAGTCAACATAGACGATGTACTTAATACAGATATTGGTCAGCCAATAAGAATGAGAGCGCCAGGAATGGTACAACCATTTGCTGTACCTTTTGTTGGTAAAGAAGCTTTCCCAGTCCTAGGATATTTAGACGAATCAAAAGAAAACAGAACAGGCGTATCTAAAGCAAGTGCAGGACTCAACGCAGAAGCATTACAATCTACAACTTCCGCAGCTGTAACTGCTACTATGAGTGGTGCGCAAGGTAGAGTAGAGCTTATATGCAGACATTTTGCTGAAGGCGGTCTAAAAGCCATGTTTAAAACAGTCAATAACTTGGTAATCAAGCACCAAAATGCACAAGATGTCTTTAGATTAAACGGTAAATTTATACCTGTAGACCCAAGATATTGGGATTCAGACAAAGATATGGTGGTAAATGTAGCTATATCTAAGTCATCAGACGAAGAAAAGTTCCAAGTCTTAACTCAAGTCGCAGGAAAACAAGAACAAATATTGCAATTACTAGGGCCACAGAATCCTCTAGTGTCAATGCAACAATATGCTAACACCCTAACAAGAATGATCGAGCTAGCAGGCTTCCAAGACGCACAGTCATTTATAAATACAGAAGTTCCACCTATGCCACCTATGCCACAAGAGCCACCTAAACCAGACCCAGCAGAAATGCTTGCACAGGCTGAAGCAATGAAGGCACAGGTAAGCGCACAGAAAGCTATGATTGATGCTGAAACAGATAGAATGAAAATCATCATGGATGATGACAGACAAAGAGATATTGAAGAAGCACAGCTAAGAGTAAAAGCCTTAGAGCTACAAGCCAAGTACGGCGCACAAATAAACATTGCAGAAATTAATGCTATCATGGAACGAGATAGAGAAGGGATAAGACAAAATGCAAAAGCTCAAGCTCAAGGATTATTTACAAACAATGTGCCACAACAAAATATTTGATATTGAAGTTATGGTTGATGACATGGTTTATGTAGGTAAAGAAATAAGAGCAAAAAATAAAAATCATGCACTACAGATTATGTCGGTTATGTCAGGCGGTGAAGTAAGTAAAGATTCTGAAATAATTTATTATGAAGAGAGGACAATACACTAATGAAATATATAAAAAAGTTTTGGGTATGGTTAAAAGAAACGATACATAAATTTTTAAACTGGTTTGATAATCTTATGACACCAGCACCAGTTGTTAAAAAAAGAGGTAGACCAAAGAAAAAATAATGGTAACACCAAGACGAGGCAAGGCAAAAGTAAAAGTAACCGCATCTGGTAAAAAAGTCAGTTACGGTCAAGCAGGTAAAGCCAAAGGTGGTGGACCTAGAGTTAAGCCAGGAACATCTAAAGGTGATTCATATTGCGCTAGAAGTCTTGGTATAAAAAAAAGACTCTCCAAGAAAAAACAAAACGATCCCAACACTCCTAACAATCTATCAAGAAAAAGATGGAAATGTTCTGGAGCTAAATCAAGAAGAAAATAAGGAGATACTATGCCAAAAGGACTATACGCAAACATACACGCCAAAAGAAAAAGAATTAAAGCTGGATCAAACGAGAAGATGAGAAAGCCTGGAACTAAAGGCGCACCTACAGCTAAAGCTTTTAAGAAAGCTAAGAAAACAGCTAAAAAGTAAACCATGAACGACATCGTAGTTCTTATAACCGAACTAGGATTTCCTATAGCCGCAGCAATAGGTTTAGGAATGTTTGTTTGGAAACTTATCAACAGAATTATTGATGGTATGGAGACTAAGCTTGATACCGTTGATGATAAAGTCAACACATCTATAAGCGCCATGGAAGAACGCCTTGGCACAAAACTTGACGCACAGCATGGTATTTTAGTAGCCTTAATAGATAGGGTTAGGTCTTTGGATAATGAAATCATTAGACAAGACACTATGATTAAAACAATGCTAGGCGTACCACAACTTATAGATACAAATAAAATATCTAAGGCGAGAAGAAATGACAAAAGAAAAGACTGACAACATAATCATATACAGAATTGCAGGAATACTATGTATAGTTTTTTTTCTTATAATTTTTACTAATCCTTTGTGGGCTGACGAAATGGTGCATAAATTTAAGTCACCATCATTCTCTGGTATAGGCACATCTGCACATTATCTAACCATAGAAAACCAACAGTTCAATCGGAAACAAGCGCTTAAAGCAGAGATAAAAGCCTTGCAAGATGAAATAGAAAGAGACAAAGAAAATACAACCCTAGCAAGATTTATAAGAAACCTAGAGTCAAGAATATATGCACAGTTATCAAGACAGCTTGTAGAAAATTTATTTGGTGAAACACCTAGCGATAGTGGTGTTTTAACTTTAGAAGGAAACACTATAGAGTATAATGTTGTAGACGGAATTATAACTTTAAAAATAACAGACTCAGATGGTAATACGACAACTATATCTCTCCCTATCGGTAGTTTTACTTTCTAGTTGCGCGTTAATAATAGACCCCTTAGAAAACAACCTACCCCCATTACAAAAGATAGAAAAGCCAGAAATAGGTGCATTGCTTGTACCTGAACTAGCAAACATACAAGCAAACAACAAAGTAAAACCAGTCGTAGCTATATACCAAGGTTCTTTTACAGATCAAACAGGGCAAAGACGAAGTAATAGTTCTTATGCAACCTTTTCATCTGCGGTAACACAAGCACCAGACGCATATCTTATTAGAGCTTTAAAACACGCAGGTAGTAGTAAAAATGGTTTTTTTGATGTGGTTGAGCGTGTTGGTTTAGACAATGTAACCAAAGAACGACAGATAATAAGAAGCGCTAGACAAGAAAACAAAGAAAAACAAAAACTACCAGATTTATTGTTTGCTGGTTTGATAATGCAAGGTGGCGTGATATCATACGAAAGTAATGTAAAGTCTGGCGGTGCAGGTGCTAGATACTTAGGCATTGGAATGTCTAGGCAGTATAAGCAAGACACCGTAACCATATCTTTACGCACAGTATCTGTAAGTACAGGTAGAGTGTTACTAGAAGTATTAGTAACTAAAACGATATTAAGTGCATCTATCGATCAAGATATATTTCGTTTTATTACTGACAATACCGAACTTGTTGAAATAGAAAACGGTTTAGTCAGGAACGAGTCAATCAATATAGCACTACAAACAGCAATAGAAACTGCTGTATTAGAAACAATTAAGGAAGGAACAACCAGAGGATATTGGAATATTGATGAACAAATTAATACTATTGATTGCGACAATGATTGTGTCGCCTCTATACGCGGCTGATAACGAAATATATATAGACCAAAGCGGTTCTACAGCAAACATAGACTTAGAACAGTTAGGATCATCTAACATTATTGGAGGCCTAAACTCTGTTGCAGGCACACTAACAGCATTAGATTTAGATGGTATTAATCTAACCTTAGACATAAACCAAATAGGTAATACTAATAAGTTTCTTGGTGATATCTATGGCGATAACGTAACAGGATTCTTTGAGTTTGATGGTGACAGCAACACCTTTACTATACAAGGCGATCCAGACAATACCTATGGTATTGATAACTCAGACTACAACGTAGATGTAACTGGTAGCTCTAATACATTCACACTTGATACAGGTACAACAGCATTAGCTTCTGGTCTTGACTTAGACTGGATAATCAACGGCGACAGCAACACATTTGATTTTGATATAAACTATGATGGTGCTACTAACTATGTAGATGTAGATGGAGATAGCAATACAATAAACTTTACAGGAAGCGGATATGCAGGTGGGTATTTCTATCTTGACCAAACAGGAAACAGTAGAACATTCAATATCATACAGTCATCAACTCTTGCTGCTGATTGGCTACAGATTAACTCTACTGGTTCTAACGGTACTGTTTGTGTCGTTCAGAACGATGGCGGAACAACCACCAGCTGTTGATATAGGAAACATATCTGAACTAAATGGTTCAGCACAGATACTAAGAGACAAGCCTTATGAAGCAAAAGAGTCTTTTGATATACAACAAAATGATGAAGCAATTACGACTAATGGTCGTATGGCTATTACGTTCCTAGACGACTCCAAGGTAAGACTTACAGAAAACTCTCAGCTAACCATAGACGAATACATCTTTGACCCTAACCCTAGTAAATCTAAAATGGCTATTACCTTTGGTCTTGGTACAGCCAGGTTTATTACTGGCGGTTTAAACAAGATAGATAAAAACAATATAGATCTTAAAACACCCACAGCAAACATAGCAATTCGTGGTACTGATTTCACAGTTACGGTAGATGAAATTGGCAGGTCTTTGCTTATACTTTTACCAGATGAATTTGGTAATTCTAGTGGTGAGATATTAGTAACTACAGCTATGGGTACAGTTACACTTAATAAACCTTACGAAGCTACAACAGTAGATGTCTTTGAAAAATCACCTAGCTCACCTGTAATCTTAGACTTAACGCTAGACCTTATAGACAATATGCTTATTGTTAATCCACCTAAAGAAGAGGTGGCTATAGAAGAAACAACACAAACCAAAAAGAAAAACATATTAGACTTTGATGGTTTAGACGAGAACTTTTTAGAAGAAGATTTTTTAGACTCAGAAAAAGAACTAGAGTTTACAGAGTTAGATATAAACTATCTTGATGTAAACTTCCTGGAAGATTTGCTAGATGTCATAGACGCACTACAAGAAATACAACAAGAAGATCAGTTAGCACAAGACGCTACATCTACTAATATTGTTGGTACTAAACTAGGTCAAGACTTAGGCACGCAGATAACATCTTTTATAACAGGAGAAGTATTAACGCTTATGCGTAGTGTTAGCGATACAGCTAGAGTAGATATAGACTCTGCTGGTAGTTATACTGTTATCTTTATACAAGATGGTGCATCCAATATTATTAAAATAAATGGTGGTACTGGCGGCACTATAAAAATCACTCAAAGTAATTAATGAAGCGACTACTATTCACCATACTTATAATATTAGTGTTGCCTGTCTTATATCAGTCAACGCCAACAGAAACACTAAAGCTAAAAGTATTTGATTATCTTGTACCCAAACAAGATCCTTCTGGTTATTTTACTATTCTAAACATTACCGAAGAAGATATAGATGCAGAAGGCGGTTGGCCCATACCAAGACAAAGACTAGGAGAAATACATAAACAGATTATAGATGCTGGTGCATTGGGTGTGGGTTGGGTTGTTAGTTTTCCGCATCCAGATAGATTTGGTGGTGATGAATTTTTTGCGGAGTCGTTAAGATATGGTACATCTATTTTGGCTTCATTTGAATACCCAAATCAAATATACCCAAAAACAGTTGGTACGGTTATCAAAGGACCTGATGTTGGTGGTATGCTTTCCAAGGGTGTAGTACAGAATACTCACAACCTTAGAACTAACTATATACAAGAAGGTATATCTGCTGCACCCACCGATGTTGATAATCTAGTCAGACGAATACCACTGCTACTAAAAACACCAGATGGTTATGTTTCTTCTTTTGGTACAGAGGTATTAAAAGCATTAACAGGTGCAAGAACCTACATTATAAAAACTAATGATAATGGTATACAGGAAATATCAGTCAAAGGAATACCACCGATCAAAACAGATAGTCTTGGTCGCAAGTGGATTAGTTGGGTAGACACACCTCAAACAGATTTACAAGAAATGAATGTTGCTGGTAAGTTTGTATTTCTTGGAATTACTGCGCCAGGAATCATGCCACAAATTGCAACGCCGACTGGATTATTAGAACCACACAAAATTCAAGCAGCATTATCTGAGTCAATTCTTATAGAAAACTCTCCAAGGATTCCAGAATGGTCATTGGCAGCCGAAATTTTAATTTTTGGAATTTTCGTGTCGTTGACGTGGCTTGTAATCAATTATCTCGGTGTGGTTAAGGGTCTAAGTATCGCTGTAATTTTGCTCTTCACCACAGGCTTCTTAGGAGCTTTTAGCGTTCAGAAGGGCTATTTGATAGATTTTTCATGGACTTTTATCTCACAAATCATAACTTCTACTATTGCCTTCTATATTAACTACAAAAAGCAATATAAATTGCGTCAACAAATTAAAAAACAGTTTGAACATTATTTAGATCCAAGACAAGTAAAACAATTACAAGACAATCCTAGTTTATTAAAACTTGGTGGTGAGAAAAAAGAAGCAACATTTTTATTTACAGATGTTAGAGGTTTTACATCTTTGTCAGAAAAATTAGAACCAGAAGAAGTAACTGAAATTATGAACAAGGCATTGACAATACAATCAGACGCTGTGCAAAAATATGGTGGCATGGTAGATAAGTATATTGGCGATGCAATGATGGCTATATTTAATGCACCTATAGATTTAGAAGATCATAGAAGTAAAGCAGTAGAAGCGGCTATAGAAATAAAAGAAAACATGAAGAAGGCGGACTTAGGTATAGATATTGGTATAGGTATTAATACTGGTGAAGCTGTTATAGGCAACATGGGTAGCGATACTAGATTTGATTACTCTGCTATTGGAGACTGCGTAAATACAGCGGCAAGATTAGAGTCTGCAACCAAAGAAGTAGGAAAAGACATATTGATTGGTTATTCTACTGCCATAGATTGTAAATTTAGGTTAAAATTATTAAAACCGATAAGTGTTAAAGGCAAAAGCCAAAAACTATCGATATATACAATAGACGAGGAAACATTATGCCAAAAGGAAAAGGAACATACGGAAGTAAAGTAGGTAGACCACCAAAGAAGAAAACAAAGAAAAATAAAAAATGATTGATAAGCTAATAGGTCCAGTAAGTGACATAGTAAACAAAATGATTCCTGACAAGGACTTGCAGGCCAAACTAAACCATGAACTTAAAACCGAATTACATAAAGCAAATATGGCTCAAGTGGAGATTAATAAAATTGAAGCTAGCCATAAGTCTATATTTGTTAGCGGTTGGCGGCCATTTGTGGGTTGGACTTGCGGTATTGCTTTGCTTTATCACTTTTTGCTTCAGCCTATTATTATCTTTGCACTCTCAGCATTTGGAATATCTTTTGTATTACCATCCTTTGACATGGGATCGTTAATGACTGTATTGATGGGTATGTTAGGACTTGGCGGACTTAGAACATTTGAAAAAACCAAAGGAGTTGCTAGATGAGTTGGGATAACTTTAAACTAGAAGAATTTGCTTGTAAGCATTGTGGTGAAAACAAAATAGAACATGAGCTTATAGATAAACTACAAGCACTTAGAACTGACTGTGGTTTTCCATTCAAGATAACAAGTGGTTATAGGTGTGCTGAACATCCTGTAGAAATAAACAAATCAAAACCAGGCACACACGCTGTTGGTTTAGCAGCTGACATAGGTGTTAGAGGTAAACAGGCATTAGAGATTATATCTAAAGCTACTAATTATGGTTTTACTGGTATTGGAGTCAATCAAAAAGGTGGTGCTAGGTTTATACATTTAGACATATCCAAAGATTCACAAGGTCGCCCAAGGCCACATATTTGGAGTTATTAGCATGGACCCGATGATGTATTGGAACATAATCATTACTATAGTTTTTGCTCCTATAGTGCATAGCATTAGAACCAACGCGACAGAATTAAAAAGAGTTGATATACTACTGAATAAGACCCGAGAGGAAGTAGCAAAAAATTATGTTACTAAAGAAGAGTTTGCAATAAGCATAGATAGGGTTATAGATCGTTTAGATAAACTAGACGCTAAAATAGACAAGTTAATAACAGGTTAATATGGCAAGAAAAAACAGCAGGCTAGGAAGTCCAGGCGAAAATAGAAATCTAGAAAGAGTAGGTGATGTTGCGGGTACTTTTTCAAATATAGGCGGCTACATGGGTGTAGATGGCATTAATAACCTTATACAGGAAAAAAACTATCCTAGTTTTATTGATAATATTAGAAGAATGGCTCAACAACAACAAGGACCTGTATTAGGCCCAGATGATTTTGGTAGTTATACAATACCAACTTCAGATCCTACATATCGTTCTGGTTTTGACTATGCGCGTTCTATAGCTGGCGGTATGCCAATGTCACAAGTTATTGCACCAGGCGTAAGCTACTCTCCAGAACAACCAATGGGTTATACACAAGAACAATTAAATACAGCTGTTGGTACAACTCCTGTAGAACCACCACCTCCAGTACAAGAGCCTGATATACCAAGCTTTTTAGGTACAGGTATTGGTGGTGTAAGAATACCAGTTGATAGAGATATGAAGATGCCTCCGCTTAGAGATATATTTGGTGGTGTGCCTATGCGACCTCCAGTACAAACTCCTCCAGCTATTGATATAGATGCAATTCGTCAACAAATAGCAGAATCAGGAATAGACTTTACCAACTTATTTGGATTACCAAAATATGAAGCTCCAGACTTATCACAATTTGTAAGACGAGAAGATATACCTACATTAATACCAGATGTTCCTACGGGCAGAGACTTTTCAGTAGATAGAGAGGCTTTAATTAGAGATATAAGAAAGGGTATTGATATACCAAAACCACCATCTATTGATAGGCAAGCATTAATAGAAGATATTAGAAGCGGTATAGAATTACCGACTTACCAAACCCCTGACCTATCTGGTTTTGCAAGATTAGAAGATATACCGCAAATTCCAACATTTGACCCCAAAGATTATAGAGAAGATTTTTTATCTATAGCTAGAGAAGGCATAGATATACCACAATACCAAGCACCAGACTTGAGTGGTTTTGCTAGATTAGAAGATATACCTTCATTTGACCCTAATGTTTTAAAACAAGATATATTAATGTCAATACCTCAACAACAAGTACCTGATGTATCGCAATTTGTAACTCAAGAAGATATACAAAAAGCTATATCTGGTATAGATATTCCAACTTATCAAACACCAGATTTATCTGCTTATGACGCAAGAATTGCAGAATTAGAACAACAACTTGCTGGTTTACAAACACCAACTGGCGGTAGATTTTCTGTAGACCAACAATTACCTAGGGGATTATTTTAATGTCAGTATCACATGAAGAAGTAGTTAGAGCTGCACAAGCTGAACAATTATTAACAAGCGATGTTTTTAAAGAAGCAATAGAAAATCTTAAAAACGAATATATAACACATTGGTTAAACTCACGGGATATCTCAGATGTTACTGCTAGAGAAGATATCCACAGATCATTATTACTATTACCAGAAGTTGAAAGACATCTGCGTATCATTGCAGAAAAAGGCAAGCTAACAAAAGCTAATATAAACAAAATTAGAAATATTGGTTAAACCTTCCCTTTTTACACATTATTAAGCTAAAATACTCTTAAATACATAAGGAGTATTTATTATGGCAATAACGGATAAACCGACTGCTTTAC
>Ga0208899_1002095_pt1 | contig 13660 bp, 26 predicted proteins | sample VirMetDEL_Nov_24_FD_184518 | JGI IMG/M metagenome (GOLD analysis project Ga0208899, IMG submission 184518) | Aqueous microbial communities from the Delaware River and Bay under freshwater to marine salinity gradient to study organic matter... | ecosystem: Environmental > Aquatic > Marine >... | reverse complement strand
GTTGTTTCTTTTTTTCTGGCTTCCAAGTATCTACCTCAACATAGTGAGTTTTACCATACTGATCCACTTCTCTTTTTTTAACAGTCTTTAATTTAACATACTCCTTACCATCATATTTGAAGATATGATCTTTTGCATTATCTCTTAAATCTGACAGGCATATAGTTTGTTGAATTAAATTACCATCAAACTTTTCTATACCACTACCTACATAAATTTTTTCTTTTGTTTCTGACATTTTCTTTGTTTTTTAAGTTATACAATTGTTTTAATTTTTTATCTATTTCTTTACTTTGTTGTTGTAAAATTCTAATTGTTTCATCTACTTGAGTTTGTTCTATTCTTTCTTCTACAATCTTATACATTTGTTTTTCTTTATAACCTTTTAGGTTTTTAAATATTTCAAATGTTCTCACATGATGTATTATAGACGCATGATGTAGGTTTGCAATCTTACCTACCTCAACTAAACTTAAGTCAAATTTAGTCCTAAGAATATAAACAAAAAGTCTTTTTGCATACATTAAGTTTTGCTTTCTACTGTTACTACATATGTAATCTTTATTATCTATGTCGTAAAGATCAGCTATCTCTTGTAAAATTATATCTTGATAATTTTCGCTGTACATTAATTTAAATTGTTTTTCTTCCATTTTTTTAGTTTTGTTTTAAGTCATACACTATTGTATCAACTATGTCTTGAACTTCTAAACCCATAAATACTGACAATCTATAAGCATGTATAAATCTTATTAGTGTTGGTTCTTCTATGTACTTTTTACTTGTAGCATAGTTTACACCCATAATTTTACACAACTTAAAATTAGATATTCCTTGTATTCTTAGCAATGCTTCAAACTCATTTCTAGCACATCTTATTTTATCTAAAGAATATTTTTTAGTCATTATTTGGTTTTTTTATGTTCTTAATTATCACATCTTCAGATACTTTAAACTTACTTACATCTCTTAAATGAAAATCTATTAGTTGATCTTTTGTAAAAAAATCTGCAGATTCTGCCAGACTTATTTGACCTATAAAGTTTTTACTTAAAAAAACATTACAATAATCTGGATTGTCTATGCTTTTAAAAACTTCTATTTCCAAATACATTGTCTTGACACATTTTTTTGTATTGGTCTTGTGGGTCTGTTTTGATTTCATTTTCAAATATTTTTTTTACTATTTCTTCAGCTTCTAGTTCTGTATAATCATTTATATTGCTAAGTATGGTATCTTTTTCTTGCTGTGATAATGATGTTCTATCAATCATACTATCAATGATGACCAACTGTCTATAAGTTATAGGAGTTGGCTCACCATCAATAATATCATCAATCCAATCACCTGACATTAGTCAACAATCTCATCTTGACCAAACACATTTCCTTGCTCATAGAATCCTGCAATTTTTAAGACTACTCTACTCATTGCTCTTTTCTCTGCCATAGCTACAGGAAACTTTTTACCACCTCCCATAAGATTTGCTTCAGATGCTTCACCAAAACTCATCATGTTTCTTACTTCAGTTTTGTTGATCTTCATTGTAGCAACTGCCTTTAATACTACATGAGTTTTATCTAAGTCCATTACTACAGGTTCATAAGCAACTGTAATACCCTTTTTACTTACAATCTTGTCAATACCAGACCTTGTGATGATTACAAATCCTCTTTTGTCTTTGTAAACATCTTCTTTAACAAGACCATTTTCCTTAAATAATCTTCTTAGTGCATCTTCTCTAGTTTCTGTAACTGTTTCTTTTGTTTCTGTTTTGTTTGCTTTTCTGCTCATTTTGTTATTGTTTAATTGATTAATACTCTTTTGTTGTGCAATATCATACATTGCACTAATAGTTTCTTGTTGCATTTTTGCAAATTCTTCTTTCATTTTTCCCATAATTATTTGTCTTTAGTTAATTTTTCTATAATACTCATTTTCAGCTTCTTCTATTTCTTGAAGCTCATATTCTTCATTATGAATAATTCTTTTAAGTCTTATAAGCTCTTGTGCTTCACTAAATTGATGAAAAGCATCTTGTATAAACTTTTCTTCTGCTTCAGTAAATTCTAAACCATAATCTTTTTCATTTGTCAAACATACATTAATAAGATCTGAATTATCTTCATTAAAGTTAATTGGCTTATTACTAAATTTATTGTCTCTACCTCTAGTTATTATGTCTATAGAATATACAGGATACCATTCATTTGTATCTACTGAATATTTAAACTTAAGTGGTTTTGATGGTTTTTCCATAATTATTAGTTTTTAGTTAGTTTCCTGTCCTCATAATCACTACCATAATACTGCTCTAAATGATAGTCTGATTCAAATCCTCCTGACTCATAAACCCCTGACCTTACTTGCATTGCCAAGTCAAATTGCTCTGAAGCTATCTCTCCATTGAAGGGATTGTGATAAGGGTCTTTCAATTGTCTAATCATTTTTTCTCTTACTGTTTCTTTAGAAAAAAGATTATCTAAAAATTTATCTTTTTCTTTTTCTGTCATAATTGTTTAATTTTAGTTATTAATTTTCTTTTAATTCTGAAACCATCCATAAGATAATTCCTGTTATTACTGCCCATCCAAACATATTTTTTGGTTTTGTTTATATTTAGTTTGTTGGTGACAAAATTATAAAATTGAAACTAACTACCAAACTTTTTTAACATTTTTTTTACAAAATGTTTATGTGCTAGAAGTAAATTGTATGAAAATTATGTAATATTTTAAAAATAATGTACTAAACGAGCCACTTGACCACTTGTTTTTTCGTGTATAAAACCCTCAACAGCTTTTGGTACACCAGTAAAACCTTTTCTACTATGCCAACTATCAGTACCACTAGGTGATCTCATATATTCTACTGTAACACCTATAAAATCTTTTGCATCTCTCCATTTATGTTTTACTTTATGATGTAAATGGTGTAAATACCAGTATCTATATTTAGTGTTACTCCACATCTCTGGTTTTTCTTGTGCCATAAGTAAAGGTAAGTTATCCATTTTTGCACCATCTCCATGCTCTATACCAATAAGATTTGTACCATACTCATAATATTTTCTATAAGCTACACTAATGTCAAATGAAACCTCACTATCTTTTCTGAACCAACTTTTAAGTGCATGTGCTAAATGGAAGCCACTTTGATAATCGTGATTACTCATACTATGTACTACATCTACAGGTGCAACCTCTCTTAAAATCTCTACACACTTTACATATAATCCTAAAGCAAACTCAAAGTGCATCCACCACTTGCCATCAACATCTTGATTAGTACCTTTTGTAGTTGTGTTGTAAACATTGTCAACATGCAAAACATCATTTCCTACACAAAATAATATTCTTTCTATACCAAACCCTTCTGACTTATCTAAAAGTCCTTCTAAGCCCTCTATAACACGCATACAAGCAGTTTCAACATCATAGTTATTACCAGTTTCTACTTTGTTTGCATATTTACCTATATGTATATCTGCAGGATTGATAACTAATAAGTGACCTCCTTTATTTTTATTTCTTCTTGGTTTTTTGTAGTATGGTGAATGTTTTTCTATTAAAGTACATACATTATCTAAAATATCTTTTTTATCTATAGATACATCTTCTTTTGTTACTATGCTAAATCTGTACTCACCACTAGCAGATTGCCAATGCTTTACAGATACTACATCTTTTTTATCTATACCTCTCTCATATAAGTGTGTTTCTAGTGCTGTGTTTCCATTTATGTTAGCTGTGCTATCAGCTCTGCTTTCTAAGATCATTTCAACCTCCTCCTCACTCAATCTTAAACGCTTTCCATATTGTTTTGTCATTTTTGTAAGTTATTGATTTGGACAAATCTATACAAAAAAGTAGCCATATATTGCACAAAAAAGGGAAGTTATTAACTCCCCTTTCTTAACTAAACTAAACACTTTGAGAATTTTGTGAGAACCACAAAACAGAGCAAAGATAATTAAATATATATTAATTATCCAAGCAAAAAACTATTTTTTTTCTAAAAGATTATACAATATGACAAGTGCTATCAAACCTACAACACCATTGTCACCTAATAAATTAATTACTTCCATTACATTTGCTATTACTGACATGCCTAATACAGGACTGCCAAATAAAATTTCAGCCATTACCCCAAAAGATAATAAACCTACAAATAAAGCTGTCATTTTACCTATAAAACTATTTACTGAATTGAATATATTTTCCATTTTTGAATATTTTAAAATTAATAATTAATAAAGATTTAGTAAAGCCAAATAACTGGATTTGCTTTACTTTCGTCTATGTCAGCATGAATGAATGAGTCGTGCAACCCAAACCTTCTAAAACCAACAAACCCCAAAGCATCTAATATTATTGCTCTGCTTTTACTGTCGCTGCATTTTATATCTACAGCTAACCCCTTGATATGTGATGAGGTTGGATTTTTTATAGATTCTGGATGATTTTCACATCTATAGCCACTCGATATAACAAATGGTAATTTTGCCATTTTTCTTGCTTGTTCAAGCATGTCTAATAATTCTTTATTTATGTTGTTATGATTACAACCACATTTACAAGCAAACTCTTTGAGTTTAAAATATTTATAAGGCATATTATTTTTTTATTTTTTCAAATGACCTGCCACCAAAGTAAGCACCTATTACAGTTATCAAAACAAGTTGCAGTAAATCTACCCAACTTGCTTTTACTTCAAAATCTATAACTCCTGCATCTATAAATATAAGTAAAACTGTACTAAAAACTAAAAATATTAGTACAAGTGGTCTTATATTTTTACTCAACCAACTATCACTATTCATGTCTTGAGTCCATCTTGTAGTAACTTCTTTTTGCATTTCTGCTTCAAAGCTACTTACCATATGCTCAATTTTTCTTTTTGCTTCTAGTCTTTCTTCTTCTGTAGTAGTTAAGTTATCTACAACATCACCAACACCTTTTATTAGTTCTGTTGCACCACTACTAAATATTTTTGATAATATACTCATCTATTATATATTTTATCTTCTATCCTATCTAAGGTTTTTTGCATTTTTTCAATATCTTCTTGAGTTTGCATTATTGTGTTTTTTATTAGCTGGTCATGCAACTCATATTCTTTTGCTGTAATAACTGGTTTTGGTAGTTCTTTAGCTATGGCTATTTCACTTTTTAAAGACAAATACATAGTCACAACAATGGCTATTGTAGCACCTATTGACACAAAACTTTCTAAAGATAATTTAATTTTTGTGTTTTTGCCTATCTCCATTATTACTTCTTTAGAATTTTAGCAACTATATTTTCAAACTCCTCTTTTATTTCTTCTTCTTTCATTTCTTGATCGCCATAAGTTAACTTAATTACCATTCTTTCGTCTCCTTCTTCTACCATAATTTCTAATTCACCGAGTGTGTGTAATTCTGCCATCATTTTTTCTGTCAAATGTAAATGATAATCATGCTCATCATCACTATAATATTTTTTTTCTTTTTCCATATTGTTTTTTTCTTTTTTTGTGTTTTTCATAGGATGTTTGTCTGGTAATAAATCTGTGTCATGTTTACCACTTCTATACCTACCATTTCTCATTGCAAACAAGAAAGAGTTTACTCTGGCTATTGCCCATTGATCTGGCCCTGTAATACCCTCTCTTACGCTTTCTGGATTAGTATAATAAGCACCAACACCTCTTAAAAAAACTTTTTCTAATTTTGCTACTGTTACTCTTGGATTCCAATCTTTCTTCAAGTCCTTTACATCTTCATTATGCTTCTCCATTTTATTTTTAAGTGTTGCTTTTATTCTATCACTTACTTCTCTTTTTTCTTGATTCTTAGGATTATCAATTTGATCTAATTTTTTTATTGCCCACTCTATCATTTCTGATCCTCCCCAAGCATCCCACATTATACCTCCACAACCCTCATCATAAGGCACATCTTTGTGTTGTTGATGTCTTTTAAAGGATGCAACCCTTGCAATCGTTCTCCTTGTCAACTTTTCTCTGTTTGAGATTTGTCTGGCTCTTGTCCACCCCACAATAGTTCCACAAGAACTTCCATTTTCTTCTTTGTACTTAATTGCTCTTTTGGCATTTGTACTTGCAGCTTGTGGATAATCATCATAAGTTTCTTCTGCATAATAATCTTTGTTAGCAGTTTCACACTCTGATTTAGTAGAATACTGACATCTACCAGTTTCACCAAACTTCCATTTACCATTTTCACATTCGTAACAAGGCATAATTATATACTGTGTAATTTATAAATTTTTACTCCTTTAACTTCATGTACAAACTCTTTTTTGTACTTATCTTCTTTTACCTCCACACCACCATACTTAGGGTTACGTGAGTTAAGTTTACGTTTTTTAGCCATCTTACGTAGTAACTATAATAAATTCTACATCTACTGCATCTGTTGCATGTGATGATTGACCAGAAATTCTTTGTATGTCTGCAAAAGTTACAGCACCTGTTGCTGTAGTTGCATCTAAATCAGGTGACATTAAAACTACTGCACAATATGGCTCTACTTTAAAATATACATAATCTGCACCATTATACAATCTAAGATTTAAATTATTAGTATCATCTAAATTTTTTATTCTAAAATATTTATAATCTGCTTTTACTACCTGACCCTGACCATCTACTGTGCTTAATGTTAATATATCTGTAAAAGTTGTACTTTCACCTCCTTTACCTGCGATACTCATTAATCTTTGTATTACTTCACCATTTGTAGTATATGTTTTTGTACAAGTGCTACCATAATCTGTACCCATTAATGAATAATTTTCTGTTATTGTTACTGTTAAATCTGCTGTTTCTACTGTTGTTGCCATGTTTTATTTTTTTAATATGTATATGTTTCTACTGTTAAGTTTACAAAAATCTCTGATCCTGCACCACCACCTTCTTTAAACATTGGAAATAAAATATCACCTGCTGCTAAAGATGCTGATGTAATTGTTGTTTCTTCAAAAGCTACTAATTTACTGTCATTACCTAAACCTGTTACTGCAATCTCATCTACAACCACAGGTACTACATTAGATGTACTATCAGCTACAGGTGTTATTTTACAAATAGCTATGGTAACTGCATTTGTACCATCACTTGTTAGCCAACCTTTAATCCTTTGTACTGTAGATGCAAAAGGTACTACATGACCTGAACCTGCTCTAAAAAAGTTTTTAGGCAATATTGACCCTGAAGCTACTGCAGTAGCACCATAATCCTGATCCCATTGATATGGTGCTTTATTATCAGCTAAATCCTCACCATAAGAATAATTATTTAATCCTGCACCTATGTAACCTTGCATCTTATAGTTTGTTACACCAACTAAAGACTTAGATATATACTCTAAACTACCATCTGTTGTGCCACTACCATCACTTGCACCTTTAGACAAAACTGTATCATTTGTTGCAGCTTCAAACCCTTTTGGGTTATGCCTGTTAGCATCTTGTAAATTTTTATGTTCGTTTGCAGCCATAATTTATTTTATTTAACAATCATCACATGGACAAAAATCTTTCCAACTTGTATATGTTCTTGGTGTTTGATAAATACTATCATACATAATTATACCATGATTTTTATATGTATGACCCCTTCTTGGTCTATCTGATTCATATGTAGGATATTGACCATCTTGATCCTCATCTTCCATATAATCTATCATATCTTTTAAATATATTTCTGATTTTCTATATGTATCTTGTTTATATGCATTTAGTTCAGAAGGATCTATAATAGTAGCAAACTCATCTATATTATTTACAATACCTGCACTTGTGCTATTATTTTGTACTTCGCTTATCACTTCAAACCTTACAAACCAACATAAAGTTCTAGTAAGAAAGTCATCCATCAATGTTTGATTTGCAGTAGTTAAAGTACCATTATGATGTTGTGTTTTTATTTCTTCATAAAACTTTTTACCTAATGCAGGTTTTATGTGTGCTAACTCTGCAAGTAATATTGTGTTTGTAGATATTAATGCAGTATCTGTGTTAGCATTTGTAAAACTATTACTGATTACTTCTGCTGAAGTTACTAAAGTAGAATATTGATTTACGTTTGCCATATATATTATTCGTTATTAGTTTCAATTTCTGTTACCTGTAAACTCTCATCCTCATCTGGACTATCATCATCATCATCTCTTGTTACTATAATTTGCTCTCTATCAGTCAAGAACATATTACCTTCTTCTAACATAGGTAAATCTTCATCTAACATTCTTCTTTGCTCGTTTATAGTTAAAACTTTAGAAGGATCTATTTGCGTAGCAAAACTAATAGGTGGCTCATACTGTATTACCAAATCTTCTGGTAAATACCCTAATTCTTTAAATAATAATTTTCTAATACCATTTAATAATAAATCAGATGTATCTTTAATTACAGTAGTCATTGCTAAATCATAAGCTATTCTTATTTCACTACCTGTGTTATTCATTTTACCACTAGATACTAAACCACTCAAAGATGGTTGCCATCTGTGTGCTGTTACAATATTTTGATCTGTAATACGTTGTAAGTCTAACCAACTACCCTCTTGGTCATCCTTAATAATATTTACGTTAGCAGGAGAAGTGTCACCATTTTTTACTATAAACATTATTTTGCCATTGTTACCATCTCCAACAAATTTTCTTTGTGCTTCTTTTACTAACTGCTTTGCTTCTTTTTCTCCCATGTCACCACTAATCTCAACTATTGCTGATGGTTGAAAACCATTTTTAAATTTAGTGTGATTCCATTTACCTATCTCATAATCTACTGCTACATGCTCAAGTGCAGCTATGTAATCTGGTAAACCATAAAAAGTAAAGGTTGGTTCATAATCTTTAAATTGTAGAACAAATCTGTTACCTCTAACACTTGGGTATAAAGGTATGATAGATAGTTTGTCTTTCATTGTGTTGTACTTTGCCCAATCAGGATGTACATAGACTTCTTTTTTATTCTTAGACATTCTAACAGTAGTTGCATCTAAATGATATAAATTTAAACCACCATCATATAACACACCTTCTACATAAGCATTACCAAAAGTGTAATAATCATCTGCTAATTTTTTAAATACATCTCTTAGAGACTCACCATCTGCATTTACATCTTTAATATAATCTTTTATTTCTTCGTTATTTGTAACGAATTTAGCACCACTTGTGAATACAGCTTTTTGTGCTAAAACACTTCTGTGAGTAGAAGATTTTCTTTTTAATTCAGCTAAATATTGAGGAAATAAGTTATTTGTACCAAAAGGTATAAACTTAGTTCTTACTCTTGATAAGTCTAAAGGTTCTTCAATATGTTCTGGTATAGCTAAGTTAAAAACACCAAACTCAAAAGTATTAGTCTTTTGATTTGTTTTTACTTGACTTTTTACTGCTTTTTTTCTTTGGCTCATCTTTTTTAGTTGTAGTTGATATTTTTTCTACTAAATTAGTCATACCTAAATCTTCATAAGCATAAGCTAATTCTTCTTGACTTGCTGTTGACCATTTTATTTTAAAATCACCTTTATAAGAAACTCCAGATGATAATACTGCTTTATATTTTGCCATAATTGTATATATTTTTAAATGTTGTGAATTTAATATATTATTGTTACAATCACACATTTTAAAAAAAAAAGATATTAATAGGATAAGGTTTATACTTTTACGAACAAAGTTCAACCTATTATTATATCTTAATTTTTATATTAACTAGTAGTCGCTGTTAAATTTGATGTATCAACAGTCAAAGTACCAGAGTATAATCTTGGTAATTCAAATTGTCTTGCTACTAAATTAATAGTTATCATATTCTCATCACTATACGCTGCACCAGTAGTACCTTCCATACCTGCAAGATTTAAGTAAGTTTGATTTCTAACTAAAACATCTTCATTTCTAAATCTTTCACTTAATCCTACAACAAAATTTGTACCATTTGTGTCAGTCACAATTGCCATCATACACTCATTAAGCATCTTTTGTAATTCATGAAACTTAGGATCATTCATTCTTGGTAACATAAAAGATAATGCACATTCGAAAGCAGTAGAACCATTTTCTTTAGTTGCAGTAATATTTAAAGTTGGAGTTTCATTTTTAAACTCATAAACAAACCAAGTTGCTGTAGAACCACCAGAATCTACTATACTAGAATAGCCATGTGTATCAGCAGTTGCGTCAATTGTAGCAGCATCTCCTGCAGCAAAACTTCTCAAACATATTTGAGTAATCCCACCAGTAGATTGTAAATCTGCACAATGTATTGCTAAACCTGTATCTATTGCCATATTATTGTTTTTTTATTGATTATTAAATAAGAGGGGGATTTAATACCCCCTCTGTTATTATTTAGCTTATATAAATATAGCCCACTTATATAGTGAATCATATAAATACTGTACTCCTAACTTGAAGTAACCTCTGAAGAACATTTTTTCTTCTAAATCATCATAGAATACTTTAAATGAACCTTCAGGATCTGTAACATCAGAACCAATAATTAAATTGTCTGTTGCTGTATAACAGATACCTTGAGTATAGTTAGTAGTTACCCCACCTGCTGTGTTAGCAAATAAATCTGGGTCTGTATCAGCTAAGATTGTATCCCACTCATACATAGGAATAATCTCAATACCTCTAAACTTAACTACTTGATAACCATCTTGAGTATTTGTAATTGCTAAGTCTGCAGAAGTACCTTCTAAGTTTTGTAGATACTTATTATATACTAGAGGTGTTACATAAAATCTTTTATCTGCTGCTGCAATTTGTTGTAATGCTGCAGGTGCTTCATCAAAAAGTTTTCTTAATGCTTCTATTACTTCAGCACTTGTTGGTTCATTGTCAGTTGCTGCATTTACTGTAAATCTTGGAGCAGAACCTGCACCCATCAACTTCATCCAACCATCCATGTTACCATAACCTGCAACACCAGAAGCTGTATCATCTCCCCATGCTAATCTTACTACATCTTGTGCGATACCTTTTACAGCACGATCTACAATCGCATCTGCTAATTGAGTACCTTCTACATTCATTACATCTACACCATTTCTGTACATTTCTTCAATGTAAGTTCCAAAGAACTCATTTGAACATTGCTCAAGAGCAACTCTCATTCTTCCAGCAGTAATAGTTTTCTCATCAATATCAAATTGAGTAGTACCACTTGTTGCAGAACAATTAGTATATTTGTTTACTATTTTTGTTAGAGCAGCAGAAGTAAACACATTCATTTTATGTTTAACATTAGGAATAACTCTATAGTTACGCATAATATCATCACTTCTAAATACTGGCTCATAAAAAATCTCATTTAGATTCGCACCTGAATAAGTTGCGAATGTTCCTTTATTTGCTACGTTTGCCATTTTTTATTATTTTTTAGTTATTAAATTTTGATCTTATTCTATCAGCCATTGCATTGTAAAAACCTGCATTAGCATCTTCTTTTTTGTTTTCAACTACTACAGGGTCACCATCAGTTTCTATTTCAGTACCTTTAGCATCTGCCTTATTGATTTTTGCGTTCAACGCTTCTACTTCGTTAGTTAAAGTTTCGTTACTACCTTTAGCACTAACTAATTCATTTTCTAATGAAGTAATTTTTTCTGATAACTCTATGTTCTTAGCTTCAAAATCAGAAATTTTATTTTTAATTTCATCATTATCTCCAAGATTAACAGTTATCTCTGTGTCATTAGCAACTTCTTCAGAAACTTTTACATCAGACTTTACTGCTGCAACAATTTCTTCGACTTTACTATTGAACCATTCTTTTAACTCGTTAGTCATTTTTTTGTTTTTTATGTTATTATTAAATTTGTTTTGAATTTCCTCGTTTGTGATGTTCTTAAATTTAGATACATCATACTTAGCAGCAATTTTCATAGCATCTGAAATACTATCTACAAAGCCAAGTTCATATGCTTCATCTGCACTCAACCAAGTTTCATTATCCATCATCTCTGCAATAGCTTCATATGATAGTCCTGTCTTTTTTACATATATTTCTGTTAGTTCGTTAGATATTTTTTCAAGTGTTGCAGCAGATTTACGCATTTCTTTTGCATCACCCATAACACCTCCCCACGCATTATGTATCATAAAAAGAGAATTTTCTGCCATTATAACCTCATCTGCACCAAGTGCGATAATTGTTGCTATACTAGCAGCTATACCTTCAATATATACAGTTGTGTTGTAAGTTCTTTTCTTAAGTACGTTATGAATAGCCATACCATTAAAAACATCACCTCCTAAACTATTGATGCGTATATTGATTGGTCTATCTCCTAAACCTTTGATTTCTTCTATAAATTTTTGAGCAGTTACACCATGCGAACCTATCTCATCAAATATGTAAACTTCGGCAACTTTATTTGCTTTATTTTGAATGTTATACCAGTTGTTTTTCATAGATGCAAAAATAGATTTAAATCTATTTTATACTTACCTAATTTGTGTACAAAACTTTTAGTAAGATATATTATTGATAGTGACAGACTTTTTTCTTTCCTTGTAAACGATATTTTGTGCTTGACTTTCGCTTATTTCATATTTAATAGACAGATCCATAAAAGTGCAAGTTCTATTACCTTTGTTGGTAACTAACATTCTATCAAAATCAACAATAATCATGTAGTTTCTAACTCTTTTAGGTTCTATAATACCTCTTTCAACTAGATGTCTAATCATGTCTTTACAAGTAGGTGAATCGCCAAATCTTTTTTCTAGTTCTACACCAACAGTTTCAATATAATCATAGACTACATCTACGTTATTTTGCCTTTGCTTTTTTTGAGCCAACAGTTTTTGTTTTTTTGTTTTTTGTTGTTTTCCACTCCTCTACTATTGTTTCCCAAAACTTTACTACTGCTTTTCTACAAGAACTGCATTTTAAGTCTTGTTTATGAGAAGGAAATAGAATATGCCATTCGGCAAACATAATGTCTAATGATATTGCATGATATTTAGAAAAATTATTCATACTATGTCTGTTTTTAGAAACAGCATTTTCTATCATTTCTCTTTTGTTTTTGTTGTAATTTTTTGCTATTTGTTTAAAATCCATATGTAATTGTTTACCATTTATCTAAAGGACACTTACCAAAAAATTCTTTGGTTAAAGATGTTTTTGCATCTAGGAAACACTTGCATTTTGCACACCTTGCACCTAATGATATTTTTGGGTTTTTTAATAATAAAAAGTTTCTGTACATATTACAACTTTTACAAATAGCTAATCTTTCTAATTTGGTTTTTTTATCCACAAACATTTGTTAATTTTTTTTATAATTTTTAATAAACTCTAGTATAATGTTAATTTTTTCTTTTAGTTGTTGCATGTTTTCTGCATTTTTCTCATGATGTTTAGAAAATGTATTCTTGACTTCATGAATACTAAAAAAGAAAAATTTATATAGTGCATATAATGCACCTATGAGTAAAACTAATGTTAACCCATAACTTTCAATAATTTTAAATATTTCTTCCATAATTGTTTTAGTTTTAAAATGTTACTTGTGATTCTATCACACTTACTGATTGTTGTGCTTGAGTTATATCTGATTCAACCACAACAACTTTACTACCTTGACTTACAGCACCCATCATTTGATTTTGACCTACAGCAT
>Ga0208899_1002092_pt1 | contig 13679 bp, 9 predicted proteins | sample VirMetDEL_Nov_24_FD_184518 | JGI IMG/M metagenome (GOLD analysis project Ga0208899, IMG submission 184518) | Aqueous microbial communities from the Delaware River and Bay under freshwater to marine salinity gradient to study organic matter... | ecosystem: Environmental > Aquatic > Marine >... | reverse complement strand
GTTCTTTTAATGAAACACTTCCTGTGTCAACACCCATTCCAAGGTCAACGATAGCCCAAATGTAATCAGGGTCATCGGGGTCTTGATTCACCAAGAACCAATAACCACGACCATAAGGGTTAAATACCTTAACAACTGCGTCCTGTTTTGATAAATCGCTTCCGAACTTGTACTGACTTTGCAGTTTCTTTTGTTCCGCTTTAGTTAATTTAAGAGTTCTCATTTTTTATTCATTGCTCCTGCGCGTTTTACTGCGCTTGCCCAACTTTCTCCTTCTTTACGGATTTTGCTTGCCACGGTGAACACGCTGTTTTCCTTACGCTTTGAAATGTTTGGATTTTCAACGACTTCAGCCCAAATAGTTTTCCAATTGTGCTTCTTTGCAACAGCAAAGGTGCTGTTACCGTCTTTGATTCTGTATTTGCCATTACGAGATTTGTAAATCGTAATTGGTTTACGCTTTTCCATCTTACCGTCGTAGGCTAAACGCATATAACGCTCGGCATTGGCAATACCCTTTTCACGCGCTCGAATGGGAATCAATTTATTCATTTCCACCTCGATTGTTCCTGCGGGCTTGGTAAAATACTTCTTCAGGTTGTGTGGCAATTTAATCTTACCCAATTCACCACCTTCAGCCATTTTGTCCATCGTGTGAACAGAACTGTAAGGACGCTTACCTACGGCTTTGTTTTCGCCTTTAGATTCGTTTCTACGGTCTTTCAAGGTTGCTTCCATTTTGGCTTCTTTGCCATCACGATTACCCATAGATTCGTCCAAACGGTCATTGAATCCTTGGTCAAGTTTGCCACCTTTTGCGTACTTTACATAAACTTTAGAACTATGTTGCTTTTCCCAATTTTTGACATCTTTTAAAGATGAAGCAAGAAAAACCGCCTCGTTGGTATTGTAGTCATATTGAGAAACACTTACATCGTTTGCGATTTGCATAAGTCGGTTATAATCAGACTTACTTCTACTTCCACGGCTATATTCCAATTGCTCCTCGGATAAGTTGTTGCGTCCTAATTCGTCATATAAATCATAAGGTATTTTACCCTTTAATCTATAATATCCACTACTCGTTTTTTCTGCATCAAACGGCACTTTGCCTACATTTCCACCTTTAGCCAATTTCTCAACTTCGCTAATCCTAAAAACATCGTGTTTATATTTACCATTGTCATCTTTGCGGACAAAAAGCATATCCCCTTTTTTATTTAGCACCTCGCCTTCTTCATCTTTAAAAACAGTTGACCTAACCCTATCTCCTTTTTTGATTTCACCACCTTTCGCCATTTTACCTTTTTTGGCAAGTTGCAAACGATAAACCTTTGCGGCTACCTTATCCCCAACTTCTTTGGCTTCTTCCTTGTCATATGTTTTTCCGTATTCACCTTGATACTTTGAAGGAACCTTTTTGCCTTCATAACGTGCCGCTACTTTTTTAGAAAGTGCATCAAATCCTTTTACTTGACCACCTTTAGCCATTTGTTCTAATTGGTAATTGTTTTTAACAAAATCAATGGCTCCTTTTTTATTACCACTAAATACCTTTTCACCTTTAACATTCCTAAAAGTAAAAGTGCCGTTTTCATATTCTCCCGATATTACACCTAATTTAGTGTCGGTTATAGCCATATAGCCTTGGGATTGAAGTAGGTTAATATCTAAAGTGGCATATCTTTTTAACCTTGAATCAATACTACCACCTTTAGCGTAATAATCACTTGAATATGATTTCAATACATCTGTAACAATTTCTTTATTATCTAAATCGTACATAACCTGTACTGTGTTTCCATCTAAATCGACAATAGAAAAGTCGCTGTCAGGGGCAACATTTGACAAATCGCTTTTAAAATCTGCTTTATCTTTAGCATTATTGAATTTAGCAATTACCATTTCTTGCTCTATTTCTCCACCGTGAGCCATACGTTGTCTTTTATGGGTTTTCTCGACATAGTCTTCCATTTCTTGAACCGTTTTATGACCCAAGTAATTCCCCATTTGTTGTTTCAAAACTTTGTATTTCGCCTTATCAAGTTTATCACCTTCCTTTTGTTTGTGCCAAGCATCTACAAACTTTTCAAAGTCATCCTGTGGTACAGGTACTTTTGAATCAAAACGCTTAAATGTGTTTTTGTATTCATAGTCTTCGCCTTTAGCGGTGTAGCCACCTTTAGCCATCATTGATTTTTCATCAATCACGTCGGCAGTTTCTTCAGCACTCAATCCTTTTGTCCAAGATTGTTGCAAGTAAAAAGGCTGTGCTTCTACAATACCTGAAGCGTCACCATAATCAATGTCAAGTTTGTCTGCAAGTATTTGTGTTACTTCAGTTTCCCACTCAACATAATCACGACCCACGTTTCCACCATCAGCCATATATCCACCTTTGGATTTGTTGTTTATGGATTTATAAAGCCATTTACCGTCTTTGTCGGTAACGATTATCGATTCCCCGATTCCTTTAAAATTGCCTTTCATCATAGCGTATGTTACTGCGCTATCTGAATCTTTGTATTTCTTTTCTTGAATCAGTTTTTTCTTGCCGTCAATAATCCTGTAGGTACTTACTGTGAATTCTCCATCATTATCATTTTTGTGGGTATATCCACCCATCGCAAGATATGGATAGCCGCCCTTGTAGTCAGGTGACTTCCTGTCAGAACGGTTTTCACGATTTTCATAATATACGCGACCTCCCTTGGAAGTGCCGTGTTGGTTTTTCCAACCTTTCTTTGAAACCCTACGTCCCGCAGGCAATGCTCTACGACCTGCATCACGCTCCTTGTCGGTTTTACCCAAACCTTTCAACAACGGGTCATTCTGCAATGCCGTTGTTAGTGCGTTTACTTTTGTCGTCGTAGCCTTCACAGCCGTTTTTGTTGGCTTGGGCTTTGGTTCGGGTTTGGGTTTAGGTTCAGGCTTTGGTTTAGGAGCCGCCTTTTTGGGTTCAGGCTTCGGTTCAGGTTTTTTATCCTCTGAACGCAAAGCACTTGGCTTTTCTTTCTTTAGTTTATTATGTACAGCGGACACATAAGCGTCTGCTTTATCGTTTTGAACGCTAAAGTCTTTGGTCGCCCTTTTAATTTTTTCAAGCGTGTCGCGCGTCTTTTCAGGAAGCATCGACACCTTAATGTCTTCGTATTTTTCCTTGGTATTCATTTTTTATAACTTCTATACTGTTTCGTCCGTATCAATATCCAACATTATGTCAATGTCATCGGTATCGATTTCATCCCAATTAATTTCTTCTTCTACGTTTACGGTTTCGTCGACGGTTTCTACAACCACTTCAGGTTCGTCTTCTTCTTCAACAACCTGAACCAACGAACCACCACCATACAATTTGAGCAACAAATCTTCAGCCGTTACTTTTCCTTCAAGCAAGTTTTTAACGTCCGTGTTTTGTTTCATAACATTTAAAACATTGCTTAACCTGTCTAAAACTACTTTTGGATTATAGGACACATATGTTTGATTTGTTCCAAAAGTTGTGTAATAACCTTCTTTGCCTCTAAATTCTTCAGGTAAACTTTTGTATAAATCTTCTGTGAATTTCCGCACATCCAAACTATCGTCAGGATTTTCGTAGAATAAGGATGGTGTTTTTACAGACAGGTTAAATTGACGCACAAAATCATTACTGCTGTTTTTCCTTGGTTTGGTAGAATATTCTTTGATATAATTTATGGCTTGAACATAAAAATCTTTTTGATAGTCTAAAAAGGAACTCATCTGAACTACAAAATCATCATCAAGTTCTACAAATAATGCTTGTATTAACCATTCTCTAAATCGAATATCCGTAGAAACATCTTCGTAGGTTGTTCCCAAATTCGTGTTTTCAATCAATTGATAGTATCCGAAAATTGGCAACAATTGGTCGATTAATTGCCATTTGTTAAAAAATCCTTTAAGTCGAGAAATGTTTTCAATCAATTGCAGATATATCGTTTTAATGTTAAATGCAAATTCATCATTTAAATTATCATCTTCAAAATTTGAGAATGACAGAATAAAATCATAATACCCATAAAAAGAAGTTCCACTTACGTCGGTGCGATTAGAATATGAATAACTTATTTTTTCAAAAACATAATTTTTGTATGTGTATTTTGGAAATGTCAAATCTTTAGCGGAAGAAAAATTACTAACGAAAGCCACTCCATTTACATCTATAGAAAACTGTAATTTTTGAATATCATTTTCATCAATTAAAGCATTCAACTCGATTTCAAAATTTTGTAACGCATTTTTTAATTGAATAAACTCATCAACAGTTAATAAATAATAATTATTATCGTTTATTGTAGGTCTATTTGGCGAAATAGACTTAAAGATGTTATCGTATTGATTTTGTAAATCAATTAATGGCTTATGAATTATTGCAAATTCATTATCTTTTATCAATTCTTGAATGTTATATAAATAACTATTCGTATCTATCCTTTGAAAATTGCCATTTACATCTTTGTATTCAACATTTATATTAAAATATTCTACTTCACATAAAACATAAAATATTGCATCACTTGATGCTTTGATTTTTTTCTTCTTTGGTAAATTCCTTACATAGGTATTGACTGATTTATCAATTAACTCTATAAGTTTTGTGTATAAGGCAGGATTTTTATCCTGAATTATTGCCAAATTTTGGTAATCAAAATATTCTAATATTTGCTTTTCAATTTCATCGTTGCTTGTTGTTGAAACAGAACCCGAAATCAAATTATACAATTTCCAAGAATATTCCCAAGTATTAGGTCGAATCAGCGAATCAACTACATTTTCATTACCTGCACGCATTCTACTTTGGGGAAATATTACATCAGGCTTTCTTTCTTCAGTTTCTTTAGCAAATGTATATGGTATAAACATATACGGGTCTTCTACATCAATTACTTCTCGATTGTTAGCGTCAATATCATTTAGAGTAATAACATTTAACTTCTTTATTTGAGCCCTTGTTTTAATAGGAAACTGTGGACTTCCGATTGGTTTGTTTGCAATAGCATTTTCTCGGTCTTTTTTAGTCCCTGCTAATGGAAATTTTGCTATAGTCAAAAATTGGTCGTTTGAAGAATTTTCAAAAAACTTGTTTCCACCTTGGTAAACTTCGGGATGAAAAACCCACAAGGCAACTTTAGTATTATAGGTTTTCTCCCTGAATATAACGAAGTTGTTTTTTATCAAACCATCAGTTTCGCTGTAAACAGGTATAACTATTTTACCTAAAACAATATTATATCCCTGTTTAGACGACATACCTGTTCCTATGGGAAACTCTGAATCTGTTTTTAGTTTCCAATCAGGATAAACTGCTTCGTTTTCGGATAATGTATAAACATTGGTTGGCTGATTAATTATAGTGTTGTTAAATATTTCCTGTACAAATGCAATGGCGTTTCTTTCCCAACGATAAGCATCGGGATAATCGCGCGTCGGAATAGAAAAATAAAGTGCATCAGAGAATTTTTTACCTGATTGGAAAAATTTGTATTGAACCCCTATTTTTAAATCTGTTGGAACTTTATTGTATTGATTAATACTGTTTGACTTTAAAGTATTCGTAAGGGGCGCATTCATTGCTTTTGGTATAAAGTCTTTTTCTGCGGCACTTTCTTCTTGTATGACAGGTTCAATTTTTGTAAATATTTGCACAGCCCTTTGCGGGGGTGCAACTTCAAAAACAACAAGGTTTTTATTGCTTTCGAGCGGTACTTTTACGTTTTTTGGTACAAGCAACATTAACGGTTGTCCATCAAAATTGTCTTCAATATCCATAATTAAACCGTCGATATTTAACAAGTAAGGCTTGCTGAATATCATCGTTCCAAGGCTAACATCTGCATTTCCACAATACATATACGTTTCCTCTCCGTACATAACCATACTCCCCACTTGTGCAATTGAAGTTGTAGGTAATTCACCGTTTTGTGCTTGATTTAGTGATTTGACATCGGTTTTATCGTCAAGTTGAAATACTGCCGACTGCCAATTATCCGATAGTTTCCCTTTAAGGTCTATGGGTCTTTTAATCGCAAGTATTTTATCCTGTAAAACACGGGTAACGATAAAAAAATCACCATTTGATACGAAAACATCTTTCGCTTTAAATCTATATGAAATCATTAGTTAAATATCACACCTCCTAATGCGTAATTAGCATTTTCTAAACTTGAAACGAACTCAAGACGTGCAGTTTTATCGGGGATAACCTCTTGCAACAATTGGGTTTTTCCGTTCGATACCAATACCCAATCGTCAACCGTTTCAAATACACCTGACTTTTTGGTTGTATATTGTTTATGCACGACTTTTTCCCGCTGTTGGGGAACTGAATATACATCAAACTTATGCAGTTTAAAATTTGGATTATCCTGCATATTCTGAAGCATTTTTAGCATATTGTCAATTTTGTCTTCGTTCGTCATTTTCTCAAAATTTCGTTTAGGGTTTCAAGTATTTCTTCCCTTTGTTCGTCCATATCCTTTGCTATTTTTGGGTCAGTAACAAATTCGGGTTTATCAACCATACTTGAGTCAACTGTTACAAGGTTGTCCAAAACCGTTTGCAATAAATATTTTCGTATATATTCTTTTTTATCAGGATTATTCTTTTGCCGTTCCTGTTCCCTTTGATAAATTGTTCCAAGCGTTTTTCTTGGATTCTTGGAAAACATCAGCGACACATAATCCCCAATACGGTAAATTTCATTTGTTATTTTTTCAATACTGTTCGGGTCGCTGATTTTGTCTGCTCCTGAAATATTACCCACACCTCCCAATATCATTAACCTTGGGTCATTTACTTTAGAAGTTTTAACTGCGTTCTGACTTGTATTTAAAGCCCAATTTTTCGCCATATTGAAAGCAGGAATAAGCGCATCATATTCTGTTGCTCCTGTACCCGTTCTGCCATAAAGCGTAGAGCCATAACCCGTAATATCAATACCATCAATTTTTTGTGCTAATGCAGGAACAAGGTTCCAAAGATTCACCCTGAAAAATCTTTTGTCTGAAGTAAAAGCGGCTATTTGGTTTATATCCAAATTTTCTCCGTAGTCTTTAATAACAAATGAGTAGTCTACAATGTATCTGCTTACCGTATATGCTCTTTTTGCATAAATGCGTGTTTTAATCCCTGCTTCATTCAAAAATTGGCTTATAATGAGTAACGGCAAGTTTTTAACCAACATTGATTCAGTAGTCATATCTGCTAATCCACCTACGACCATAAACAAATCAACAAATGGTTGTAATCCACCACCCATTTTTTCGCGGTACATATAAACTTTTTTTGTAGTAGTTGTGAATCGTAGTCTTGACTTTTTGCCTGTTTCGGCATCCACTTTACCACAGCCTATGTAGGGTTGATTGTTCTGATAAGGCAGAAACATTTTTGCCTTGCTGTCATATTTAACAACTATGTCAGGACAATTCTTTTCAACCAAATAAGTACCTTCTTGCTGTATTCTTACGGGACTTTCATTTCCGTCTTCATCATAAAAGAAAAAATTAGTCAAGCCATTGAAAGAAGTTGACCGAACCTTTTCGGGTTCTATTACTTTTTTGACAGCCGTTCCATAATACTCAATTGGTCGAAATAGACCTTTTGAAGCCATACCAAAATTAAAAACCCCCTGTGGTATTGATGTAAATTTCAGTCTTGACTTTTCCAAGTTTCCACCGAAATCAATCTTCTGTGTAATGTCCGCAAAGCCATTAATTGCCCTTTGCAGTAAATCAGGGTCGCTAAATTTAGTTACAGCGTCATAGGAATATTGCTCTTCAATTGTTTTAGAACTCTGTGGATTATAACCGTAAAAATCAGGAGTGCTTCGTATATCATTTTTTGATGTACCTTTACCATAAGCATCAAATCCTGTTTGGGCAATATAATCTTCTGCCTCCCTCATAAACTTGGAAGGAGAAGACCAAATTCCGACTTTTAGTCTGTCTGCTATGTCCCTATATTGAAATATTGACATTAAAGTTCGCTCTTACGTTGATTTTCGTAATTTTCAATAATTTGATTTGCTACCAAATCTTCCTCATCTGTTGGGGGAGCATCAGCGGGTTCAGCAAGTTTTCTATTGACAATCTTGTAGAATTCATTTACATCGACTGCTTGACTAATAACACTTTGTTGTGTTTCAGTAAATAGCGACATAAAGGATTCTGTAGCAATTTGTAAAGTCTTTGGACGTGGTATTGGATTTGCCTCTACCATATTAATACGTTCAGCGATGTATGTATCCCTGAATGAAATCATAAGTCGGGTCGATACAAATGCTCTTCCTGTAAATTCGTTTTTCGCAATTACATCACGCAATTGAGCCAAGAAATTGAAAATGAAAGTAAAGTCCATAGTGGTATTCAAACGCTTGACCAAAATGTTCTTCATAATCGTATTTAACTCAAAACGATAATCTATATAAATTTGATAGCAACTGCCCGCAAAACGGTCTTGAAGCGACAAGTCTTGCTTAAAGTTTGCTTCGTAATCTTTATCCGCCTCGTTCAACAAACTATTACCTGTACCGATAATGAAAATATTCTTCATTTCAATCTGCTCACCACGACCATTAAGAATAATTGGCTTCATTAACCGCTCTTCTCCTGTGGCACAATCACGCACTACTTCGGAATTATCTTTAACTTTAGAAAGAGCATCATTCAATATACCTGCTGTGTTTGGGTCAAGTTTAGGCAACTCATCCAAAAGCAAAAGGGCTCCGCTGTAAGGTTTACACGTTCTTGGATTAATACCCAAGTCAATATTACCCCAAGCCTCTGTAAGTCTACCTTCTTGATAACCTTCGATGGTTTGACCACCTACAATGTCCAAAGGCGATGTAAATTGATTACAGTTCAAAGTAATAAGTTTGTAGTTCAGGGCTCTTGCAATTATTCCTGCCATAAAAGTTTTACCCGTACCCGCTCCACCATACAAATAAGCATTGTTTCCTGCTTCTACATCGGAAAGCAAAACATCAAATAATCGACGTTGCTCTCCACCCTTAAAGGTCATTGAAACACCCTCAAAGTTTACCACCTGTACCGATGAGGTTTTGCTAATTTGCTCCTTAACACCTTCAGAAAGTTGGTCGACTCCGACCTTGAACTTTTTTAAGCGTTGGGTTATAAGTTTGTTGGCTTCGGTTTCATCAAAGCCACCTGCTCCCGTAGCCCCTGCGGAAGTACGGATTAGGTCGTTAATTTCGTTAACTACATCAGCAAAGTCTTTATCGACAGATATTTTTTCACGCTCCCTGATTTTATCAAGTTCTTGCTTTGCTATGTCAGCAATTACAGGGTCGCTACTTGATGCTAATGTTTGCAATTCTTCTAAAGTTGCCATTTATATTAATTTTTAAAAATGCTTGTTTGTTTTGTAAAATAATTATATACCTCCAAAGTCAATAAATATTCATTGACTACTATTGCTAAATCTTCAAAGGTTTTTGAAGCGTCGTTCAAATTTTTAACCTTGTTAAAATACTTTTCTACAGAACTTAATTCCCCAAGACCTGAAAAGTTAAAATACTCTGCGACTTCAGCCTCAAATAGTCGTTTTTGCGATTTTATGAAATTATCAGAATCCTTAAAACCAATTATGGCTTTTTTATTTGTTGTATCAATCATACTAACCGAATCAACCAAATCTTTCAAATCAGAATACCCATCTACATCTATTTTCCGAAGTGTTACATTCAAATTTTCATAACTTTCAACACCAAGGCGTAAAATAAGGTCTTGCTTGGACATATATAATTTCATAAATCTATTTTTTGCCCTTGCATAAGCATATTCAGCCGCACAATTTTTCCAAGCATTCACTTTGATTGCAACAATCCTTTTACTTTCATTCATTACCCCTTTGGCTGTTTGGGATGAACCCATAAGTTTCCTATTCTCTACTTGTGACTGTATTTCATATAGAAAAGGCAGTATATTTTCTTCGTATCTTTTGTTTAAATAGTACGGAAGTTGAAATTGGCTTTCACACGGTTGGTCTTCAAGCATTTCTTTGGTGCGCTCTGCTTCTTTTTGTAGGTTTTCGTAAGTTTCTTTTTCTTCGGGTTCGGTAGCGTCTTCTGCGGCTTCTTTGGCACGCTCGGCTATTTCATCAAGTTCGTCTTTACGCTTTTCGTTTGGTGACTTTTTAGGCTCTTTTTTGCCCTCTTCTTCACCTTCGCCTTCGCCTTCACCTTCACCTTCGCCTTCACCTTCGCCTTCGCCTTCGCCTTCGCCTTCGCCTTCACCTTCGCCTTCACCTTCTCCTTCGCCTTCGCCTTCGCCTTCGCCTTCGCCTTCACCTTCACCTTCACCTTCGCCTTCGCCTTCGCCTTCACCTTCACCTTCACCTTCACCTTCACCTTCGCCTTCGCCTTCGCCTTCACCTTCACCTTCGCCTTTTCCTTTACCTTTTCCTTTGCCTTTGCCTTTGCCTTTTCCTTCGCCCTCGCCTTCACCGTCGCCTTCACCTGCTTCGCCTTCTCCTTGGTCTTGACCTGTTCCTTTGCCGTCGCCTTGGTCTTTTCCACCCATACTTCGACCTTCGGAATCCATTTCTTTTTGGCTATTGTAAATGTCGTCGTTTTCGTCTTTGATTACATTTGGATTTATGCGACCATCAAACTCTTCATCTGTCGGTTTTGCGTTTGTTAAATCCAAGTCCCCTGTATCAATATCTTTCAAGTCATTTAAAATATCTGACAAGTCTTGATTTTCGTTTTGCTGAATTTTATCAAGTATTTTTTGAACAGATTCATCTACGTCTTTATCACTCTCTTCGACATCGCCCTCTTCATCTTGAACTAATATAAGGTCTTCAGCCCTTTTAGATGCAATGTATTTGGGGTAAGCAGTTCTTGCCTCTGCAATTTGTTCAGGTGACAAGTCCAACGTCATTAACAATGCGTCGAAAGCCCTTTGGGTAGGAACGACGTTTTTAAACATCTCCCGATTGTATCCCAATTGGTCTGCTATATTGTCAATTATTTCGTTTGCGGTCATATTAAAATCCCTCCTTCTTCAAATCTGAAGTCATCCATAAATGAATTAAACGCTGTTTGATTTGGAAACTTTATTTGATTACTTCTAAAAATTGCAAATGCTTTAGTTGTATGTTGTTTCCCGTTTATAATGTGGCTTGGATTGTTTTCCTCATACATAAATCCATCGAACACTCCTTGGTCACGAATGTATTTCACCCAAGGATTGAACTGTCGAATCAACTGCCACGCACGAATCTTAATTCCAAAGGGCTCGTTCTTTTTCAACATTGCCTTAAATTTGCTTGGTAAGAAAGCGCGTAGGTTTGTTTGCGGGTACAATGCAATTACATAACGTATTGCTGTTCCCAAATCAATTTCTCTATATCCTAATGGCATTAAGTCAATAGGGTTTCTGCAATTGACATAAGCGCGAAGTATTACTGCATCTTTTTCATCTGCGGCAAATGCATTTTCTGCAAACCATTTAGCATATTCAAAATTTTGTGCCCAATAAAAAACAGAAACCTGTTCTATGGGTCTATAAGTTGTTTGATATTGTCGTCCACCGTGAAAATAAATTTCAGGGAACCCATTTTCATCAACCGCCTTTGAAACATTTACATAGTTTTTTGTTTCGCGGGCTAACACCCAATCACCAAACCAATCTTTAAACGCTTCGCTGTAAATAGCCTGATTAAAGGGTTCGTCAATTTTTTTTGGATTTACAGGCACATCGGATGTTCTAATATTAAAAGCATTACCTGTTTCATTTAATGAATTTAAAAAATGGTCAATTCTTCCTCTTAAAGTCAAATTGAGCATACTTCTATACTCCGATAATTTTGTACTTGTTTTTGACAACTTACGGGCTAATTCATTAAACTTCACGTCATCCATACTTGGAGAAAGCAATGAAAGTTCTAAACGCATTCTGCCTATTGCGTTTGTGAGCAGTTCTATAATGTTTTTAACTTCTTGTAAACCCCGTTCGTTTAGTCCCCCATTCAAAATTTGATTGTAGTTTGGGTTATTAGCCAATTCATCCAATTGACTTTTGATTTTTTCCACTTGGTCATTGAAGTCAGAATTTTGTGCTTCTGAAATAACTCCACCGTCGTCATAAATTTCACCACCTTTTTTCAAGGCAACTCCACCACCACTTTGATTGATATAAGAAAGAATTTCCTTGTTAGTCATTTGCTTTCCCATAAACTCCCTTTTGGTTGTGTCGGATACAGCGTCTTTGGTTATAACCACTTCGCCACCCTCTACTTCAATAGGTGTGTTTGTGTCAACATTAACTGCTTTTATACCGCCTTCGTCGTGTGACTTTCCGTGGAAAGTGCCACCGTGTTTAGCGTCCATAGTATTTCCCTTTTTGGTTTTAACTACCCCGCCAACAGCGAAATTATCATCCATATAATATTTTCTATATGATTGGTCGTTTATTGGCATAATACCACGAATTTCGCGATTTTTTTTGATTAATTCATTATGTGCCATATCAATGGGTTGGTGTTCAGCCCCAATGTCCTGTTTTTCGTTAAAAAATATTCCTTTCATAATCCTGAATCTGTTTTCAAATCCCAACTTCCATAATGACCCGTTTCAGCCATTTTTTTAACTGCTTGCGGAAAAGTGTACTTGAAATATTTTGGTTTTTTTCGTTGTACGTTCCCCGCATAATAATAATCGTCTTTGAGCATCCTGATGCTTCGTCCATTTGAAAAATCATAAACAAATAAATTGTCTTCAATCCAAGCGTGACCATATGGAAACCCCTGTAAAGCACCTTGACCTTCTACTTGTGCGTGAACCACATACGGTGTCCCCGACCAATCTTCTTCGGATGGTGTAAGTCCTTTGGAAGCATAAGCCCTGATGTCTTTTTTGGAATCAGCCCGCATCGGAACCTTTTTGAAGTCCCGCAAAGCGATTAACCCCGCTACTTCATAACAATCACCTCTTCCCATCATCTTTTCTGTTTATCCACCAAAGTCTTAAAAATAAAACTACACCCACCGCCCAAGAAATTAACACGGCATTGATTAATGCTTGAGTCATAACAAATCATCATCTTGCACATAAGCCTTTTTCACGGGCTTTCCTGCTTTTTTCAACAAAAATTTATTTAACCGTGCAATACCCCAAGCCGTTCTGCTGTTTGGTTTGCCGCCTGATATAGTGGGTCTGTGCGTTGCGCTGTAGGCTCCCATTCCCCTGCGTACAACTGCTTTCGCTGTTGCTGTAGTAACTTTCTTGGTCGGGTACTTTTCGTTGTGAGCGGATACCTTCATTTTAATGGTATCCAAAAGTGCATCATTGAATTTTATGGCTGAAGCAGAAGACTTGCTTGCCGCTGTTCCCGCCTTGTTAGTTTTCGAGCCCCGTATGCGTTCTTGCTTCGGAGCGGGTGTTTGACTTGCTGATTTTCTTCCTGCTCGTTTCATTGGTATTTTTAGTGTAATTAAGCAATTTATTATTTCACATAATATGATTCTTCAACACTTTAAATACCTTCAACTCCCTGTGTGTATTACGGATATAAATTTATCCACACACTTTTAAATTACTATAGTTTCCAAATCATTGGTATGCAAGCAAATATATCGCATATTTGTAAAGTCAAATTTAAGACAAAAAACTGATGAATGGATTTTTCGACATC
>Ga0208899_1002086_pt1 | contig 13698 bp, 12 predicted proteins | sample VirMetDEL_Nov_24_FD_184518 | JGI IMG/M metagenome (GOLD analysis project Ga0208899, IMG submission 184518) | Aqueous microbial communities from the Delaware River and Bay under freshwater to marine salinity gradient to study organic matter... | ecosystem: Environmental > Aquatic > Marine >... | reverse complement strand
TCTCGACTGCCCCGTTTTCTTGTATGCGAAATTCTATACCATTAAATACTGCTGTTGTTATCATAGTTGATTGTAACTGATTGTAGTTTTAATTATTGTTTTTGCATATAAGTAATATGCATGGGAGGTTTTTAATTATGCGATCTTAGTCGCAGATATAGTAGGTAGCCCACTATATATAGCATCAGTCAACTTGGTATCCTTATGACCAAGCGCTTTACTTGCCGGGTAAATTCCATTGCTTCGCATCAATCGATGTCCGCAATACTTCCTTAACAGGTGAACTGCAAATCTTTCCTTTACGCCACATTCCTCTTTTAAGAATTGTGCGAAGCGTTCCCTAATTGTTACTTGGGAACAATTTAATATTAGGTCATCAAAGTTTCTCATCTCCATGACCTTGTCCCAAAAGGTAGGATCGCATGGTCTGTCCTGGAAGTCAGTATCCTTGGCTGCATGGACACTTTTAGGTTTCCAGATACGAATGCATTTATTGCCTTCTACATCCTCATAGAGGTCACTCCACTTCGCTCGCCTCATCTCTGAGTTCCTCAAGCCAAGTCCGTACGCAAGTAAGTACGCTTTGTAAAATATTGGTTTTGTGTGCTTCACGGATTCACACTTCTCGATAATCACATTAATATCATTCGTTGGTATGAATGCCTTGACGGGTTTTTGCTTCACTACCATTGCTTGCCAATTCGCCATGTGACTAGTCTCAATTCCTATTTCATCGTACCACTCGATCATCCCACGAGAGAATAATGACTTAGACAATTTTAACCTTTCATTTCCTTCCGGGAAGTTACGCATGAAATGCTTGGGCAAGATTAATCCACTCTTCGGATGCCTGCCACCCAAATACCTTGTGTCGAGATCCAAACTCATCTCTAATTTCTTTAATACATACTTAAATGCATTCGCACAATTACGCTGGGTTTCATACTTTGGTACTGCAAAGGATGTACTGCGACAATCTTTGTAAGCGTATATTAATTCGCTTAGAAGGATTGTCCGTGCAGGTGGTTTCTCATAATTCAGTAAAATATTATTCGACATATTTCGTGGGGTTTGAGGTATTAAACCACGAGTATCTAAATCTATTGTGCTAGTGTGTAAAGCTTTTACGTCTTTGTTGGCTAAGTGCATTTTTTTAATTGTCGTTATTGTGGGTTTTTGTTGCCACTTGCGACTTCCTCTAAGAAATGCATGATATCTCTAGAAAAAATCGCAAGGTACTATCTAATTGTTGCTAGTGAATATCCTTGATCTGACATCACAAAAAACAAAAAATGTTTTAGTGTCAAACAAATTGTGTATTTTTTTTAATTTCATTAGGTAATGCTAGTAATGCAGACAAAAAAAAGCCACCCGGAGGTGGCTAGGTGCTGACACTCCTGCCAGCTAACTCAAGGAATTACTACGTCCCTTTTGTAAATGCTAAGTTAGTTTGAGTTGTTGATTTTGTCAAGTCTACGGGAACACTGCTTGTGGGTTTTCTTTTTCTTGAAATCTACCTCTACGCTTAAGGAAGTAATCCATCTTCTTGTTCTCGTATTGCTTCATTATCCTTGCTCGTTGCTCGTCATTAACTCCAACCAGGGACTGTACTTGGTCAAGCATGTATGGGCCAATATCTGAGTTAGGCTTGCGTGCAGCTTCCTCGTACAAGTCCATGATTTGCAACTTGTTTTTACCTGCCCTTGCAAGTTGAATTGTTTCTTGCATTAGTGCTTGTGTATTAGCTTCTGGGTCTTCTATTTGATACTGATCGTCAGGTGATAATAAACCTTTACTAGCGAGCAAATATTTAATTCTACGCTGAGAATTACTTCTTGCAGTTGCAGATGTAGGTTTCTCAAGTAATGCTTTCATAAAAACAGGATCTAGCATTGCTTCAGTTAGGATTTCGCGCAGTTTTAAAGTCGGCATTTTATCAAGAAATTTCCTACCTGCTTGAGAACCTATATGGGCAACAATAAGACTAGGTGCGCCTCCTGCTAAAATACTTTGTGAAGCTAATGTAGCACCAGCAAGTCTACCTACAATGTCAACAAAAGCGTCTGTTCCAAGACCTTCAGAGATTGATTTTAATTCTTCACCACTTGCTCGTTGCATAAGTGATTCCTCAAACTCTTTAGCTCGATTTGCCATTGCTTTAATCGAATCCATTTCTTTCTTCGTGAGCAATTTACTAGAAACTAGATCTTGTTCTAATGTACGCTTGCCTTGCTTTTGTGATAAACTTTCAAGCAACTTGTTACCACTCAAGTAACTTGATTTGCCATATTTTATTGTGCTTTGTTGTATCAGGTTTTCCACAACAGATTGCTGGATACCTTCTAATGCTCTGTTGGGATCTGAATGTTTTCTTGCAAGATTTACAGAGTCTCTAAGATCAATATATCTTTTTTCACTTCCACTTAAAATATTTCCTATAAAATCATCAACTCGACCTGTTTTTAAAACTCTACCTGCTAATGACTTGGTTTCAAAATTATTTTTTAGCTTTTTAGTAGACTGCTCTAGTCTCTTGACTAAATGAGCTTGTACTTCTGGTTTCTTTAAATCGTCAAATATACCTAAATCCTTGAGACCTTTTTCATGTGTGTTTAAAAAAGTTCCAAGTTTTGTAAGATCAACAGTTGAACCATCCACTATAGTTTCATTTGCCATTGCATAGTAAAACCTAGCAAGTGGATCACGCATGTCTTTTTGATATACACCCTTTGCACCTGCTTGCATAATGTCATCAAATGTTTGGTAAACCTTTTGTTGTTTACCTTTCAAAAGAGTATCAAGGACAAGGTCAGGTTTTTTTAAATTACTTTGTAATCCCTTTGACCACATTTGTTGCACAGGTGGAAGGTATAAAAACTCATAGCGATTCCTAGTTGCAGCAGATGCTAAATCTAATTGAGTCCCAGACCCTGCACTTCTTAAATCGTCAACTATTGATGTTTCTAAATCATGCAACCTACGTGCTAAATCACGATTTGGATTATCTCCTTTCATTGCAGCCCTTATTTGACTACTGATTTCTGATCTAGCTTTTAATAAATCATCCGACTGTAAAGATACTGCTGTGTTTCCTGTCTTTTTTGTAAGCTTACGTAATCCATCTGTTAAATTTATACCAACCATTCCTTCTGGTTCAGATGCAATTTTTAATAGAGATGCTTCAGTTTCTGTTGGAGTAACTCGTAATGTGCGATCAACTCGATTCCATAATTGATTTTCTGTAGTCCTTAAATCTGTATGGGTATCATCAAATATCTTTTTTATTTGCCTAGCAGTTTTTTCTTTAACCTGTGGTACTCCAGGCACTGCAAATCCTTGTAATCTACTTTGTAATACATTTGCCTTATCAACTGCATTTTTTACGCGCAATCCGGTAACTGCATTAAGTTGTGCTTTCCTTGCATCAGCAACTATACGAAGTAACTCTGGATCTGCGCCTTTTATACCAAGCACTGAGTTATACAAACGATCCATCTCTATGATTGCTTTCCTTGATTGGTCAGCAGCAGTTTTCTTAACTTGTTTGTCAGTCTCGATCAAAGTACGCTCAACTGCCAGCATAGATGGGTCATTTGTTATCATCCCAGGTGACAAGTCACCCTTGGTTTGCTTATTTCTATATTGTGGATTTTTCTTTAGGAAGCTTTCAATTGAATTAGCAAGACGAGTAGGGTCACCACCTGCATCAATAATACCTTGTTGTAATAGTTTTGCAGCAGCAGAATCTGTATCACCCAATCTGATTTTCAGATTAGTTCCAAGTTTTTCCAAACTTTGTCCACCTGCTAGTTTTACTAAACCAAGTGTTAATCCTGGTATTGCAATTGGAGCTAAAGGCGTTGCAACAGCACCTATCATTCTTGCAGAAGAGTCACCTGGTGCAACTGATTCAGCAACACCAGCACCTGCACCTGAAAGAACTGCAAATGTGCTTTCTAAACCAGCGTTTGCCAATGGATTTTTTGCAGCGTAGGCAACCATTTGACTTACCGGGTTTGCACTTTTTTCTAAACTTGCAATTTGTAATGCAGTCTTTCCTTTTGCAACCATAGCAATTGGTGCTGCAAACGCTGCTGCTGCACCAATCTCCTCACCTGCAACTGCAAATGGTCTTGTTGATGGAGGCATGTCTCCTACTTGTGCTGGTTCATCACTATCGGTTAGACCTAACCTGCTTGGGTTTTGTTTGTAATAACCAAGACCAAGTCCTTGTGTGACTCTACGCATGTCTTTAGAACCACCAAGTGGATCTTCTGAGAAAGATTCAAATGCATTAAACCCTTCTTTTGTCGGATCGTTTGTCACACCTGTTCCAGGTACAAAATTTAAAAGTCTTGGTGACGCATTAACTGCTTCAACAGGAAGTGCAGCTACTTGCCCAACTCCTTCGACTATTCCTCTGCCTAATGCATCTGCTTTTGCACCCGGTGATGAGTTATCTGCCTTTTGAGCTTGAAAGTCAGAAAATGCCTGTGCTCGTTGTTGTGATAAATTTCGATATTCATTAAGAACATCTTGATATGCTGGATCACCTTGTAGTCCAATATTAGTTTTTAAAAACTCTTCGTATTCCTTGTGCTTATCATCCATATGGGATAAACCAATTTCTCGTTCTGAAACTCCTCTCCTACGAAGTTCTGCACGTATTTGCTCTTGTGTTATTTGGCTCATCTGTTTTGCATTTGCAAGAGTTGATCTATTGTAAGTCCGCTTAAGTCCACATTAGATGCATTTGTGTCAACTTGAGCGCTAGGCTTTGTTTTATTACTGTCTAATATCTTCTTGATATTTGCAGGCGTTGTGTAGCTTTGCTTAGATTGAAATGCTTGCTTTAACATAGGTAAGTTAGCTTCAATTTGTCTTTTTACATACGCAGCATCTGCATAGTTTTCTGTGCCTGGTTTCGTAGTTTGTAAATAAAGATTAGCTTTACTTAATTGTGCTTCCATTAAGCCTGTTAAATTCTCAAGTTTTTCTCTACCTACTGCTTTAGAATCAGTTTTTAATGGAATATTTTCTTGTACCTGTGTCATTTGAAAATTTGTTACTTTCCCACCAAATTCATTTAACAAAACAGGTTGCACTGTATTTTTAATCGTGGATAAATTCTGAACCTGCTGCACTGCATTCTTACCATCTGCAAAAGTTTCCATCGGTTCACCTGTAAAAAACATTGATACAGAATTACCAAAATCTTCTATCATCTCAGGAGCTTGCCCTCTGAATGCAGTACTCGTATCAACAGGTCTTATCGTAGGAGTTCCAGGTATGCCTTGCGTTGCTTGTTCAAAATTCTGCGTAGTCATTTGTTCAGCAGGAGTTCCAATTCTTGATAGTTGTCCGTCTACCATTTGTAATGCACCTTGTGGTGCAACAATACCACCAGCATCTACAATTTGTTGCTGTCCACGTCCCTCTATAGTATCTTGTTGCGTCTGCAAGACTGCTTGTTTGTACTCCTCTACTTTGTTTGGATCAAATTTCTCAAGTGGTTGACGTTGGGCAATATTAGATTCATTACTTGCCAACCATAATTCCCTTGGAGTCATTTTACTAAAGTCACCCATTTGATAGGTTAAGTCTGTCTCAAGCTCTTCTTGTAATCCTTGATAATACTTTTCGCCTTTTTGTTCTTTAGCTGATTTTGTTTTTTGTTCATCAACCTCACCAAGTAACTTTTGAATATTAATATTACCTGTTGTAAATTTTAGATTGTCAAAAGGGTCAAAATCTAATTTTTCAAGATCATAAACTCCCGATTCTATTGCATCAAGATTTCTTACTAATTTCTGTTGACCAGGAGTAAGTTTATTAAATGCCTGGGTTTTATTAGATGAACCCTGCAATTGTTCTATAATTGTCCTGCCTTGCGCCCCATAAGACTTTCTTAACTGATCTTCACGTTTTAGCTTACTTTTACTTAAATCGTCTATAAGTTTTTTACTAGCAGTTGATTGTTCTACTTGTTTTGTAAGTGTAGTTTTATACAAGTTTGCAATTTTTTGATTTTCTTCACTCTGTGCTTTTAGATCCACTTTTTCCATCATTGCAAGGTCACCTGCAAGACCTTTTAATTGGGACATATTCAAATCACCTTTAGCAAGTTTATCTAATGTGTTTTGTGCCTTTTTGTCTGCCATCTCATCCCCAGTTGATGTCATTCTAGTAAGGTACTCAGGATTAAACTTAATGGCACTTTCTACTTGATCTTGCAGTTCTGCACGCTTCTCCTTGTTAAGCCCATACTGCTGAATCATGCCACCAACTTGTTTCCCAAGGTTTGCATACATTTGGCCTTGCGCACGCCCGGCTTCAATAATGGGTCGAGTATCGACCCGTGCAAGCGCTGATCCGTAATTTCCGCTAAAGAATGGTTTTCTTGCCATAATATTTATCTCCTTATTTTTGAATCCATCCACTTACGGATTACTGCTTTCAAGCGTGGTTTATCTGCGATGAAGTTTGCGAAGCGTTCTCCGTAATTCTTGTATAGTTTAAAGAACCAGCTTGGTGATTCTAGGAACATCCACATACGAAACATCTTCCATGCTGGATTATGCTCGCCATATACTTCTCTTGCTACCCAGCAGAGCATTGCTCCGGTTGCTATTCCACCACCAAGCGCACCAAGTCCACTAAATATACCAGCAGTCTTAGTTGCATCTGCTGCGACTTGCGCGCCATACATATTAGCTGCGTTAGTTGCTTGGTTTTGTATGTATCCTAGTCCACTCTCTGGATTAAGGTATGCAGGTTGTGCATTTAATCCATAGCCTGCCTGTCCGAATACAGATTGTCCGGCTTGCAAGCTTCCACCACCAGAGCGTCCAAGTATTGCCTGGAATGGATCGAGTTGTCCTTGGTTCTCAAGCTGGGATACTCGTGAGGCTGCGTCTAAGTATCCAAGCAATCCTTGTTGCCTTAATGATTCACGCAATTTCTCGGCATCCATTTGTGATGCCACGTTAAATTGGTCTGCCTGCATGGAGCGTGTATTATCACTTGTCTGTATACCTGCTTCCTGTCCAAGTACAGATTGTGCAAATCCTCGGTTCTGCATTCTACGCTGGTTGTCTTCAGCAACCCTTGCCTGTGCTTCTGCGATTGCACCAGATTGGTCAAATGTTCTACCCATCATGGTAGAGCGTGCGCGTGCAGCCTCTGCGATTTGGCGTTCCTCACGATCTGTTAGTCCTTGTCCAAGTGCTTCTTCTGCATCGGTCATCAAGCCTGCTCTTAAGGCATCTGCTTGTACACCTTGAGATTGTACTTTTGTGGGATCGGAAATGCCCACTTCTCCAAGCAAGTTATCTTTTTGTTCCTCAATTAAATCTTTTGCCCCGGTAAGTGCGGATGTAGTACCAGGTTTATAATCCTCCATGATTTGACCAAAGAGTGGTTCTAAACGAGCTACATCTTGCAGGTCTGCTTCACGCTGGCGTGATAGATTACCACGTTGTATATCTTCTGCAAATGCAGATAGACCTTTGAACTCACCATCACGGAATCCTGCTTGGTCTGTTGCGTCTATCTTTTGTACGAATTGCTTGCCCACTTCATCTGCAAGTCCAGCATCCACATCTGCTTGGGTGGCAGTTTTGGTTTCGTATTGTGTGATGTTTCGTGTGTCACCAAGTAGGTCGATCATACCATCACCTGCACGTTGCTTTGGTAATGTACGTACTTCAGTCATCCCTGCTTTTGAAGCATCCTGTATTATTTCACCATCACTATCTACTGCATAAATTGGAGTTCCTTTACCTGTAGATATTCTTACAGGTTCTTTAAAACCATCATAAGCTTGTTCATTATCTGCAAAACTACTTCCTTGTAAAAAACCTCCACTATTTGTAATATTGTTTAGTAAAGATTGTTTAAAATCTTTAGGGACATTACTATTATTTTGGATTTTATTATTTAGTTTTTGTTGACCTTTTTTTATATCATTTTGACCAACGCCATCTTTGTTTTTTCTGCCATCTGCTACATGCTCAACTCTTTCAATAATTTTTCCGTCTTGGTCAACTAACTCTAGTTGCATTTTATTATATCCAAACGGATTCCAAGATGATTTTGTAGATCCAACACTAACATCATTTCCAGACTCATCTAAATTTCTTGTTCTAATCGTATAACTTGGAGCTTCTCTAAAACCTTTTACAAGTCTTCCCTGGTCATCATAAGTTACTTCTTGCTCTTCTCCTCCTGATGTTGAACCAAGCATAGTCTGCTTAAGTATATCCGTGTCTGTCTGTGCAGTCTTCTTACGAATTGATTCTTCAAGTGGAAGCAAGGATTCAAGTGACCCTGTACTTGCAAAGTCTCCTGTACCTGTAAGTAATTGTACTTGTGCTTTAAGTGCGTCTGCCATCCCTTCGCCATAACTTGGCTGGTCTGGATAATTTATGTCTGGCCCTCCTCCCATTGTTATTTCCTCCGATTGATTCTATTAAAGTCGTACCACTTAATAGGTTTTTGTTTTAATTGTCTCATCCACCCAACAAATGGAAGTGGGTATGGAATACTATTTATAAAGTCTGAAATTGCATTATCTCCAATGGCGGTTTTTACATACCAGGCATCGGGTGCAAGTACACCCCATTGTTCATTTGGATGGATGTCTGCATCTGTCCTTACTGCTTTTCCAAGCAACATGGTTTGTGGTGTAATAAATACATATCCATACGCTGCATACGCACTTAAATCCTTGAACATATCGCCCTTGGTCTGCTCGTAAAATTCCTTTGCTCGTTCTAGTATATTCATGTACTAATTGTCGCTCCTAATGCGACCACTTTCCATGCAGATCCATCGCTTACTGCGACTGTTGCTGCACCTGAGTTTCCATCGGTTACATAGATCATTTGCCCGGCTGGAGATGCGGATGGCACGCCACTTACTGCATATGATTTAAGTGTCATTATTGTGCCACTAATCGTGCCACCTGTCAGAGCAATAGCATTGCTAGCTTGGGTGGCAATTGTCCCTAGTCCAAGTGCAGTCCTTGCTGCCCCTGCATTTGCACTTCCTGTGCCTCCATCTGCAATGGCAATGGGTGAAGATAGACCACTAATCGTACCTCCTGTTATGTTTACATTTCCTTCATTGATGGTAACAGTTGGTTCACCAAGTTGGTTAAGTGACGTAGCATCCACGGAAACGCCTGTGGCAAATGTAAAACCACGTGTAACTGTTGCGGTGATTGCCATCTACGCAACCTCCCTTCTTGCATTTGCTCCTACACCAATAGCTTCCAAGCTAACATGTCTAAAGCTTGGTCTCCCTGCTGTGACATTGATTTCAATTTCTGCACCATATCCACGGGTACGCCCCGTACCAAAGCGGAAGAGTGCTTCTTCTGTGCCATCTGCGGTGTGGCTTAATACTGTTGTACTTGCGTCTGGGTCTAGTGTGTTGACCTTAATGTTGAATGCATCTTGGTTAACTGTGTTTGCACCTAGTTGTCCACGTTTCCAACTCTTCACATTGATGTCTCCAAATGTGTATGAGCGTGTGACAAGTTTACCTGCAATTGCAGTTGTGCCGGACTCGGATGTACTTCCTATCTTGCGTCCAGAATCATCAATGGAATTTTCCTCCATTAAGTACCAACCTGTTTTGTTACCTGCGAATAATCTGCGTCTAGTTGGGTTACTTCCATGCGAGCAGATCACCCAATCATCCACATGAAATGCCAAGCTGCCTGCCATTGCTGGGTAGGAGTCAACGCTAGTCCATGTGCTTGTAAGTAGGTTAAATATGAAAATCTTATTAGCTACTGTTGAACTACCTGTTGGGACTGCAAGGTAGTATTTGTTGTCCATCACGATTCCGCATGATTTATCTGCTGCTGCGAAGTTAACCTCATCAAATTGATCTTGTATAGGTCTGGTCATGGGTATGGTTTCGCCACTTACTTTACTAATAGCTACCCCAAGTCCCTTGGCAGGGTCTGTACCAGGTGACAAGACGATGACCCCATTATCTGATAGGAAGAATGTTTGTGGCCCAGACTGTGCGATTGATTTGCGTGCCACACAACCATGCTGTCTTGTAATCTCGTATGTGTTAGCTGCGGAGGTTGTCGCAATGTTATTAATCATGTGAATGCTATTACGCATAAACACGATTAACTGATCTTCCTGGTATGGATAAAAGCCTACAAGAAAATCTGCACTTCCTTTATTGATTCTAAATTGTGATTCAGCTGCGTAATAATTATCTGTGTCTAACAAATCAGACATGATAATAGAATAGTTACTATCTGTGGGTTGCGGTATGATTAAGCGATTCCTAAAGAATACACCAAAGTCTGTGTTTGGGCATTGTATGCGTCCTGCTCCTGGGCTTCCATTTGCTTTGACTACAAAGTCATTGCTTACATCTCCATCCCATTCAAGTGGTGTTTTATTCTTACCACGAAACAAGATGAGTTTTTCCAATGCCTGCACGAAGCTCGCGCCATCTGCTGTGGCCACAACTTCACTACCTGGATAATCAATATCTATGCCTGAGTTGTTTGCATCATTCCATAGGATTACTTTATCCTTAGTTGCAACTACCACATATTCATTTCCTGTTGCAGGATCTGAATAGAGTGTGGATGCAAATACCATCTCATTCGTACCATTGTAACTAAGTGTAACTGCACCTGCTAAGAAATCTATACCCTTGCGTACCTCTGCAAGATCACCAATCAAGCGCATATTCTCGCTTGTTCGTACAAAGCCCGGTTCTAAACTTGTTGCTTCTTTGTATGAATCTATACCACGAAATCCACGATCCCCATCTTGAAGAACTTGGTCATCCAATCTACCTGATGTACGATAACGTGCCATTCACTTGTTCTTTATTTCTTGGTAGAGTTTTCTACCCATGTAAATAATTGTGATTATACCTGCGATACATCCAAATAAATCATCCAAGTGTGCGAGACCAAAAGTGGCAACTGTACCACTCATGCCAAGAATTGCAGTACGATCCATCATTAGAACAAACAATCTAATATGATGATACCAACGACAAGTCCGGCAAATATGGTTATCATTTTAGCTTTAGTAGACATGTCTAAGAATTTGTCACGTAATAATTCTAAGTTTCTCATGGGTTACGGGAGGGTGGTTTGACAGGAAATGGTGCGCGAGTCATGTGTTTTTCTGCCTCGGTCTTTGAGCAATTACGTGCAGTGCGTTTGGCAATAAATATGGGAATGGCAAGGTAGCCACCAAGTAATACTGCCGCTCCGATTAGAATCTTTTTTATGTACGAGGTAAATGCCTCGAAGCCTGTTTTATGTTCCTCCATGCCCTGTGCGACTAAGGCAGATACATCTCCGTGGGATAGTGCTTCAATAGTTTCTTCTGCTTCAATTAGGGCATCTTTGTTTTTGAGTGCCTCGCCAGCTAGTACACCAGCACCAGCACCTAATGCCGCTGTGCCTGGGCCACCTAAACTGCCCACTCCACCTCCAGCTATACCGCCAAGTGTTGGGTAGACAGACCGGAGACTGCACGAAGTCAGGCATAAAGCCAATAATAGTATGGCGGTGTAAATCATTCAGGCAGTGGTGCAGTCCACTCAGAACTTTCCAAAATCGCTAAAACTTGATTTAAAGTGTACTGCGTAACTCCTTCCAAAAATGAGGGAGTGCTACCCTCAAATTTCAGAAAAATCTGCGACCCGTCCAATGAATAACGTAGTGTCTCAGCACTTGTCTCGCTAACCTCAGAGAAATTAATATTATCTTTTTCGCTAGAGTCTATTATTACATATTTCATATTAAGGTTTTACTGAGGAGTTAATTGATGCACCATTGGTTAATAGCCAATTTACAGTACCGCCAGTTGCATTCGAGTTATTTGAAATCGTAGTGCCTGTCCCTGAGTTGTCATCGCCCATTCTCCACCAATACAAAGGTTTCGTAGACATGGAATTTAAATTTTTAGGTTTATTAGCAGCAGAACGAATTTCAGATATGTTTGAAGACTGATCGCTTGACCACACTGCTACTTCATCTAGGTAACTAGCAGATCTATAGCTTTCGTTCGTCACTAAAGTGCCACCACTAAAACTTATATTATTGGAAAGAGTGGTTGTGTTTTTTAAACTTCCAGCAACATAGGTCTTTAAACTAGTGCCTGTTCGAGCTAACATAATGTGTGTCCACGCATCATTGCTCATGTCTGTGACAACATTTTGGTACAACCATCCCGAACCACCACTATAGTAATAATAAATGTGAAACTTATTGGCAGTTTTTCTCATTATCCCCCATCCATCAGCATATCCATAATTTGATGACATCATCATATGGTTTGATGTGCTTGCCCCATTCATCCAAAAACTTAAAGTAAAGTCACCTGACATAGAATTACTTGCTATGGAAGCAGTACCTAAATCATCTGTAGCATCGTATTGTGTGGAATATGAATTCACTATCTCGTCAGGGTCAACTGCCCCATCTTGTACCCAATATCTCCATAGCCCTGTATTAGCATCATATACCGAAATTCGACCCGTGTCCGTTTCGTAAATAATATCACCTGTTGCCGGACTTGCTGGCCGATTTGTGGAGGCGTAAGTTGGAAGCTTTCCTTGCGGAGCAGCTGCTACTAGATTAGCAACTGTTACTTTTTTTGTGGTTGCAGTTCCACTTACATCAACAATGGGCAAAACATCATCGTTTGCTGGTGTTGCACCAAGTGCAGGTAATGCGGTAATTTTTTTATTAGCCATTTTATAATTGGTTTAAAATTCAAATTCTAAAAAGAATCCATCTTCAGTCTGCATGAATGCACCTGCCTGTGTAAGTAGTACAAGGTTTGGCCCAGATGGAGTACCACCACTTGTAAAAGGGCGAGGTGCGCCAACATTTAAATCTAGTCCTAAAGCACACATTTAAATATTGTATGCTATGATTGCACCACTTGTAAGTGTTATGGAACTTATGTTTCCATAAATTGCAGTATTTGCAGCTAGTGTGGTTGCATCTTGCCCAGTGCAAATGTCAGACAAGTTAGTAACATTACTTGTAATACTCGCAATGACTGTGTCTTCCATGGCAACTATCGCAAAGAATTTACCTGCGTGCGCAGCAGTATCATTAATGTACTCGCCTCCATTTAGTCCTAAACCTCTATATTCTGATGCCATAATATGTTTTTCCTTTTATGCCGATGAGACGGCAGTTGTTCCGTAAGTAATAAATTGTATTGGGGTTGATTGCCCCTCTTGTCTTTCAAGTTTGTCTAACTCGCTTTGTAAAATTGCTTCTGCTTGTTGATAGATTACTTGTGCCTTGTCTGTCTGCCCGTCTGCTTGTAACCAATCTCCATATGCTCCAATCACCGCATACTCGCTAAATACATACGGGAAGTCACTTGCGTCACTTGCATACTCAGGGTAGGGCGCGCGGTAATACACCCATACAGGTGCAGTAGATGTGCGATCTGGCAATATTGCTTCTCCGTAATCACTCGCACCTGTTACATATACATTCTTGTATGCTATATCAGATGTTGTGCCTGTACCATATGGGTCATTCTCCGTGACCCGGAATATCTCGCTTATGGTTGTGCCAAAATCGAGGTAGGTCAACATGCTTGCAGTGGCCGTTGCTCCACTTCCACTACCACCACTTATTGCAACTGTGGGTGTGCCTGTATATCCTGTGCCATT
>Ga0208899_1002077_pt1 | contig 13727 bp, 29 predicted proteins | sample VirMetDEL_Nov_24_FD_184518 | JGI IMG/M metagenome (GOLD analysis project Ga0208899, IMG submission 184518) | Aqueous microbial communities from the Delaware River and Bay under freshwater to marine salinity gradient to study organic matter... | ecosystem: Environmental > Aquatic > Marine >... | reverse complement strand
CTTCAACAGGACCAGCTCCAGCAAATTCTTGAGCAACGTCTATGACTTTATCAAATATCATAGCTAGTTCCTCATCTTGTTCTAGTTTGGACATAAGCATATCTTCTTCTTCTTCTGTTAATGCTTCATCCATTATAAATCTTGTGTAGTTATTTTCCATGTCTTCATCAGGAAGCATACCACCTTCTTCATAACCCATTCTTTCAACAACTTCAGGTGCTTCTTTTCTAAGAGCTTCTATTCCTTTACCACCTTCTTTATACATAACTCTATCGTCATTAAGTAATCCACCTTTTTTAAAATCTCCTCTAGCTACAGCTTCATCTAACATTTTATCAATTTCTTCTTCTGTAGGAGGAGTTAATTCTTTTAACCGTGGGTCTTCTTTTTTAGTTTTTATAGATTTTTTATCAAATATTAAACCAGAATAAGCTCTAGTAAATTCTTGAACATCTTTTTCAGGATACCCAGCTTGTTTTAACATTTGATTAGCTTGAGCAATAGTTATATCACCTTCGTCTAACATTTTAATAGCATCATCAAAATCAAAATATTGAGTATTATCAACTGCATCTATTTGTTTAGCCATTCTTTTAGAATGTTGTTTATTTAATTTAGTAACAAGTTTTGATAAAGCTTTTGTTGCACCACCAATACTATATTTTTGTCTATCATCTTGAAGCATTTATTTCTCCTTTGCTTTGCCTACATTTAATGCACACCAATCTAAAATTTTATAAATTTTTCCTATAATTGCATCGTCTTTTGGTGTAGGTGTTAATGCACATATTAGTGATGCACCCATAACTATAGTTGGTATTATAGCTATCCATTCGTTAATTGTTTGTATAAAATTTAGCATACTATATCTCCTCTTTTCTAGTAATTGCTTCTTTAACCTGTAGGTCCAGTTGCTCTAGGCGTACCAGAGAATTCACTTTCCCCTGCAACCGGAACATTTCCGATTCCGATGTTGCCACCACCAGTGCCTGTAGCTCCAAGTTCTTGAGGTTGTTGAGGTGTTCCTTGAATGCCTCCCATAGCTCCCTGTTGCCCGTCAGTAGGTTGAGCCTCTTCGCCAATTGTTTGTCCAGCATTTTGCATTCCTATTATTTGTGCCATTACAGCAGCTTCTTCAGGGTCATTGAGTATTTCATCAGGGTCTAAATCTAAGCTGTAGGCTAGTTCACTTACAAGTTTAGAAATCTTAACAAACGGTGCAATAGCAGGACTTTGTGCAGTTTGTAAGAACATTGTCAATCTTTGACTTCTTACTTCTTTTTGCATCAAGCTATTTGTACCTGTAGCTTTAACTTCTAAATCACCTTTAACATCCAACTCATCTTCTAAGAATTGCATGTTCCATTGGAAATAAGATTCTCCTAATGGCTTTAATAAAAAGTCATCAAGGTTTTTGATAACTGTTTTAATATTTAAACTTGATGCTCCTAATAACATAGACATACCAGAAGCAGTCCTTGTCATACTTTGAACACCTGTTTGTCCGTGTGAATAACTAGGTATACCTGTTTGTTCATCTGCAAGTTGTCTAAACTTATCAAACATCATTAAGTTTTCTTGTGATGTATTAGGAAACTTTAAACCGTGTATAGCTTGTCCCGGCATTCCAGCTTGTCTTCTAAATATCTTACCCGGATATATTTCCATTGATTGTCCACCTACTAAGGCAGACTCATCTACATCAAACACTAGCGAACCAGACATTGCTAAGTTATCTATAGCCATTCTTGCATGACCGTTCATAATCTGTTGCGAATCATCCATGTTCTCAGCTACACCAATACCAAAGAAGTTATATGGGTTTCTTTCGTATGGGAAAGCATTGTATGGTATTCTATATGGAGTGAATGGATTAAGTACAGCTCTTAACAAGTAAGTACCACATGTCCATATGTTTACTTGTACTTCATCTAGGTCATCAACAGTGTCGGGTAAGTCTATACCTACTTCTCTTGCGTACTCTGCATCCATCATTCCCCAGTATTCTAATACTTCGTAACTGTTATTTATATCTTCGTCACTTCTAGCATCATCTTTTAACTGGCTTTCAAAATCTTTTTCTACGTAATTAGCACCCATTTGAATAGCACTACGTATTGCATCTTCATCAAAGTAAGGCATATTACGTAACTGCCTTAATTGACTTCTATTCATTTTATGTCTATGGATAACGTATTCACATTCTTCCATATTAGTTGCGTTAGGGTCTGGGTAAAAATCCCAGCAACTTACAAATTCTATTCTTGGTACTCTAACTTCAAGTGGATTATAAACTCTATTACCTTCTTCATCTATTTCCCACTTGTGAAGTTTTTTATTAAAGTTAAATGGTCCTTTAACAATACCAGTACCTAATAAAGCTGCTTCAAGTAAAGCATTTCTTAATTCTGAATTACCGTTAGACTCTTCTATTTGGTCATGGATAAGTTTTTCCATTCTTCTTGCAGCTCTTTGTGCAGGAGATAATTCAATGTTTTGTGGTATAGGACTTGTACCGTCTTTTAAAATACCAGCATCTTCAGCTTGGTCTTCAAGACTATCTTCAAAGATACCGTTATAAAAAGTAGCACCGGGTTTTAAAACTCTACCGTCACCTTCATAACCAACATCATAAGGATTTATATTTGTACCTTCTCTGTTACCAATATCATCAGGTATTTCCATACCTTCTGTAGTTTCTAATCCGGGTGTAGGATTAGTAGTATCAAGATGTGCAAAGTTTGTTTCGCCTTCAGGTATTTTAGTTTCTGCTATACCGATAGGAAACTTTCCTGTACCAAAGATAACATCAACAAGTTGTCCAAATGCTGCAAGTACTTTAGTCTTAGTAACTTTTACAAAGACTCTAGACTTTTCTGATTCTCTAAACTTAACAGATTTAGAATATAATCCTCTATAGTTTTCATAAGCTCTTAACCATCTACGTTCATCTGTTTCTCTAGATTCTTCAGCTTGTGCAAACCTACCTTTGATTATACCAATAAGATTTCTTTGTTGGTCTTCTTCAAGAGTAAGAGTAACTCCAGACTCTCCTTCAACTTCTTCGTAGATATCGTTAGCTCTTAAAAATGTATTTTCGTTTTCTGCCATATACTTTAATAACCAAATGTTGAATCAACAGGTCTATACATTTCTCTCTTCAAACCTCTCATACGTTCTAACGGGCTTTCCATTCTAGGTCTACTCATTATCATATAACGTAATGCATCATATGCGTGGTCTGAAGCTTTTGTATCTACGTCTTCAGGGTTAGTTTTAGATAATGGTATAGACTGTAATTCTCTTATTAAGTTCGGACATGTATTAAATATCTGTAACTTAGGTCTACCATTCTCTCTAACCTTTAAATACTCGTGTACTTGTATCTTACCTTGTATTCTATTCTTATCAGCTCGTCTTAACTTATGACCAGCCTTAACTAAACTTTCTCCTACAGTTGGACCAGTTGTTCCTGTTCTTGCCCATGCTGCAGTATCTAAGACACCATTCACCGAGAACGGGTCTTCTGTCTCCATATCTGTTATTATAGCACCTAATTCTTCTCCTGTCAAGCCTTTTTTGTATAATTCTCTATAAATTATCAAAGTATTGTCATTTATGTCCATTATTCCCCATAAACAACAGCTTTCTGCAGCATATCCATAGTCAACTGCTTTAACTCTTTCCCAGTGTACAGGCAGTTCAAAAGGTGTAATTATATGATGTTCAGGACTAAACTCTACAAATGCAGCTCCTTCAGCTACATCCCAGTTACCTTCAAGTAGTTGTCTACGTTGTATAGGCGGTAAAGATTTAAGCATCTGTTCGTAGATACCATCTTTTGCAAGGTATGGGTTATCAGCTAACTTAGCAGGAATAAACTTACGTGTTAATCCATCATTACCTAGAAATGATTTATTAGATTCACTAGGCTCTATGTATCTTTTCTTTACCCAATGAGAACCAACACCACCGGGGTTAGCAGTACAGCGTAAGTATGTTTGTATTTCTGGGTCAGTAGTTCTTAAACGTGAAGCAAGATAGTTCCAACTAAACTCTGTAGGTAGATGGGTTATCTCATCAAAACCTATCCAACTATATGCTTGTCCTTGATAACGGTATACGTCTGCATCTCTCTCAAGGAAACCAAACTCAACCTTTGCACCGCTTGGAAAGTTCCAAAGTTTTTCTACTTCTCTAAACTTAGCACCGGGAAATGCTTGTGGATATAGTTCACGAGACTTATCAATCATCTCACGTAACTCTGGCATAGACCTTCTAAGTATCAAAGCTCTGTGGTCTTTACGATGTGCGTATCTTAGTGGGTCAACAATCATTGCATATGATTTACCACCACCAGCAGCTCCACCGTATAACACATCTTTCTCACCAGCAGCAAGGAAGTCTGTCTGTGGACCTTCGTTAGCATGGAAGAATACATGATGATTATCAAGTACTTCTTTTACAGCTTTGGGTAACGTATCTAAATCACTTTCTGTAACAATACCTTCTTTAGTATTGTCCAGCTTTTCAATAGTTTCTTTTTGTTTTTTAAAAGAACTTTTAGCGTTGTTAAGCTTTTGTTCAAGCTTTTGAATGTTTCTTTGTTTACGACTTATAGTAGCACGTGCAGACTTAATCGCTTTTTCAGTATCTGTTTTTGGTCTACCCGCTTTCTTACGAGGCGTACCATCTTTGTTCTTTACAAAATTGCCTTCGCTATCTTGCAAGTAAAGATGTGGGTTCAGTTCCCAATCTTTCGCTTCGTAATCCATACTTTTTATCTATGTGTTTTTTTAATCCCGGAGCAGACATACGTCTGTCTGTTTTATATTCTAACCAATCACATGCAGCTTGAAGTGATATCTCTTCGTTGACTACCATGTTTTCTGCAATCTGCAAAGCTTCTAACTCTTCATCAATAGGTTTTAAAAAAGAACTAGACTCATCAACTAACTCATATCCAAATGGTATAGTAGAGGTAGCTCTTTTTATGTATCCTTCTTTCATTTAATTTTTTTAATAATTTTTACCAAATTTTTCTATTATATAATCAATAGATTTTTTTGCATCTTTCAAGTTGTTGGAAGCATCTTCATATTCTGCATCTGTCCACTGTTTTGCTTTTTTAGGCAACACGCCCCAATTCCAATAACCTCCCATATCTTCAATAATATGACCCCTATATTCATAAACACCTTTTTGTATTTTCTTGGCTTTTTTAATTGATTTTATTGGAGAAGCAACCATCATAGCTACATCTTTTATTTTTTTACTCTTATCAAATTCTTTTTGTAATTTTTCAGCTAAAGGATTGTAAGGTTCAGCTTTACTATATTCACCTATCTCTTGTAGAAACTCTGGTGGAGCTTGAGTTACTCCTGCTGGACCTCCTATGTTTCTAAACTGTCTAGCTACTCTTCTAGCTTTTTTTGTTTGTGGTGAATGTTGTTTTCCGGCTGCTGTATCTTTTCTTTTTTTATCGCTTGTTGCTTTGTACTCTGAGTCTGATAATGCTGCAATCGCTTTCTTCGGGAGATATCTTTCCCCCGTTTCCGCAGACGGTTTACCACTCTTAGTACCCCAATCTTGTGTTGTCCAATTTCTAAGACTTCTTTGACTTTCTTTTAGCGACATTCTTTTTCTTTGGTGTTAAACACTTTTTAAATAACTTAGCATATGCTTTGTTAAGTTTATCCATTATCTTAATCATAAATTCTTTAATCCTTTTCATATTATTTATAGCCTCCCCCTTTGGCTTTATATTCTTTTGCAAGGAGCTGGGCTTTTCGAGCAGACCATTGTCCGGCTTTACCACCTTTGGTACCGGCTTTAATCTTCTCGAAAAGTCTCTTACGCATAGTCGGTTTTGTATAGTTACCGGCTTTATTCACGGTTGATTTAGCTTTCTTTTTTGTTGGCATCTTTACCTCCTTTATTAAAAATTAAATCCCAGTTGTCTCTATACTGTTTAGAATGTATATTAACTCTAGGTGCAGAACCTTTACCACCGTCTGAAGGTTTGTAAAGTCTACCCTTATTCTTTTTACTAGACATAAGGACAGGTTTCTCGTTGCTACCTAGTTGTGGCATTTTATTCTACCACTTAACCTTATCAGCCCAGTAGGCTGCAGACATTTTGCCTTTGGCAATGTTCTTACCGTGTCTCGCTTTAAAAGACTTTCTCTTTGCTTTCATTCTGGCTGATTCACCTGCTTTAGGTTTACCAGCAGTCTCAGCACCTTTCTGACCAAACCTAATAGTCTTAATCTTATCACCTTCTTTAGCCACAACAATGTGTGACTTCTTAGGATGACTAGGTGTTCTCTTAGGTTTGTTAAACCCAGAAACTCCTGCTCGTTTTAATCTACTATCTTTTTCTTTAGCCATTTTAATGTACCGTTTTCTTTTTTAGTTCTACTTCGTGTTCTAGTTCTTGAATCTCTCCTAGAACTAACAACCCATATTGTATTGCTATTCTATTTGCTTGGGCAATTGTATCTGCTTTGATATATGGACCTATTGCAGCTCCATCTTCATTAACGTGTTCAGTTATCCAAAGCTTAGTCATTATTGACTACCTCATAGTTAGCGTCCTCTGCTTCTATATCAATTGTATGTTTCTCTGGTAGTATAAAGATACCACCACTAACATTATGATTAACATCTAGCTTATCCGTCTTAACAACACCAGCCCTATCTAGTATCGTTTGTGCAGCTTGTAACTTATTGTTAGCTTGGGGAACAGGCTTATCAGATTTCATAATCTCTATAAGCTTGAATGCTGCTGTAGGGGCTTCCCTTGCAAGTACGTCACTGGCAATATCTACTACTTCGTTTTTAAGTGATTTTAATATTTGATAGTGATTGCCTGAATACCCTGCAAGTTCGGCTGACTTTTTGAAATCCCCACCAGTCTCTACAAGATTATTCAAGAATGCTTCTTGCTTCTCTGTGAGGTTTCGTTTCTTTTCTGGTAAGTAGCTCATGATATTATTATAGACACTATTTACTAGTTTGTCAAGTCCTTTTAAAGTTTTTATATTTATTTTAAATAAGACTTGACAAATTTGAAAAGTAAGTGTATAATAAAGTTGTAAACGTCCCCCGGTTACATATCTAACATAGTCATACATCATGACTACATAGCCACCCTAACAAATCCCTATAGAGCCTTTTGAAGTTGATATAAACTTATTCTAAATCCTATATAAAACTTTGTAAAGTATAGGGGCTGGTTAACGTCTAAAATAGGTAGAAATGTATATGATTTATATATATACCCACCCCCACCCCCTGTGCATCCTACCCCGCCCATCACTAGAACTTATAAAACTTTATAAAAGCCATGAATGTCCCACGCTTACCACGTTTTCAAAGTATTTGCAACTATTAAAGTATATAGAATCTATACATAATTTATCTTGACTTTGTAAAGTTTTAAAAGTTTTTTTCTAGCCACTTGTTAAACTTGTCAAGCTTTGCAAAGTTTTAGAATCTAGTTAATGAATGTGTAAAACTTTATAAAGTGTTATACATTTATAATATATTATAACTTTTTAATATGATACTAACTTTTAAAGCTCTCTAAGACTTCGAACACTTAACCCATATCACAACATCTCTTTTTCATTTAAATGCATTCTGTGGCGTTTCAAATGCTGTATGTTTATACAGTAGTTTAGTTAAAATAATTAATATTTTCTATTGACTTTTTAACAGTTCCATGTTAGTTAGTATTTCATTAACATACTTTGTAAAGCTTTGCAAGTTATTTAATATATGAAATCTATATACTTTTATTTAAATTAGTATTGACTTTTATTTTCTTTTAGTTTTAAATAGTATTCATAGCGATTAGGAATCAACCGAAAGCAAAAACCATAGAGGTATTTATATTATGGGTATGAAACAAGTAATAGAATTACACCCGCTAGGCGGAACTGTAGTTAAACTTAAACATGTTGATGATGTTGAGCCTAAAAAACTAAGCAAGAATCAACGCAAGAAATTATTAAAAGGTTATTATTCAAAAGAGAAACATGTAGCAATGTTAACGTCTATAATGAATGGAAAACATTACAATAGAAAAGCAAATAATAAAAAGGGCATTTTACCTAGTCAGATGGGAGCTATTAGAAAGTCTATTTATAAATTAAACCCAGAGACTTTAGCTCATATGATTAGAGAACAAGAAAAAGCAATTAGAGTTTAATCCCCTAGTAGTTGGTAGAACTACTTAAAAAAACTACCACATTTTTAAGAGAAAAAATAATTAAACTTTTTTTCTTAAAAGTGTTGACAACTTAAAAAAGTTGTGAGATACTTTACATATTGATTGATTAGGCATAGCCGAAAAATCAGAAACATTAAATAACATAGAGGTATTTATGAATAAAGAATATTTTAATTTTACTTTCTTTTATACTGAAAAAGATGCTAAGATTCAATCTCATACAGTTGTAAGAGTTGAGACAGAACACGATGCAATCTTAGAATTTTTTAAAGTGATAAAAGAAAAAGATGTAATAGATTATTTTATCGTAGAAGATAATTATATTTAGGTTAAAGTCTCATTACCTATTTAAAATATGAGACACAACAACGAGGGCTATTATGTTAAGCATAAAAACTTTTGAAGATAGGTACAACAATAACAAGAAGTTCCACCATGTAAATTTGTTGGGGCTGAAGTTTAGAGTTGCAACTAATAAGAGAAGCAAAAGAAAATCTAATAAGGTTTTCTATTCTACAAGTAGAGGAATAGTATTCAATCTTTTACCTAGTAGATATCTTTGCTTAATAACTAAGTAAACTTGACAAGGCTATGCAAGTTGTGTAGCCTTGTTATTTTAGAGGGCTAATATATGAAAATGATTTTAAAAAATAAAACTTATGATTCATGTCAAGATTTATTAGATAAAGAATACAAGGATAAACCAATAACTATTCTAACCAACGGAGAGAGAAACGCTAAGTTAGTAAAGGGTATAACTAAAAAAGCTGATGTAATGATACTTCACTTTTTACCCCACAACAGGGCTGATGTTCTCATGGATAGAAAAGTAAAAAGGACAATGTGTCCCTTTGCAATTATGGCTCAATGCCACGAAGCATGTTTAAATACTGCTGGTCGTGGTGGCATAATCAAAAAGGGAGAGACAACTAACACCATTGAGATAGCAAGGTTGAGAAGGACTTTACTATTCCTAGATGATAGAGAAAAGTTCTTAGCACAACTACACAAAGAAATAACAGCCTTTGTGATTAGATGTAAAAAGAATGACAAGAAACCATGTGTAAGGCTCAATGGCACGAGTGATATACAATGGGAGTATGAACTACACGAGGGTAAGAATATGTTTGAGCATTTTCCAGAAGTGCAGTTTTATGATTATACAAAGATACCCACGAGAAAGGTTGACAATATACCCAACTATCATTTAACATGGAGTTATAGCGAAGCTAACGAGAAGTATGCTAAACTATTTGACAAAGTGCCGAACAACAAAGCAGTAGTCTTTAGAGATAAAGAACTGCCAAGCATGTTCAAGGGACTTAAAGTAATAGATGGAGATAAGACAGATATGAGATTCCTAGATGAGTCAAATATTGTAGTAGGACTAAAGGCAAAGGGCAAAGCTAGAAAAGATTATACAGGCTTTGTGATTGATGCAATACAATTGGTATAAAAACCACTTATAATGAGGAGATATAATGACAAACAAAATAAATGATGAGACATTAGAGAGACTATATGAAGATGTAGTTGCTGATGATGAGGCAGGTTTGATTGATGATGTTATAAATAATGTAGCATACTTGAATGGACTAGATGCCGATGATGATAGAGATGAAATTCTACAGATTATAGCAGAAGAAGAATTTTATGACCAATTTACTTAGGAGGTAGAACAATGCCAAGAAAACAAATAGGATTTCAAAATCCAAAATACGAAACATATAGATTTATATTTAATTATATATGGGAAGATAACGAAGAACTTATTAAGCTTTCAACTCATAGTTGTACGTTTAATAATGAGAGAGAAGAAGTAAAGATGTTAGAGTATCCTAAACAACAGGCTATGGGATTGTTTAAGATAATGGCTACTTCACACTTCTTTAAAGGTAATGCACATAAAAGAATACTTGACTACAATGTAAGTTGTATCATGGAGATATCCTCTAAGAGTTTAAACAACTCAGCAAGAGGACATAAAATATATATCGAGGAGGTATAATATGGACGAAGAAACAAAACAATTGATAGATTATTTAGTAGATGGATACTATAGAGATGCGTATCTCATAGGCACAGAAGCTGATGAGAGTGAGTATCTTGCAGACATAGAGGAGGAAGATGATGAGTGATTTAAACAATGATATAAGTAACGCTTTATGTAATGCAATTGATATTAGAGAGACTATTAACAGTAATGGATTAAGTAATATTAAACGAGTTCATGGTGGAACAGATAATGAAGACACATTAAAAGATTTAATAGATGATGTTATTTATTTTTTAGAACAACTAAATATAGAGGTATATGATGAAGACTTGGACTAGTACAATAACATATTCTGTGTTTGATATGGGCAGAGAATGTGAAACAGAAGAAGACTATATTGGGTGGGTTAAGGAAACTTTTAGAGAAGACCATAACATAGAGCTAAGAGATGATGAGATAACCGAGATAGAATTTGAGGAGGTAGACTGTGAGTGATTATAAATATGTTGTATGGGTTGGTGGTTGTGATGACCATTACACTACATACGAAAGAGCAAAAGAACACTATGATGAATGGATTGAGCAGGGATATGATAATGTATACATAGAGGAGATAACATGAAAGTATATGAGATAACAGTAAGCACAGTTGTTCAGATAAATTCAGAAGATGACTATTGCACAAGCGTAGAACATGCTGAAGATATTATGTGGGATAGGTGGGGTGTGTATAAAGATGATTTAAAAATAACTAACGTGGAAATATGGGAGGAAGATGATGAGTGATTGGATAGAAGGAACTAAACCTAAGATTATAGAAGCTAGGTACAGTGCATATCTTAGTTGGGACTTAGAAGAACTAGGTATTGATTGGGACGAGGTAGAAGATTGGGACTTGCAAAGAGCAGACTTAGAGATAACTTTTAAAGATGGAACTAAAAAGGTGTATGAAAACTGGCAAGACTTAGACATAGATTATAAACATAACTTTGAAGAAGTACTCATACTTGATGAGGACTGGGAAAAAGTGGAGGGATTGAACTGATGGAAGAACATAAATGTTTTTATGATAGACCAGTCTATGAACAAATAAAATTATTAGCATCTATGAAAGATGAAGATTTTCAAAAACTATTAGAGCTACTTGCTATGAACAAAGTTTTAGGAATAAAACCTAGTTGCCCTAAATGTTTAATATAGGAGAATATTATGAACAGAACTTTATACAAAAAATTAGAAGATATATGTGCAAGAGAATATATCCTAAATAAATTATCAGCAAATAAGTTTAGAACATTTGTCGACTTTCTTTATGATGACATAAGAACGTGGGACAAACCAATGAATGTATCAGAGATAGATATTATACATAGGATAGAAGAGCATATGAGCTACATGGTGAGCAGTTATCTAACCAAGCCATACGAGGGTATTAGTATGGACGAACAAGCTCTTAGAGGAGCTTAGAATTAGTTAAGATTTTTTCATAATTTGTATTGACTTTTACAATTTTTTATGATACAATCTTTATAACTTTTTAAACATAAACAAAATTAATAATTAATTATATTAATATTTTATAATAGGATATAACATTATGAAAATAAGAAGAATAGATATGTATATAATGAATAGATATAAAAATTATTGTGATGAAGCTTTAAGATATAAAGAGTTTCAAAAGACTTTTCAAGCTTGGAAAGATGATAACATTATAGAACTTGTAAAGGAGTATAAAGAATACAGGAGGATACTAAGATATGGCAGTTAAATCAAAAGCTTTTAACTCTACTCATGTTAGTGCAACAGGTGTTAGAGGTAAGAGAACAAGTCAAGGTAGAAGGAATGTTGGCTACTCTACTATGAACAAGAATACTAAAGCTAACCATAAGAAATATAGAGGGCAAGGAAAATGAAAACAAAAATATTAAAAAGTAAAGTAGTAATTGATATGAGTGTTAGTGAGTATGACACTTTATTTAAATACATAGGTAAACTTGAAAGTATGTTAAACACTTTACACGAGACAAATGATTTATGGTTGTCTGATGTTCATAATTTAAGCAGTCTTAAATGGGAACTAATAGAGATGTTAGATGCTGAATGGAATCCAGATACTTATAGGTATGTAAAGAGAGGTGCAAAATGATAGGCGAAGTAATAGGACTAATGTTTGTAATAGGGTTTATGTTATTCTGTTTAGTGGGTGTAGCATTTATAATAGCAGATAGTAATTATGACAAGAAAAGAAAGGATGACTGATTGGTATTTGAAATGGGTTGCAAGTTGTTTTATAATACTAGCAATCTGTTTCAGGTCAGTACAAGGGTTTCAGGAAGTAGATTTAATACTAAGTTTTATAGGTTGTTTTATGTGGACTTTAGTAGGTTTGATGTGGAACGACAGAGCTTTAATAGTATTAAATGCAGTAGCAACTTTTGTATTACTAACAGGTATAATTAAATTATTTATTTAGGAGGGAACATGAACATATTTTATTTTGATGAGTGTCCTGTTGTATCAGCAGAAGCACAGCCAGATAAGATGCTAGTGAAGATGCCACTTGAAACTGCACAAATGTTATGTACTGCACATAGAGTGTTAGATGGTGATGAGTATGCAGATAGTGTAGGACTTTACAAAGAGGCATACAAGAATCATCCATGTACTATCTGGGCAAGAGAGTCAAGCAGTAATTATTCATGGTTGTATAGACATTTCTTAGCACTAGGTATGGAATACAACTACAGGTATGGTAAGACTCATGCAAGTATTATAAAACTTGAAGAGCCTTTAAGTAAGATGCCTGATAACATTACACATACAAGCATGACACCACTTGCACAGGCTATGCCAGATGTATACAAAGATAGTGACCCTATCGTAGCATATAGAGACTATGTGATACATGAAAAGCACTATGCACAATGGAACAAAAACAGGGAGAAACCAACATGGTGGAGATAAAAAAAGATATGATAAAGTTTAGTACAGATAAAGAACTAAGTAAGAACGAATATAGAAACTGGACAAACTTTGTAGAGCAACATAATCACGATAATCCTAACGACCAAATATGTTATGAAGTTGTATGGAAAGATGATATTTATAATGTAAAAATTTTAGAATTAGGTGTTGACAGGAAGGAATAGTTGTGGTATAATAGCCACTTATTCAGGTATGTCTAAGGGTGTAGCCCTCAACTAACCTTCCTGAACCTGAAGGCATACGATTTTATCGTGCTAGTTTCTGGTCTAGTGCCACTAAAACCAGACTAAGTTTTAAATCCTAGATTAAATTCGGGGTAGTCAGTCGTTCGGTGACTCTAAAAGATAATGTTCGAGTGCTGGGTATCACTGTAAAGTACCCACTTTTAACACGAGGGTTATATGAATCTATATTTTAAATCAACAACACTAGACAAGCAGATAGGTTGGACATGGAAAGACATGGACAAAGCCTACTGGGATACTTGGATACCTAAAAAGTCTGATA
>Ga0208899_1002072_pt1 | contig 13761 bp, 25 predicted proteins | sample VirMetDEL_Nov_24_FD_184518 | JGI IMG/M metagenome (GOLD analysis project Ga0208899, IMG submission 184518) | Aqueous microbial communities from the Delaware River and Bay under freshwater to marine salinity gradient to study organic matter... | ecosystem: Environmental > Aquatic > Marine >... | reverse complement strand
TGTCTATCTTGTGGCGATAAGATTGCCAAGAGTAAAAAACATACTATCGTGCCTATGCACAAGTCAAACTACATGGTGGTCACTGACTTGAAATTACTCAAAGGTATCAACAACAAAGGGGGACTAGTCAAATGAATGATGATTTCAAAAAGCAACTTAGGTGGTGGGCAATACGAGATTGGCTATTGATAGCATTGGCATTACTTATGCCGATAGGTGTTCTTGCATTCTTATACTTTGTGGTAGAGGAGGGAATAATATAATGGGATACAGAAGCTCAGTAGTATACGCAATAGAACCTAGTCCAGACTCTTTGGATAAATGGTTTGTATTTCTAGCCGAGGCGAGGAACTGTCCGACCACGCAACTGGCGATGCAGATGATTGACCGAGGGGGCGAGTGGGCAGACAAACCTAAAGAAGTATGGTGGCGAGGAGGGTTGGACAGTAAGAACAATTCTATCCTCATGGAGTTTGAGGACGTGAAGTGGTATGACAGTTTTGATGAACCTCAATCGTTCAAAGCATTGTTTGAAATGATAGAGCGAGACTATGAAGATCAAATCCACGCGGCTTACATTAGAATAGGCGAGGAAAGTGATGATATGGAAACCTATTATGTCAACGAGGGGTATGAGTTAGCAAGAGGCATTTCGGATTATGAAGTAGATGGTTCAAGCTATCAGCAGTGTGACTTTGAGCAAGATGAGATAACTCGTCGAAGCGTTTCGACAGAACGAATGCAAGATTATAACAAGGAGAGTGAACATGAGTAAATTACCAATAGCAAAAATAGAACGAGGTCATTTTATTAATTGGCTTTATCACGATAACCATGAACTAGAAGATTTAGCGTGTGAAGTTATATGCTCTATAGACCAGAGTGGTTCTTATAGTCTAAATATAGAAGACCTTTATGGTGGTCTAGGTGGATTTTATGCTGAAGACATGGTTCAAAACTATGAAGAATTAAAGTCATACATAGAGTCATGCGAGGGATATGAAGATGGGTGGCTAGATAATCCCTCTGCAGTTTTAGATGTTGAATGGATAGAGGAGAGTGAAGATGAGTAAACTAAAACATTATCGAGTGTATGTCACGCAGTATTGTATACCGATGGACATCATGGCAGTAAGCACAACTCAAGCAAAAAGAATTGCTAGGGAAGACCGCACATGGGAAGTATTGGACGCTGACATTCGAGCAGAAAGACAGGAGAGTGAACATGAACTTTGAACTAGAACAACCGAAACACATTGTGTCTTTGGCTACGTCAAGTGTGTTGGTATCAGTAGATGTCAATGTATGGACTGCGACCAAGCAAGACAAAGGTATCAGTGACGAAGTGACAGACAATAAGAAAGCAGATAGAGGTTCGGGAAAGTTTACCAAGTATCTATTTGCTAAGAACCCTAAACACCATAGGATAGTGAAGCTGCGTCAGTTAATCTACAAGTGGGCGAAGGCCTCCACTTACCGATGGAATAACTCTCAGGATTTATTACCAACGATTGATATTGAGAAATTCAAAAAAGAATATCATGAGTATGAGAGTGAGTTTAATACAGCAGTGGAAGACTTTCTTACTAACTACCAGAACCTAGTGTCTGACATGGCATTCAAGCAAGGGGATATGTTTGATAGTAATGACTATCCTCATGTCGATACGCTTCGACAGAAGTTCAGTATGAAACTATATGTAGCAGAAGTGCCTAGCCATGACTTCAGATGTCAAGTATCGGAAGACATTGCTCACGATTTGAAATCTCAGTATCAAGAACAAGCAGATGAGATTGTGAATAATGTGGTGGACTCACAGATGGAACGTATTACTGATGTATTGCAAAGTTTAAGTTATTGTTGTGGTGTCAACGAGAAGGTAGACAAAGATGGAAACCCTACCTTTAAGAAGAGAGCCATCTATGATACGACATTCAATCGTGCAAAAGCATTGGCTAATACCATTAAGAACTTCAAGCCTATTGACAATGAGAAAAGTATCAAGCTATCTCAAGCAGTCAATGAACTTGAGACAACCCTGACGGGTGTATCAACGGAACTATTGAGAGATAGTGACGCTATGAGAGAGAAAGTAAAGACTGACCTAGATGACATACTATCTAAATTTAATTAACTACGGAGAAAAACTATGAGAGTAACAATTAAAGAACTACGAAACGTTATACCTACAATCGGCACAACCATTACACCGATTATACAAAGCGAGCCGGGGTGTGGCAAAACCTCACTGTTGAAAATGTTGGAGAAAGATTTGGGGGACAAGTATGACTACATCTATGTGGATTGTCCTGTCAAAGATATGTCTGACATTGCAATGACTATACCGAACCATGATACCAAGTCATTGGAAAACTATGTTGGGACATTGTTTAAATTAGACAGTGATAAACCTAAAGTGATACTACTTGATGAGTTTATGAAAGCACCTAAACTATTGCAAGTGATATTCACTAGACTTATGCTTGAGAGAACGATAGGCGATACACCACTACCTGATAAATCTATTGTGTTTGGCACTTCTAACAACCAATCAGATGGAGTTGGTGACACTATGTTAGCTCATGCTGGGAATAGAGTTTGCATTATGCAAATGGAAAAACCTAATGTTGAGGATTGGCTTACATGGGCAACCGAGAATGGAGTATCGTCATTGGTTCGTGCCTTTGTGCATACGTTCCCTAGATGTTTGGCAAGTTATCTTGATGAGGGACAAGAGGATAACCCTTATATATTCAACCCCAAGAAACAACAGTTATCCTTTGTAACCCCACGTTCATTGGACAAGTGTTCTGTCATTGTCGATAACAAAGAAAAGCTAGGGGATAATGCCACCATGTGTGCATTGAGTGGGACAATCGGTAAGAGTGCAAGTGCTGACATGAGTGCGTTCTTGAGACTTGAAAAAGATCTGCCTGTCTTTACTGACATCATTGCTAACCCTATGTCGGCAAAGATACCTGAACAAATATCGGCACAGTTGATGTTGATGTTTCAAGCAGTCGACAAGATTGATAGTTCGCCTACCTTAACTTCCTTCATGAAGTATCTCAAGCGAATGGAGAGTAGCGAAATGCAAGCAGTATTCTTTACTATGATTGTTAGAAACTCCAAGACTGTGAAGATAGCTAGAAACAATGCCGAGATAGCAGAGTGGGCAAAAAATAACCATTACTTATTCTAGGAGATAACTATGCAATACAACGAAGACCAAAGACTCAAGAGAGCTCACGTGGCCTTGATGAAACATCAAGAGACTGCCTTGTATTCAGGCATTATCATGATGGGTAAATCAGAAGTCAAAGATGATATACCCACGGCATGCACCGATGGTATTAACAAATACTATGGGAGAAAGTTTATAGAGAAACTCAATGACATGGAGTTGAGAGCATTGGTATTACATGAGAACTTACATGTGGCACTCAACCATGTCTCAAGGTTCAAGCGATTGTTTCAAGAAAATCCTATGCTTATGAATGCTTGTGCTGACTATGTTGTCAATGATGTCATTGTTCACCTTAAAGATGAGAACCTATGCAAGCTGCCTGAAGGTGGACTGTATGAGGACAAGTATCACAATTGGAGTGTCAAGGAAGTCTATGATGACCTCAAGCAACAGTTGTCGAACCCTAGCGACAGCAATGACGCAGGGGGAGATGGTGAAGCTAGTGAAGGTGCTACCCAGACCAATAAACTTTCGCCTGATAGTTTAAAGACTCTAGACGAGCATGACTTTGCTAACAGCGAGAAAACTCCTAAAGAACTCAAAGAGATGAAACAAAAGATTGAGAACGCTTTGAAAGAGGGTAGTATACTCGCAGGGAAATTTGGTGCTAATGTTCCTAGAGCCATTGAGGAATTGTTTGAACCTAAGATTGATTGGCGAGAAGTCTTGAGAGAATTTATACAACAGTCAATCAAGGGTAACGACGAGTATACATGGCGTAAGTTTAACAAACGCATGATGGCAAACGATATCTACCTACCATCGATGGAGAACGAAACGATTGGAGAGTTGGTTCTTGCCATAGATACGAGTGCTTCTATCGGTCAGAAAGAGTTGGGGGAGTTTGCTACCGAGGTTGTATCTATCTGCGATACAGTAACTCCTGAAAGAATACGAATACTTTGGTGGGACTATGAGGTTGCCAAAGAGCAAGTGTTTGATAGGGATAGCTACCAATCAATCCGAGACTTACTTAAACCTGATGGTGGGGGTGGGACAAGGGTGTCATGTGTCTCTGAATATCTAGTCAAACATAACATAGAGTCTCAAGCTATCATTGTATTTACTGATGGCTATGTTGAGAATGATATCAGTTGGGACATTCAGTCGCCTACATTGTGGGTGGTAACAGAAAACAAAAACTTTACAGGTTTACCGGGTCACGCAGCAGTGTCTTGGGATAATGTATAAATTAAACTATAAGGAAAAACTATGGACATAAAAAATTGTATTGAAACAGGATTGTATACAAAAGAGTTAGAGGAACAGATGAAAGGCACGACAATTTATCCTCTGATACAAGAACTACATCTAACCTATGGCCTAAAGGTAAGTTCGAGATATCCAATATCATGGTATGAGTATGATAATAATTACCAATATAGGTATGATGATACAGAGCAAGATACAAATCACAACATTGAAGATTGTTTTATGATGAGTTGCCGAGGTATACCCGTCGCATTAGTATATTGGGATACACCGAACAACAAGTATGCCTTTCATTTCAAAACATCAATCAAAGACAGGGGTAAAACCGCTTGGGATAGAAAGACAATAACTTCTGTAAAAATATCTCAGATTATTAAAACGATTGACAAGAAAGAAATTAACTTTGCAAATGTTAAAGACTTTACGATAGATGGGAAGTCAACGAAAGGTAATTTTAGAGTTGATGGTATACTTATTGCAGATATAAAAACTGACTACGAAAGACATTTAAAAACTTTGAGTGGAGGGTATGAGGCTCATCAACCTACACTAGCACTTGTTGAAAGTTTGTATGGTGATAAGAAACCTATATCTCATGAACATGATAGATACTTTAAAGACTTTGTAGACATATCTAATAAACTATGCGAAACTTATAAGTCTGCTAAAGAGATAGTAGACTCTGAAATGAAAAATGGCTTTTATGCCTTTGGTATAAACAGGAATACTAATAGTGTAATAGTAGGTAACTTTAAAGTTGACGCTATTCATACAAGTCATAACAGAGAATATTATGAGTTAAAAGATACTGATGTCATTAAAAGTATAGAGGACTTTAAATCGTATGAGGATATAAAACCTATCCTTACAATGCTTAAAGTTACTTTGGAAGACCAAGACCAAGACGTTTATAGAGAGTATTGGCTAGGAGGTAATTATGTTTCATGGAAGGAAGACTTGGGTGTATTGTATAGAACAAATACATATAGCGAGGGTTCTTTTAATAATCCGTTTAGCATACATTGGCTACTAATAACTAAAGGAGATGAATGCGATACAAAAACACATACGCAAGTCTTGGAAGAGAAGATGTAAAACTATCTCCAAGACCTAGCCACTTCAATAGTAATGATGAGAGGTGTCGCATGGTATTGACGCAAGTTGATCCCGTCGACACCTTTCGACAATCTCCACGCTATACAATTTATACCGACACAAATACTACAAGATACATCTCTCCTGAAGACCTACCTGCATGGCTGCATTTAAAATATGCTATGATAAATGCCGTGAGTATTCCAATAGAAAATCCGTGGTCAGTAAATATATCTGAAGCTGATTGCTACGTGCGTCACCAGTTTTTAGATGATGGTGAGTCTGATTTTAAAGACATAGGGTGGAGAGTTCATGCCAATACTTATGTGATAGTGATGACTGATAAACAATTAAAGGAAATAGAAAGTGGCAAACGAGAAGAAAGTTAAAGAGAAAGTTAAAAAGATATTAAAAAAATTAGACTGTTATTATTGTATGCCTGCAACAGGGGGTTATGGTGCTAGTGGAGTGCCTGATATATTGGCATGTTACCGCGGCAGGTTTATAGGAATAGAGTGTAAGAGTGGTGGTAACAGACCGACTGCCCTACAAGAGAAACATCTCAATAATATTAGTGAAGCCAAAGGACAGTCGTTAGTTATTGACGAGTCAAATATTGATATGTTAGAGTTGTTTATTACCAAAAACTATTAGAGAGGAATTATGGCTATAACAATTATAGATTTGCCCCCGAAGAAAAAAAGTCGAAACGCTTCGACAAAGAAAGATTTAGTCAACCACCCTCCGCATTACACAAATCACAAATGGGAAACAATAGAGATACTAGAGGAGTTTTTCTCTGATGACCCATTACTATGGCAATGCGGGAAATATCTACTTAGATGTAAACATAAAAATAACTTAAAGCAAGATTTACAGAAAATGATATGGTATGCTAACAAACGAATTGAAAAGGAGGATAAGAAATGAGTACAGATTTATTTAAAAGAGTTAAGAGTTTATTACAAGCCCACATAGAGTTACTTAACCGTCATAGTATAGGTGATACTCATGTTGATGACGCACAAGCTATTGTTGATGAGATTAATATACTCTTAAAAAGTGATGACATACAAAGGTTAGAAAAACACATTGATGACGCTGAACGTAAGGTAGTAAGTAATGATTTAGCTAACGAAATATTAAATGGTAAGTTTTGTGTTGGAGGTAATTGCGAAGATTAATGATACACGCATAACCAGTTCTTAATACTTAAGTAAGGAGGATAGTTAAAATGTTGTATATAGTTTATGATAGTGACGCAGAATCTATTAGACGTTTTCATAGCAAATTAGAGGCCGAGTATTTTATAAGAGACAAGCCTGAGTTTACTATGAAAAAAATTGTAGAAAAAAGAACTAAGCTACAAAAAATGAGTGATTATGATATTGCAGTTAAAACCTGTGAACCCTGTTTAATTTAAAACGAAAGGAAAGTAAGTGAAAGTGGCATATACCGAAGAAGAAAAGAAAAAGATTATAGAAAGAGCTAATGAATATATGGAAAGGAAACCTAACACTACAAGAAACAAAGTAGCAGTTTATGCAGGGGTAGCTATTTCAGTATTAGAAAGGTGGGGAGTTGTTCTACCTGAACCTATTACTACTAAACAAAGAATGAGAAAAAGTCCGTGGACAAAAGGTCATATGGTATGAGTGATGATTTAGATAATGCTGATAAAGAATCTCGGCTTATGCTCGAAGCAACATTATCTAATGTAGATACTGAAGTGCCTGATAATAATACAGGTCGTTGTATATGGTGCGAAGCAAAAGTCAAAGACAATCGTAGGTGGTGTAGCATTGAGTGTCGCGACGAACATACAAAATATGCGAATAAGTTATGACCATAATTAAAGAAGATAAACGAATTGGGCCTGCAATCTGTTGTCATTGCGGAGGTGACGCAAAGATCAATCATGGGGGCAAATGGTACTGCTCAATAGAATCAGATATGGGTGTGATGAACATAAAAGGATTTTGTTTAAAAGAGAGGAAAAATAATGGAAAAAGTTTATGATATATGGATTGAATTAAGTAAAGAGTTAATAACGGTAAAAGCAGAAAACTTAACAGAAGCTTTACAAGAAACAAAAAAAGAATTAAATAAAATAATTGATAGTATCACTGAAGAAGACCTAAAGAAAAATATAGATACCGACAGGGGGTTATATTACTATGGATTTAAAAAGAAAGATAATTCTTCTTTGTACGCAACATACGATAACATAGAAATTACAATATATGACGCTTTAGATTATTCATATGTGGAGGGTAAAAAATATGATGATTTTTCAGACTACGATTTGTTTAATTGGACAATCCCTGAAGTAGAACATCTTGTAACTCATGGTGTTTGTTGGTGTTGTGATGTCATAATGCCGAAGAAAAATATAAAAGCTAATTTAGAAAAGATATGTAAAGAGAAGAATTTAAATCACGAGTATCTTGAAGACATCCTTCCTATTTGTAATACATGTATTGCTGATAAAAAATATATGTGTGAGTACAACAGAATTAAAGAAATTGAAGAAGAATTTAAAGCGAAAGGGAAAACTTGAATCTAATAACGCTTGACTTTGAGACGTTTTACGATACGGGCTATGGGCTTAATCGTTTAACTACCGAAGAATATATAAAATCTCCTATGTTTCAAGTGATAGGTATATCCATAAAAATTAATGATGGTAAGACTAAATGGTATACAGGAACACGAGAGGAACTACAAGATGTGCTAAACACTATTGAGTGGGATCGAACTGCGTTAGTGTGTCACAACATGATGTTTGATGGGGCAATCCTATCTTGGGTATTTAACATTACACCTAAAGTCTACTTTGATACGCTTTGTATAGCGAGAGCATTACATGGTACTAATGCAGGAGGTTCACTTAAAGCATTAGCCGAGAGATATAATTTAGGACAAAAAGGAACAGAAGTAGTTGACGCTAAAGGATTGAGGCTTGAGGACTTTCCTGAACATCAGCTACGTCAGTATGGTGAGTATTGTAAGAACGATACAGAACTAACTTATAGTTTATTTAATATAATCATAAAAGACTTCCCTCCCAGCGAACTCAAGCTTATAGATTTAACCATAAGAATGTTTACACAACCACTCATTCATGTTGATGACGCATTACTAATGGAGAGACTTGATGAAGTAAAGAAAGAGAAAGAGGGGTTACTATCAGGGTTAAAAGCCAAACTTAAATGTGATAGTGAGGAAGAGGTTAGGAAGAAGTTAGCAAGCAACAATCAGTTTGCTGACTTGTTAGAAGAATTAGGAGTCCAAGCACCTTTAAAAGAATCTCCTGTGACAGGTAAACAAACCTATGCTTTAGCTAAAACAGATGAGGGATTTATAGACTTACAACAACATGAAGACCCTTTCATTCAAGACCTTTGTGCCGTGCGTCTTGGTACAAAATCTACTATAGAAGAATCAAGAATAGAACGTTTCATAAACATTGGTGCTAGGAATAAAGGACTACTACCTATCCCCCTTAAATACTATGGCGCACATACAGGTAGATGGTCAGGTTCAGATAAGGTTAACTTCCAAAACTTACCATCAAGAGATGCAAAGAAGAAAGCGTTGAAGCAAGCTTTGATCCCACCAGAAGATAGCGTTATTATGAATGTAGATAGTTCACAGATAGAGGCACGAGTATTGGTTTGGTTAGCAGGACAGGAGGATGTAACCCAATGGTTTCGGGAGGGGCGAGATGTTTACCTAGAGTTTGCAAGTAAGGTATACAACCGTAAGCTAACTAAAGCAGACAAGATAGAAAGATTTGTTGGTAAGACTTGTATTCTCGGATTAGGGTATGGCACAGGGGCAATGAAGCTGCAGAACGTATTGAAACTTGGAGGTGCAGAATTATCCGAGACTGAATGCCAACGACTAGTTAATTTATACAGAGAGTTAAACGATAAGGTAGTTGAGCTATGGCGAGATTGTGATGGTGCTTTGTCAGACATTGCGTCATGGCCTAAAGATAAACCTGAATACTATATAGGGCAAAAAAAAGCAGTAGTAGTTACCCCTGAAGGATTGAAGTTACCTAATGGGTTATACATATACTACCCTGAGCTAGAGTGGGACACTTCTGAATTAAGAGGGGGATATGTGTATAACAGTAGGAGAGGTAAGGTAGGTACATGGGGAGGTTCAATAGTTGAGAATGTGGTTCAAGCATTGGCTCGCATCATTATTGGTGAGCAGATGGTCGCTATCAGCCACAAATATAGACCTGTGTTAACGGTACATGACGCTATTGTATGTATAGCTCCTGAGAAAGAAAAGGATGAAGCTTTAAATTATATAATGGAAGAAATGTCTAAACCGCCAGACTGGGCTAAAGACTGTCCGATAACTTGTGAGGGAGCGTACGCTAAAAACTATGGAGACTGCTAAGATAAACGTGTTAAGTCTATTTGATGGAATGAGTTGTGGTCAGATAGCATTAGATAAGCTAGGAGTAGAGGTAGATAAATACTATGCTTCGGAGATAGATAAGTATGCTATGACAATAGCCAAGAAAAACTACCCTAATATATTACACATAGGGGATGTAACTCAAGTCGATGGCACAAAGTTAGATAAGATAGACCTTATGATTGGGGGCTCACCTTGTCAAGGATTTTCATTTGCTGGCAAGCAGCTGAACTTCAAAGACCCTCGTAGTGCATTGTATTTTGAGTATGTAAGATTACTTAAAGAAACCAAACCCAAATACTTCTTACTAGAAAACGTAAGGATGAAGAAAGAATTTCAAGCAATCATAACTAAAGATTTAGGTGTAGAACCTATCATGATAAATAGTTCACTACTGTCCGCACAGAACAGAGTCAGGTTGTATTGGACTAACATCCCTAACGTAACGCAGCCTAATGATTTGGGTATTGTATTGAAAGACATTATAGAAGATGGAGTGACTGATAGAACTAAGTCACATTGCCTTGACGCTAATTACTTTAAAGGTGGCAATCTTAAATCATACTTTGAGAAACACAGACGACAACTTATATTCAGTAAAGATGGACTATGTCATGTCGGAGACGCTGACTTAAAGGGGAATGATTCAATCAAAAGAGTTTACCACCCTGATGGAAAGTCTCCTACCTTGACAACAATGCAAGGGGGCCATCGAGAGCCTAAAGTTTTAGTAAAATCTATACAAGTAGGGACAGTTAACAAAGGTGGACAAGGGGATAGAATATATTCAACTGAAGGAAAAGGAATCTCTCTTACTGCCCAAAGTGGTGGGACTGCAGGGAACGGAAATATGCTTATAGTCGGAGGGGCATTTAGAGGAAGATATGAAGATGATGGTTCTATAAAACAACAATTAGAAATTAGATCTGATGAAAAAACTAATACACTAACTACAGTGCAAAAAGATAATGTGGTAGTTAGTAACGCTACATACCGTAAGCTAACTCCTCTTGAATGCGAGAGACTCCAGACGGTTCCTGATAAGTATACCGAGGGAGTATCTAATACACAGAGGTACAAAATGCTAGGCAATGGATGGACAGTAGATGTAATTAAACATATATTTACTAACGCTATATGGACTTAGATATTGAATGGGAAGAAGAAACGGTGAAACAAACATCACCATTTACTATTGTACCTATGGATATAGATATAGGCACTGTTGTCTGTAAAGTATTAAGTATGAAAGATAAATGGATTGATAGGTCAGATAAGTATCCTTTCTTTACACTAGGTAGATGTGCATATCTTGATGGTAAGACTGACGCATACTACAATAATTTAAAAGAAGAAAATGAGATGATGGTACACGCATTTGCCGATTTGTATACTAAAGTAGGAATAGCGTTGAACAGTGTATTTGCAGAAGATATTTATTTAACAACTGAGTTAAGAGTACCAGGCTTCCATATATTTCCATCGGATAAGAAATTCTTAACAGAGACAGGCAATTGGCACCAAGATCACCCTCACGCTACACTAGGACTAGAGGATATAGATAGCTATGCTTTTACATTAGCAATTAAGCTACCTAAATCAGGGGGAGGTATGGACTACATAGATGAGTTTCATCAACAGCAACACTTAGCGTATAATGAGAAAGACCTAGTGATACATAATGGACAAACAATTCATAGGATAGCAGGTATGAAAGAATATACTCCTAATGAATACAGAATTACATTGCAAGGACATATAGTCAGACGAGATGGGTTACTAGAAGCGTTCTTTTAGGAGAAAAAGAAATGACTTTAACAGAAGGAGCATTTATTCTAACAGTAAGTTTGAGTGGCAACTACGACGATTTAGAATTCGTAGGATATTTTAATGACTGCCAGACGGCGATCGAATACTATCATGAGAACTGTAGTGAATACATGGCGGCGAGTTGTTTATTAACAGAGTATAGCAATCTTCCTGATGACCACCCTGATGTATTTGGATTTGAAATAACCGAACCACAATCCTGTGGCTTCGTCGGAGTAGACCCTAAAACTTTTACAAAGGATAAATAGTGGCAAAGATTAAACAAACGGAACAAGTAAGAGAACCCGTGCATAAACGAACGAGTCAGGGTGGTAGGGTTGCAAAGACTTCTACTATGAATAAATACTTTAAGAAAGACTTTAAAAAATATCGTGGACAAGGAAGATAATGGCAGAATATACATGGAGTTTTTCATCACTAAAACAATACACAAACTGTCCCAAACAATACTATGAAATAAGGGTACTTAAAAATTATACAGTCAAAGAGAACGAGGCCATGATGTATGGTAAGGAAGTTCATACTGCGTTAGAGAATTATGTAAGAGACGGAGTGAAGCTTGCTAAAAACTATCAAAGATTTAAAGGTATGGTAGATGCTCTTATAAATATTGAAGGAAAGAAGTTGTGTGAATATGAAATGGCATTAACATACAACAAAGAACCTTGCGACTTTAATGATAAAAATAGATGGGTTAGAGGTATAGCAGATTTAGTTATTGTTGATGGTTCTGATGCATATATAGTAGATTACAAAACAGGTAGTAATAAATATCCTGACCCTAAACAATTAAAATTAATGGCCATAATGTTATTTACACATATGCCTGAAGTAGTTAAAATAAAAGCCGGATTATTATTTGTACTAAAAAATAGTTTTTTAACAGAAGAGTATCATAGAAAAGATATGGATAAACTATGGAAATCTTTTGAGCAACCTTTAAAAAGACTAGAGACAAGTTATGATACAGATGAGTGGAAAGCAAACCCTACTCCATTATGTGGTTGGTGTTCAGTTGACACCTGTGACTTTTATAAACCAAGATTCTTTCCAAGCTAATGTATAAAGTAAATTGTATAGTTTGTAGTAAAGAGTTTGAAACCTTTCATCCTAACTATCTATGTTGCTCTGCAGAATGTGGTAAGACTAATAAAATGAACAAAAAGTATTTAAGGATATCAGGTGATTGGACATTATATTTTAAGTACTTGTTATCTAAGAAAAAAACAGATATTACTGCTCAAAATTTAGTAGAACTACTTAAGAGACAAAAGGGTAAGTGTGCATTGTCAGGGGCAATACTTACTTGTGAAAAAGTTAGGGGTAAATATGTTAAGACCAACGCAAGTATTGATAGAATAATTGCAGGAGGGGAGTATAATATAGAGAACGTTCAATTAGTTTGCAGGGCGTTAAACTCTTTCAGGCATGACTTAACAGTTAAAGAATTTATACAATGGTGTAAAAAGGTAGCTAAAAATGGCATATACAAAAAGCCCTAGACCCTATAAAAAGGAATGGGAATTAGAACAAAAACGAAACGAGAAAAAGTCTAGAGCTGCACGAGCTAGACTTAGACGTAAAGTCGATGCCGAGGGCGTTGATAAAAATGGTAACGGTAAAGCAGACAAAAGAGAAGGAAAAGATATAGCACATAAGAAAGCTTTATCAAAAGGCGGTAAGAACAAAGACGGCTATACTATACAAACTAAATCTAAAAACCGATCTTTTAAAAGAAATTCTAAAAAGAAATTAGTAGCAGAAACAAGCACTAGAGAAAGAAAAAAGAAAACAGTCAAGAAAAAAACAAAAAAGACTTGACCTATTTTTAGTTTAGGGTGTATAGTAGTTATCCAGTTAAGTGAAACATTAAGTTAGGAAGTTATGGAATTAGTTAATGAAAAAGCAATTAAACTTGCTTTGCCTATAGAATTAAG
>Ga0208899_1002070_pt1 | contig 13773 bp, 20 predicted proteins | sample VirMetDEL_Nov_24_FD_184518 | JGI IMG/M metagenome (GOLD analysis project Ga0208899, IMG submission 184518) | Aqueous microbial communities from the Delaware River and Bay under freshwater to marine salinity gradient to study organic matter... | ecosystem: Environmental > Aquatic > Marine >... | reverse complement strand
GACAACAGGAAGTTTTAATATAGGTATGGGTTCTTCTGCTTTAGGTTCTACCACTACTGGAGAATCTAACACAGGTATTGGATATGCAGCTTTAGCATCAAACACAACAGCTAGTTTTAATTCTGCATTAGGTGCTTTAACACTTGATGCAATAACAACAGGTTCTAACAATACAGGTATAGGATATGCTATAATGACTGTTCAAACAACAGCATCTAATAATACTGGTGTTGGATATAAGGCTTTACATGTCAATACATCTGGTACCACTAATGTTGCAGTTGGTAATTCAGCATTATTAGCTAATACTACAGGCTCGCAAAATACTGCGGTAGGAAGTAGTACCATGGCAGCAAATACGACAGGTGCTAACAATACTGCTTTAGGTCATGCAGCTCTTGATGCTAATACAACTGCATCAAACAATACAGCGATTGGTAAGTCTTCTTTAGACGCTAACACCACAGGTGCTGAAAACACCGCAATTGGTAAGTCATCTATGGCTGTTAATACTACTGGTAGTTACAACGTAGCACTTGGTGTAAATGCTCTTGATGCTAATACAACAGCTAGTAGAAACTCAGCTTTAGGTTATAAATCTTTATCAGCTAATACTACTGGAGCTGAAAATACAGCAGTAGGTTATCAATCACTTTTACTTAATACTACTGGTAACAGAAACGTAGCAGTCGGAGACGGAGCTTTAGACGCTAATACAACTGCTAGTGACAATACAGCAATAGGACAAGGTGCTTTAGGTGGAAATACCACAGGTGCATTAAATACAGCAATCGGTTCTTCTGCTCTTAACGATAATACAACAGGTAATCATAACATAGCTATAGGTCAAGCAGCTTTACCTGTAAATACAACTGGAAGTTATAACATAGCAATAGGTAGAGCTGCACTAGAAGCTAATACTACTGCTAATAATAATACAGCAGTTGGTATTCACGCTTTATTGTCAAACACTACAGGTGCTTCAAACACTGCTGTAGGTGCTTACGCTTTAGATGCAAATACAACTGGTCTTGGTTTAACAGCAGTTGGATATAATGCAGCAACTACAATGACAACAGGAGGTGCTGAAACAGTAGCGATAGGTTTTGAAGCTTTAAAACTTGCAACTGCTACAGGTAATACAGCCGTTGGTTACAAAGCAGGTACATCTATAAGCACTGGTGAAGATAATTGTTTTATTGGTAATTTTGCAGGTGATGCAACTACAACAGCAGATAACAACACAGCATTAGGTGCTTTTTCTTTATCAGCAAACACTACAGGTGCTCAGAATACATCTATTGGTATGAATACTTTATTTGATAATACAAGTGGTTCAGACAATACTGCTTTAGGTGTAAGTGCTCTAGCAAACAATACTACAGCAAGTAATAATACAGCTATTGGTAGAGCAGCTTTAGAATTAAACACTACAGGTAATTCAAACGTAGCAGTTGGTGCTTTAGCTTCTGATGCAAGTACAACTGCTGCAGAAAATGCTGTTCTTGGTTATGCCGCACTCACTTCTTGTACTACAGGAGGTGCAAATACTGCTATTGGTTATGTAGCAATGCAAAATTTAACTACAGGTAGTGAAAATGTTGCTATAGGTAATCAAGCCTTAGTTTCAAGTGTAACAGGTGTGGGTAATGTTGCTATAGGTAGAGAAGCAATGTCATTAGGTGCAGGAGCTGCTGAAGATAATGTTGCTATAGGTAGGTTAGCATTACAAGATTGTACAGGTGCTAATAATGTTGCTATAGGAAGAAGTGCTTTATTACAACTTACCAGTGGTGGTGGAAATGTAGCTGTTGGTCAGACAGCTTTAGATGCTTGTACTACAGCAAGTAGTAATACTGCTATAGGCACAGCTTCTTTATCAGCAAACACTACAGGTACTCAAAATGTAGCCGTTGGTGCAAGTGCTTTAATATCTGCTACAACAGGTAGTGGCAACATAGCAGTTGGTTTTGAATGTATGGAAGATGTTACTACAGGTGGAGCAAATGTAGGGGTTGGGCGAGCTACTTTAAAAGCGTTGACAACTGGTGAGAGTAATGTAGCGATGGGTGAAATTGCTGGAGCTGCTGTAACAACAGGAAGTCAAAATACTTGTATTGGTAAAAGTGCAGGTGCTAACCTTACTACAGGTAGTAAAAATCTTTTACTTGGTAGTTATAATGGTAATCAAAATAGTTTAGATTTAAGAACCTCAAGCAACCATATAGTTCTTTCAGATGGTGATGGTAATATTAGAATTATAGTTAATAATGAGGGAAACACAGTACTTGGTACTACTACTGGAAATCCAGTTAATATTGGAGACCATAGATTAGTAGTTGAACTAAATTCAAGTACTGCTGGTATTGCTGTTGGTGCTGATGGACTTGTAGATGCAAGACAGGTAATGACTTTTTATAATGACAATGGAACTATTGGTACAATTATTACAAGTGGTTCATCAACTGCTTATAACACATCTTCAGACTATAGATTAAAAGAAAATGTAGATTACACTTGGGATGCTACAACAAGATTAAAACAATTAAAACCAGCTAGATTTAATTTTAAAGTTGATGCAGATACAACAGTCGATGGTTTTTTAGCTCACGAAGTTTCAAGTATAGTTCCAGAAGCTATTTCAGGAGCAAAAGATGCAGTTGATAGTGATGGTAATGCTGAATATCAAGGCATTGACCAAAGCAAATTAGTACCTTTATTGGTAAAAACAATACAGGAATTAGAAGCAAGAATAACAGCTTTAGAAAGCTAAACAAAGGAGAATAATATGGCACAAACAGTAACAGAATGTCTAGCAGCAGGAACTGATAGCGTAAACTTAATTGACGGTGTAAAAGCTGGAAGTTGGGACGTTGGAGGAAAAACACAATCTGAAATAAATGAAATGGTCCAAAGGAACGTAGACCACTTAGAAATTATTTTAGAATATGCACCTGTTGATAGTGATGATGATACTCCAAATGTAAAAGGAGCAGCAGATAGTAAAAAGACTACTCACGTTGCAGCTATTGCAACTGGTAAGGCGTATATCGCAGCTAATTAATTTTAAACAAACACACCGACAAGTGTGCATAAAACCATAGGAGGATGTTATGGCTAATAAAGAAACTGTCAAAGAAGAAAACACCGTCAATATTGATGGGAACGAACTAAAAGAGTCTGAACTAACTGAACAACAAAAGTATTTTGCAAGTCAGATTCAAGAAGCAAGAGCCAAAAGGATGCAATTACAAAGACAAATGGACAGAAATACAGCTGTTATTAATTCTTTTGAGGCTGCATTAGTAGAAACTACTAAAGAAATTGCTGAAGAAGTTTTATCTGAGGAGAAATAATATGAATTTTATTAAGAATTTTTGGAATAAATTAACGGGTACTGAAGAAATAACTGTAAGAGCTAGAAATAAAAAAGGTCATTACGTTGCAGATGATAAGTCTACACCAAATGTTAATGAAGCTTATACTACTAAAAGAGTAAAGAAAAAAAAATCTAAAATTACAACTCAAAATATAGGTGACTAATGGCTACTGTTAAAGATGCTTTAAATGCAATTGAATCGCATGAAAAAGAATGTAGGGCTATTTACAAAAGTATTGATAAAAGATTAGAAGACGGCTCTAAACGTTTTGATAAACTAGAAAATATGATTTGGGCCGTTTATCCATTTATTGTAGGCGTAGTATTTTTAGCGAGGTTTGTATAATGCACGAAGGTAGCGGAAGGTTTGGCGGAGATATGGATAGAAATGAAGTAGAAATGGACTTAAACAAGTTTATGGCTATGATTCAAGAAATATCAGAATTAAAAGATAAAATAAGAGATTTAGAAGATGCAACTAATGTTAACCCTTGGCAAAAAGTAATACATTTAGCTAGAGCAGTAGATTCGTGGCGCATATTTCCAAGAATATTTGTAGTGGTTTATATATATCTAATGTATGAATCTGTTATTTGGTTTATGAATTTACCTGAACCAAATTTAGAACAATCAGCTTTAGTATCTGTTGTTGTTGGTGCTATGGGTGTTGTTTTTGGTGTTTACTCAGGCAAATCAGGACAAAGCAAAGGATTCAAAGGCGAAGACAATAAAGAATAATGGAAGTATTTGACCTTATAGAAAAGGTCGGTTTACCTATAGCAGGCGGTCTTGTTATGGGATGTTTTATATTTCTTATTATGAAACAACTTATGGGAAATCTTGTAAGCGATATTAAAGGCATACAAGGTATTACTAAGATGCTTATTACCAGAGCATCAATAATGAACAACGATATTATTAAAATAGACACATCAGTATCTAGTGCTTTAAATTTAAAACCAGACTTAGATAGAATTGCTAGAGCAGAAAACTTTGTTGAAGATGGAAAAATAGACGCTAGAAGAGATTAATGGATATAGTTGTACTGGTAGAAAAGTTTGGCTTTACAACCATTATGGTAGTTGGTTTAGGTTATTTTGTTTATTTTGTATGGCAAACAATTACCAATACAATAGACCCTGCTGTCTCAGAAATGAAAAAAACAATTATAAGACTTACTGACCAACTTCGTTTATTAGACCAAGATATGATACGCTTACAACAAAAAGTAAATACTGTTTTAGAATTAAAAGAACAAGAGGTAAATAAAAATGGTAAAAAAGAAACTAACAAAAAAACAACTTAAAAAAGAAGAATCTGAAAAAAATAAAATTTTATGGTTTGTAATCGCTATAGGATTTGTTTTGTTTATAGGTATATTTACACAAAACTTACGAGCAGACCAAATAGTTCATAAGTTTAAATCTCCTAGTTTTAGTGGTATTGGTACATCAAGTCATTATCTTACGATTGAAAATCAAGAGTTTAGTCGTAAGCTAACTATTAAAGAAGAAATTAAAGCCTTGCAAGATGAAATAGAAAGAGAAAAAGAAAATTCTACTTTAGCTAGATTTATGAGAAATCTTGAGTCAAGAGTATATGCAGAACTATCAAGGCAACTTGTAAATAACCTCTTTGGAGAAACACCTTCTGATTCAGGTACAATAGAATTAGAAGGAAACATTATTGAATATACAAGCGATGGTGTTACATTAACTTTAAAAATTACGGAAGCAGATGGCACAGTTACTGAAATTACAATTCCTATTGGTACTTTTACTTTCTAGCTGTTCAACGTTAGACCAGGTTGAAGATACTTACGAACATAGGTTTCAAAGACACAATGTAGTAAATATACAAGATTTACAATCTGCAGATTTACGTAATGTTTTAATTCCCAAGGTTAGTCCTGTAGTGGCTGTATATCCTTCGGCATTCACAGACCAAACAGGACAAAGAAAAAGTAATAGTGAATTTGCTTTATTTAGTACAGCTATTACCCAGCAACCAAACGCACTACTTATACGAGCCTTAAAACACGCAGGAGATGGCAAGTTCTTTAGAGTTGTAGAAAGAGTTGGCTTAGACAATCTGACTAAAGAACGACAGCTTATAAGGTCAGCAAGAGAACAAACAGCTACAGAAGAAGAAAAGAAAAAAGCCTTAAGACCATTATTATTTGCAGGTGTTTTATTAGAAGGTGCTGTTATTAGTTATGAAGCTAACTTAGAGTCTGGTGGGGTGGGTGCTAGATATTTAGGTGTTGGTAACAGCGTACAATATAGAAAAGATAATATAACTATTAGTTTGCGTATGGTTTCCGTAGCTACAGGAGAGGTTCTTTTAGAGGTTTTGAGCCAAAAAACTATATTTAGTTATGGTAAATCAAACGACGTTTTTAGATTTATAGAAATGAATACCGAGCTTGTAGAAATAGAACTAGGTAATGCAAGAAACGAGTCTTCTACTATTGCTCTAATGAAAGCTATTGAAGGTGGTGTTTTAGAAATAGTTAATTTAGGATATAAAAAAGGATTTTGGGTTTTACAAAATAATAATGGAGGAGTAGAATTAAATAATGAAGAATAAACTTATAAGCTTAATTGCTGTTTTTTCTCTAGGAGTTACTGCAGCAGATAACGAAATATATGTAGACCAGTCTGGTACTGGTGCTAATATAGACCTGGAACAATTAGGTATATCTAATATTATTGGTGGGTTAGGTTCTTCTGCAGGTGATTTAACTGCTTTTGATTTAGACGGAAATGCCATGACACTAGATATTAATATGATTGGTGCTACTAATAAATTTCTTGGTGATATATACGCTGACAACTTTACAGGTGTATATAACTTTACAGGCGGTACAAATTCTTTTACGATTCAAGTAGACCCTACAAATGCTAATAGTTCAGATGGCTCTAATCAAAACGTAGCTGTTACTGGTAGTGGTAATACCTTTACATTAAATCAAGGAACATCAGCTATAGCTGCATCATTAGATTTAGACTGGATTATTCAAGGTTCTAATAACACAGTAACATCTAACATTAATATTGATGGTGCTACTAATTATATGGATATAGATGGTTCTGATAATACAGTAACTTATACAGGTACGGGAGTTAATGCTTCAGCAGGTGGATATTTTTATTTAGACCATACAGGCGGTTCAAGAACATTTAATATTCAACAATTGAGTACCCAAGATAATGACTGGCTTAAAATTACGTCAATCTCTGGCACTGCTGCTTCTACTGTTTGTGTCGTTCAAAACGACCAAGGTACAAGCACAAGCTGTTGATATTGGAGATATTTCTGAGCTAAACGGTTCAGCCCAAATAGTAAGAGACAAACCTTACGATGCAAATTTAAAGTTTGCTATTCAAAGCAATGATGAAGCTATTACTACAAATGGTAGAATGGCTATAACATTTCTTGATGACTCTACAGTAAAACTAACCGAACATTCTCAACTTCTTATAGATGAATATATTTATGACCCTGACCCAAGCAAATCTAAAATGGCTATTACCTTTGGTCTTGGGACAGCACGGTTTATTACTGGCAATTTAAACCGTATAGATAAACAGAACATACAACTTAGAACACCCACAGCAAATATTGCTATAAGAGGGACAGATTTTACAGCTACAGTAGATGAATTAGGTCGCAGTCTTATAATATTATTACCAGATGCTCTAGGGCTTTCTAGTGGCGAAATACTTGTAACTACAGCTATGGGTACTGTTACTCTTAATAAACCATATCAAGCTACAACTGTTAGCGTGTTTGAATCAAAGCCAAGCAATCCAGTTATTTTAGATTTAACTCTGGATGTTATAGATAACATGCTAATTGTAACTCCCCCAAAAGAAGAGGTAGTTGTAGAAGAAGAAGCTACAAGGACACAAACAAATAGCGTATTAGATTTTAATGATTTAAATATTGATTATCTTGCAGAAGATTATCTTAAAGAAGATGATTTAGAATTTACAGAATTAGATATAAATTATCTTGATGTAAATTATTTAGAAGACTTATTAAATGTTTTAGATGCTTTAGCAACTTCAGAAGAAGATGAAGTTTTATCAAAATCAGTCAGCGTACAAGTGTCAGGAACAATTTTAGGAAAAGACCCTGAAACACAAATAACTACCTTAATTACAGGTAATGTTATAAGCCTTAGAAGAAAAGTAAATGAGTCAGTTAGATTAGATTTAGATGGTAGCAATGCTTATACAGTTATATTTATACAAGATGGTATTTCTAATGTTGTTAAAGTAAACGGAGGAAGTGATAGTATTATTACCATTACTCAAAGTGAATAATGAAGTATTTATTATTGCTGTTGTTATCCTTTAATTTAAAGTCTGAATTAAATTTAACAATACCTAAACAACCTGCCGTGTATGTGCTTCCTAAAGAATTTATTTTAAATTTAGGAGACTACAACGAGCCTCCAACAAGAAATCAAATGATATTTTTTTGGACTCTAAATGCTTTAGATGTTTATACAACTTATAAAGGTTTAAAAAAACCTAACGTGTACGAAAAAAATCCTTTACTAGGAGACAAGCCACATTTAGATAATCTTTTAATACAAAAAGCTGTAGTAGCTGGGTTTATTTCTCAAAATTCTAGTAAGAATTATATAACTGTTATGAATACAGGTTTAACATTTGCTGTTATAAATAATTATAATTTTATAAAATGAAAAAATTAATAATACCAATAGTCATAATATTATCACTACCTTTATTATTTCAAAGTACGCCTACAGAAATACTTAAGTTAAAAATATTTGATACATTTGTAAAAATTCCAGAACCTTCTGGTAATTTTGTAATCCTTAATATTACTGAAGAAGATGTTGCTAACGAGGGCGGATGGCCTTTGCCAAGAAGAACCTTAGCTCAAATACAAGTTGACCTTATTAATCAAGGAGCTATTGGAGTTGGCTGGGTTATATCTTTTCCTCAAGCAGATAGAATGGGTGGTGATGAAACATTTGCTACGACGCTTGAATATATACCATCTGTATTGGCTATGTTTGAAACTCCTAACGGTAAATATCCAAAAACTACTGGAACAGTTATTAAGGGAGATAATCCTGGAGGAATGTTAAGTCAAGGCGTAGTACAAAATATTAAAATTTTGCAAGACAAGTCATCTCAAGGAATTGCAACTGCACCCACTGATATAGATAACTTAGTTAGAAGAATACCATTATTATTAAAAACGCCAGATGGATATGTTCCTGCTTTTGGTACAGAAGTATTAAAAGCACTAACAGGAGCAAGAACTTACATTATCACTACAAATGATAATGGTATACAAGAGATATCAGTCAGAGGAATACCACCAGTCAAAACAGATAGTCTTGGCCGCAAGTGGATAAGTTGGGTTAAAACACCAGAAACAACTTTGGAGAAAATGAATGTTGCAGGTAAGTTTGTTTTTGTTGGCGTAACTGCTAATGGAATTATGCCTCAAGTTGCAACTCCGTCTGGATTATTGGAGCCACATAAAATTCAAGCAGCATTATCTGAGTCAATTCTTATAGAAAACTCTCCAATAATTCCAGATTTTGCTTTAGCTTTGGAAATTTTAATTTTTGGAATTTTTGTCACTCTGACGTGGCTTGTAATTAATTATCTTGGTATAACTAAGGGCGTAAGTATAGCTGTAATTTTACTGTTAACTACGGCCTTCTCAGGCGTTTTTAGCATTCAAAAGGGCTATTTAATAGATTTTTCCTGGACTTTCGTATCTCAATTCATAACTGCAGCTATTGCCTTCTATATAAACTTTAGAAAACAGTTTAAATTGCGTCAACAAATTAAAAAACAGTTTGAACATTACCTTGACCCAAGACAAGTCAAACAATTACAAAAGAATCCTGAACTATTAAAATTGGGTGGTGAAAAAAGATACGCTACATTTTTATTTACAGATGTTCGTGGATTTACTGCTTTGTCCGAAACATTAGAACCTGAACAAGTAACTTACATAATGAATCAAGCTCTTACTGCTCAGCAAAAAGCAGTTCAAAAACATGGTGGCATGGTAGATAAATATATTGGTGACGCAATGATGGCTATATTTAATGCACCACTAGACTTAGAAAACCATGAAACAAAAGCATTACATTGTGCTATGGATATACAAAAAAATATGATTGAACTAAATTATGTACTTGTCAATAAAGGAATAGAACCAGTTACAATAGGCATAGGTATTAATACTGGATATGCAGTTATAGGCAATATGGGTAGTGAAAATAGATTTGATTATACAGCTATAGGTGATGCAGTTAATGTGGCAGCAAGATTTGAGTCAGGAACAAAAAATGCAGGCGTAGATTTGCTTATTGGTAAAAGCACAGCAGATGCGATAGAATTTGATTTAATACCTTTAGACCCAATTGAAGCTAAAGGTAAAAGCGAAAAGTTACAGGTGTATACATGGAGTTTAGAACAATACTCAAATGGCTTATAAGTTTATTTCAAACACGCTACAAAATTACTGTATCTTTTAACAAAGAATATGGTGATTCGGATGATAAAACTTACATTTCTAAAAAAATTATAACAAAAAAAGAAAAACACCTTAAATTTAAAGATGAAGATAATAATATAATTGAATACAGAAGTGCTGGTGGTCTTAATTACATAATAGAGGATGCATAATGCAACAAGTATTTATAGGCATAATTTTATTTTTAGGTTTTACTACTTATTATTTATTTAATGAAAATAAAACATTAGCAGCTAATAACCTTGCACTAGAGGGTGCTATAGCAACACAAGAAGAAGCAATAAAATCTATACAAGCTGATTTTGAGTTACAAACACAACAAATGAATGACTTAACTATTAAATCACAAGCAGCACAAAGAGAATTAAACAGATATACACAATTTATACAGAACTATGAACTAGCAGCTAAAATATTAGCTGACCCTATAGAAATGGAAAGGAAGATAAACAATGGAACAAAACATATTATGCAAGACATTGAGAAAATCAGCAGTACAGTTGATGACCTTGATGATGGTTTGCAGTTGCAGCCTGATACCAACTAAACAAATAGAGGTATCATCAAAACCACTAGACAGAAAGATTGTACAACCTGTCATGCCTAGAGAAATTGATTTGCAAGAGCCTAGATGGATTGTGATAACTCCTGAAAACTGGGAAGACCAGTTAGCAATGATAGAAGAACAAGAGGGGGAGCTGGTTTTTCTTGCTATGACAATTCCTGATTACGAAGTTATGGCTTATAACATGCAGGAATTAAAGAGATATATAACAGAATTAAAAGATGTGGTTGTTTACTACAGAAAAGTAACAATTGACAAAAAAGAAGATTAATCTGTTAAAATTAATAAACCATTAATATCTAAGGAGGATTTTAAATGAGTATTTTAAAAATTATAATAATAATTAACGCTATAGTTACAATAGCTAGTTTAGTCGCAGCACTTACACCTACACCAAAAGATGATAACTTTTTTAAAAAGGTATATTCTGTTATTGATTTATTAGCAATAAATATAGGAAAAGCTAAGGATAAATAATGCCTAATGCGCCAGAATCATTTGTATACAATTGCAAACTAGATAGAGTTGTAGACGGAGACACGTTTGATTGTATTATTGATTTAGGCTTTAATGTTAAATTACATAAACAAAGAGTACGTTTGAGCGGGATTGATACCCCAGAATCACGTACTAGGGACTTAGCAGAAAAAAAACTAGGTCTTGCAGCAAAAGAAAGATTAAAAAAACTTTGTTGCGGTAAATTAAAAATAAAATCATTAGGAAAAGGTAAATATGGCAGGATACTTGGCATCCCTTATACAGAAGATGGTGAGGATATTTGCCAAATTCTTATTAAAGAAGGACACGCAGTTGAATACCATGGCGGTAAAAAATCAAAAATATGGGGAAATTACTAATATGAATATATCTCAAGAAGGTTTATCTTTAATTAAAAAATTTGAAGGTTGCGAGTTAGAGGCTTACAAGTGCGCAGCAGGAGTTTTGACAATAGGATATGGCTCAACTAAAGGCGTTAAAAAAGACGACAAAATTACTCAAGAAGAAGCAGATAAGTTACTTTTACATGAAATGGAAGAGTATGAAGGTTATATAAAAGATGCAGTAACTGTTGACTTAAATCAAAATCAATTTGATGCCTTGGTAAGCTGGGTGTTTAACTTAGGACCATCTAACTTAAAAGCTTCTACTATGCTTAAAGTATTAAACAATAAAGAATATGATGATGTTCCAGCCCAAATAAAACGTTGGAATAAAGCAAGCGGTAAGGTTTTGCAAGGACTTATTAGAAGACGAGAAGCAGAAGCCTTGTTATTTGAAGGCAAAGAATGGCATGAGGTGTAACTAATGCCACTTAGCAAGATTGTATTTAAACCAGGTATTAATAGAGAAGGAACTGAATACGATAATACAGGCGGTTGGTTTGACGTAAATCTTGTACGTTTTAGAAAAGGTAGACCAGAAAAGTTTGGCGGTTGGTCAAAAGATAGTTCTAATAGTTTTTTAGGTACTGCTAGAGCTTTACATGCCTGGAACTCTTTAGAAGGTACCAAGTATTTGGGAGTAGGAACTACTTGGAAATATTATATTAGAGAAGGAGACAGTTACTCAGATGTTACCCCCATACGAAAAACTACAACTGATGGTGTTACTTTTTCTGCTACTGATGGCAGCTCTACTATAACAGCAACAGATAATGGACATGGTTCAGTTATAAACGATTTTGTTACTTTTAGCGGAGCAGTAAGCTTAGGCGGGAATATAACAGCAAATGTTTTAAATCAAGAATATCAAATTACATCAGTTACTACCAATACTTATACCTTTGTAGCAAAAGATACTGACGGCAATACTGTAACAGCAAACTCAAGTGATGAAAGCGGTACTGGAGGCTCTGGAGTTGATGGAGTTTACCAAATAAATGTTGGTTTAGATGTATATATTACTGGTACTGGTTGGAGTTCTGGTACTTGGGGAGAAGGAACCTTTGGCTCTACTACAGCTTTATCCGCTACTAACCAGTTAAGGCTTTGGACGCATGACCATTTTGGCGAAAATCTTATAATAAATCCTAGAGCTGGAGGTGTTTATAGATGGGTAGAAAATAATGGCTTAGAAACAAGAGCTTTAAATCTTTCTGCTGTATCTGGAGCTAATTTAGTACCAACAGTAGGCTTACAAGTTATTACATCTGAAAAAGATAGACATTTAATTGTATTGGGTTCAGACCCAGTATCGGGAGGAGCAAGAACTGGGACTATAGACCCAATGCTTATATCCTTTAGCGACCAAGAAAATGAACTAGAGTTCCAACCCTTAATTACCAATACTGCTGGAGACTTAAGACTTTCATCTGGTTCGTCTATTATTGGCGCTACAAAATCTAGACAAGAAATACTTATATGGACTGATACTGCTTTATACAGTATGCAGTTTGTTGGGCCACCTTTTACATTTGCAGTTAATCTTATTAACGAGGGTACTGGCCTTATAGGACCAAAAGCTGTTGTCACTTCAGCTCAATCTATTTATTGGATGTCTTCAACAAACTTTTACGCATATACAGGTAGCGTTCAAAAAATACCTTGTAGCGTTCATAATTACGTATATGGTGATATAAACTTAAGTCAGTCATTTAAAATACATGCGTTTACTATTACTGAAAAGTCTGAAGTTGGTTGGTTCTATTGTTCAGGAAGCGCAACAGAAATAGACAGGTATGTTATTTATAACTACGAAGATAACGTTTGGTATTACGGTCAATTAGAACGACATGCTTGGCTTGATAGTGGTATTGAAAACTATCCTAGAGCTACTTATAACGGGTATTTGTTTGAACAAGAAGATGGCTTTAACGATGACGGTAATCCTATGACTAACGTATTTATTGAAAGCTCAGACTTTGAAGTGGGTGAGGGAGAGCAGTTTGCCTATATACAAAGAATGTTCCCAGACTTAAAATTTTTAGCTAATTCAGACTCAGGTAAGGTAAATCTTGTTATTAAAACTAGAAACAACCCTGGAGAATCTCTATCAACCAGTTCTACATCTTCTGTAGGCTCATCAACTGGACAAGTTAGTCTTAGAGCAAGAAGTCGTCAGGCTGTATTTAGAGTAGAGTCAGATGACGACTCAGACGGTAACGATAACGTAGGTTGGAGACTAGGAGCTACCAGATTAGATATTAAACCAGACGGCAGAAGATAGTGGCAAAATTATTAGAAACCAGTCTCCCGCTTGCTCAAGGGGAAATTTCTTCTGAAATTTTTAATAGATTAGTTAGGATTCTTGAGTTAAACTTAGGACAGTTCGACCCAAATCGAACGCCGCA
>Ga0208899_1002068_pt1 | contig 13778 bp, 24 predicted proteins | sample VirMetDEL_Nov_24_FD_184518 | JGI IMG/M metagenome (GOLD analysis project Ga0208899, IMG submission 184518) | Aqueous microbial communities from the Delaware River and Bay under freshwater to marine salinity gradient to study organic matter... | ecosystem: Environmental > Aquatic > Marine >... | reverse complement strand
AGAATAATCGCTCAAAGCAACCGCGAACGGAGTTCGCAACGGTGGCGCAGCGTGCAAGCTCGCCGTTAATTTTTTTTGTTGAGCGGGTGCAAAAATCTCCGTTTTTTAACTACAGTTGTACTAGAGAAAAACTGCCGTTTTTCGATATTTTTGCATATTTTTGATGATTTATCCAAAACGTTTCATTTTTTTACTTATTTTCCTGCGTGCGCACGAAGTGCGCCCACAATGCACTTGCACATGGGTTTTTTATGTGTTATGATAAAAGGGTGAGGTGGGAGGGATAGACTGTCATCACAGGGGAATATATGACTTGCTAAAATAAGACTTCGTCTTTTTCTGTGATTGACTACAGAAGACTTCGTCTTGTCAAGAGCGCACGGAGTGCGCGAGAGGGTAAAAAAAGAGGGGAGACAAGCTCCCCTCAGTTCCCCCTTTAATGGGCGACTACGCCCATCAGACGCACAAGTGCATCTTTAGTAGCCCCCTCAAAGCCTGCTACATCGAAGCCAGTAGCTTCGAGGTCGCGCAGAAGTTCCTTCTTCGTAGGACCATCCTGCTTACGAGCAGCAACCTTTGGTTTTGCTACATACACGCCCTCACGGACGAGTTTCGAACGTACAGAACGCACGCTCTTTTCGATAGACGCTGCGATATCTTCGATATCAGCACCAGCCTGGTACTGTTCTACAATTGCAGCAGTCAATTCTGGTGAGTAGTTCACCACTTTTTGAGTATCAGCCATATTACATCTCCTTATGACTTAGTCTTTGGTGAGATCAGTCTTGAGGCGATCTCTTCCCTCATCTTCTTTATATATAATATCAAAACTTTTTGCAAAGAGCAAGTGAAAAGTGAAAGTCTAGTGCGCCTCGCGCTTATCAAATTATTTTAGCCATTCATCTCAATTTCTATATAGAGAGTACCAAATTTTTAACGCGAGTGCAAGCGAAAAATCGCTGTGCCGTCGTACATCGTGTGGCGCAATAATTTTACATAGACTTGCCTTTGAGTAGCGCGCAAAGCTATTTTTCGCTTGACAACGAGAGGAGACTTGTGCTACACTAGCGGCGCTGACATTTTCGACCAGAAAAAAGTTTCGTAGATCTACTACTTAGCGCGGCGCAGATAGGACTTTAAGTTATTTGGACATGTACTACCATTTGCGTTGACTTTTTACTTGACAATCGTCGAACTACTACTGGTGCAGTTACACTGCACAGTTAAGAAATTAAATGAAGAATGGTCGCTAAGTTGAAATCAAGGATTAAAGTTGGTCAGCAAGTAGTTGAATTCATTTCATTTTCTTGGTTTAAGAACACCATTCACCGCATTGTTTTCCTTGACTATTTGGGCCCCGGGGACCTGCTAAGTCCTTGTTATCCTTCATAAATTGTCAATTGTAGAGCATTTCCAATATCGCTTCGCTGATAGTCTAAACCAATGCGAGCTTGTTGAGCTTCAGTTTCATAAGGACAGGATTGAACACCACAAGGCCAAACAGCTGGCTTACCACCGCTTGCATCCCAACAGTTAATTCCACAGACTGAGCAGACGCCTGTTTTATTTCCAAAAATTTGTTTAGCCATTTGCAAATGCAACCTCCATGTGATTGTTAGCTTTTACAGCATCTTTTGAGTTGATGCCTATCTTAGCAACCTCTGCTAAGACTTCGTGATTATCGTCAAACATAATTTTGTTATAGTTTTTCCAACGAGTTTCGAAAAATTCTGAAAGCATTTCGCGTTTCAGTTGACCATCTGGACGATTATCGCCTTTTGGCCTTGAGAGAGTATGCTCACAACCTAGAGCATGTTTAGCGAAAAAGCGTTTATCAGCTTCGCTTAGAGTGCGAGCAGTACACACCATAACAGGTAAGTGTTTGCGTTTTAGAAAACGAAACAGTTTGACTAGTGGAAGCAAAGTATCTTTTTCGATATTTTCCCAAGTAGCGAGTCTAAACCACTCATTAAGAATTACACGACCATTTTTGTCACGAGGTGTACGATGTTCAGAGTTGATTAGTGTTCCATCTAGATCGAATATAAAAACTGTTTTCAAAATTTTCTCCTTATTTATTTTTCTTATATATAGTTATAAACTAGTTTTGACCAAATTGCAAGCACAAAATGGTCTTTAGACGCATTTTTCCTAGTAGCTGTGGCAAAAATGTCACACCCCTAATACATTGAAAACAAAGAGAAAATCCGGCCCCCGGGCCGCCCGTAAACTCTTGAATTAGTTAAACAATCTGGCTTGTTTCTTGTTCAAGAGTTTCGACAACAGTTTTTAGAGCTTGGTTGCGACCATGAAAACGATTATCCATGTCTATAATATTCCAGCCACCTAAATCAAACATCTTTTGTTTTTTAATAGTAAGCTGGTCAAAAGCTGAGACAGCCTTTTCGTCATTAGGGCTGTATTTCCAATAACGCAATGGGTCATTAGCTCTACGCTCTAAAAGATTGCGCTGTTTAGTTTCATTCACAGACAACCACAGTTTGATAAATAAGATAGGCTGATCTTGTTCCCATTCAATAACATTTTTCATAAAGTTATCATATTGGTTTTGAGAACACCAACCCATAACAGGTTGAAGCAAAGCACGCGAATAGTAAGAGCGGTCATAAAAAACAATCTCACCCTGTTTTGGCATAATCTTTGACCAACCAGCCAGCCATGCTTTCATCATGCGTTTTGTTGGCATAAATGACGGCACAATGCGGTGAGCATATGGGGGTAGGTATCTTGTCAGTTCTCGAATAGTGCCAGATTTACCAGCACCATCTCTGCCCTCAAGCAAGACAGCAACGCGAAATTTATTCTTATGAACAATCTCAGCCTGTTCATTTAGGCGAATCAAAAATTGAAGATTTTTTTCCATAACACAACATCCTTAGAATTAGAGGGGTTTCTTGTGAGGGATTGCCCTTTCCCACCTGCGTCTTAATTTTATAGTCGTTACAGGCTTAACCGCGTTTATCGCTCGACTTACTCGACTAGTCTGAGTAGTGCTTAAGCATTGCTGATAAGCAATCTTTTGTTGCACCCATTAGACCATCAGTAGGAAACGGAACGACTTTTTCAAGTTCGATCATAATTTCCTTTTTAGTTGGTTCGTCAGCCTTTTTAGCTTTTGCTTTTGGCTGGGCTACATAAACGCCTTCACGAACCAGTTTTGAACGAACAGAGCGAACAGATTTGCCAATGGCCTCTGCCACTTGTTCGATAGCGATACCCTCTTGATAGAGAGCAATAGCTTGGTTAGTCATTTCTGGGGTATAATTTACAGCTTTTTCAGTCATTTTAACATCCTTTTTGACTTAGAGAGGTTTCCATTTTCAGGACTAGTCACTTGACCTTTCTTAACGCTCTCTTTATTTGATAATATAGTTATACCTTATTTTTTCGTGAAAGTAAAGCAAAAAATGCGTTGTGAGTGCATTTTTTTCGTAAAAAGCTAAAAGTGTTGTATTTATGCAACACATTTTGTCAATGATTTCAACGACTTAGCCAGCCCCCGGGGCGCCGCTAACTGGTTGATTTTAAGTAAAAATCAGCCAATATAATGCGCCTCCCCAAATTATTGTATCAGTTGCGACAGAGTAAGCCAGATATAGGCCAATCATTATTTTTTTCATATTCATAAGCTAACCCCTTTCAGAATTAAGATCTGCAGAATTAAGATAGCGATAGGCACGCAAGTTCTGACAATTTCCAGAAATAGCCTAAATATATTCAGGGCAGTCATCGTACACCTCCCCAAAATCTTCCCATTCTTGCGCCCAATCTGGCTGACCATCGTCTTGCCATTGCTCACGCTCATCAATTTCATCAAGCGCACGATTGAGCAGTTGAGCTTGACGCTCTGACGGCTGGGCATTTTCCAGCAACGCAACCGCTTCATGCAGTTCGTCATGGGTGAGGTTTTCGATTTCGTCAACGCGAAGTGTTTGAATGTTTAGCATTTTTTAGCTCCTTTTTCAGATTTCGATTTAATTGTGGCGGTTGCAGTCAATGATTGCCTGTTTCTGAGAACGTGAATCCCAACGCGGCTTTTTACGATTAAAGGGCGTTGTGCGGTAGACTGGTTCGCCGTATTTGTATTCTGCATAATTATTGCTCCCAAAATGTTTGCGACAAAAATCGCGGATATAGTTTAGAATTTTGCGAAAATTCCAGTTGAGTTTTTTGCATATCTGAACAGCCTTGCCTTGGTAGCCGCGAATTTGGTTGAGCGATACAGCAAAAATTTCAGTCCAACCAGATTTGACCCCAACAGCGATTGCATCAGTCTGTGCCTTGAAATAGTCAAGACCTTTTCGCGCCATCATAATTTGAGAAAGTTGCTCGACCAAATAAGTCTTGCGGTCATCATTTAGCACCAGACAGTTGTGAAAGTTGACAGTCCAACCATTGCGACCATATGAGCGCAAAAATTCTTTGAAGCGACCCTCTGGAAAGCCATCAGCATCTAAGCGGTGGTTGCCAGTCCAGCCAGTCTTGAAAAGAGTTTTGTCGTTGTCTGTGATAGAGATAATATAGTTAGCCATTTTTCATCCTTGTTTCTGTGACTCTTTATATATAGGTATTTATAGACCAATTTTCAAGGTTTTGCAAGAAAAAAATGCGCCTTTAATGCGTTTTTTTTCAAAATAACCCCAAAGTGTGACATATTTGCAACACATTTTCTTAATAAAATCAAACACTTAGCTCGGCCCCCGGGCGCCCGTAAGTCATTGTATTCGTTGACTTATTCGGTCTTCATCACGCCAAATATCTTCATCTAATGGGTCATAGTGGTCTTGGTCTGGATAGCCGTCTATCCATTCTTCATCTTCACTAAACGCATAATCCCATTCTTCTGGCGTGATGCCAGTCATGATGAACTCACGCTCATCATCTGTCAGATGCGGCATCGCATCTTGTATCAGACGTCCACCAGACATCCACAAACCCATCTGGGCATCAGTGATATCGATGTCCCAAATACGAGTTTTGCCAGTGAGTTGTGATTTACGAGAAATAAGCATGAGTTCACCTCTTTAGAAAAAAATTGAAAAGGATAGCGAGAGCCTTCTATCATTGAAGTCTGTAAGGCTCTCGCTGAAACATTATTGCTTGACGACACCCATCAAAGCAACAATCGCTTCTTTAGTAGCACCCATCATACCAGTGATAGGGAAGTCAGAAGGTAGAGCATCTTCTAAATCGCGAAGCAATTCCTTCTTGGTTGGCTCGTCAGATTTACGAGCAGTCGCCTTTGGCTGGGCGACATAGACACCCTCGCGAACGAGCTTTGAGCGAACTGAGCGAACAGTTTTCCCAACAGCTTCTGCGATATCGTCAATCGAAGCACCATCTTGGTAAAGCTCGATTGCTTTGGCAGTCATTTCAGGGGTGTAGTTTACAGCTTTTTCAGACATATAATCCTCCATGTCTAAGGGGTTGAACATTTATTTTATAGATAGAATATATCACAAAAATATCTAAAAGTCAAGTCAGTAATTTGACATATTGCATCTTTTTGCGTCAATCTTTTGACGCTTACGATTGTATGCCTTCTTGGACACCACAACCTGTGGGCGAAATTCTTTCACCACACGAGCCAGCGGATTTCTTTTAGTGATCTTTGTTTTCTTCATCATGAGTTTAATATAGCATAAAAATAGAATCTTGCTTGTCTGTATGCGACCAATAGTGTTCAACACGCGACAAAATGCAAATAAAATATTCAATAAAATCAAAGACTTAGCCCGGCCCCCGGGGACCCCGCAACCTTTTGATTTTGTTAGTTATTTAGGCATCATAGCGTGTCTCTATGATAAATCTAATATCTTCGTCTGTTTCAATATCAGGCTCAAATAACACGATATTATCAACATCAGAACGAGTAGTTAGCTCATATTCACGAACAGAACACGGCTCAATAATTTTCCAATCCCAATGCTTTTTCACAGCGTATGCAGTCAATTCATCTTCACAGATATCAAGCTGTTCACCATGTGGGTCATACACAATCCAAACTGATTTTTTCATTCTTCATTCTCCTCATCTCTCAGTTCAAGTAAGGCATCTTCAGCCCAATCTAATAGTGTTGGCATAAAGTGTAATTCACCAACCTCTATTGCATCAATTAGTTTTTCCATCTGATCAGCAGATAGAGAACAGAGTTCAGCAAAAATTCTATCTTTATGTAGTGTCATTAGTATTCAGCTCCTATTTCTTCTTTTCCAGCATAATAGACTTCCCCATTTGAAAACATGACTTGATCTTCATAAGGACTTGCAATTTTGCGATAGAGTTCAATTTTGCAACATTCTAGCGCACCTATCATCTCATTTACATGAGCGTAGCGAATACCTTTCTCAACCAAATAGTTATCTATAAAAGTTGAAAATAGATAGTTCAAATCACCAGCATTTGAGGGCGTCCATGTAGAACCTTCTTCAGTTAATTTGTTGTGAATAATATCACGGCGTTTTTGTGGGATATAGGGCATTATGCAACCTCCAAGTTAAGTTCTTCAATCATTTGCGCTTTCTTGCGCTCAATTTCCATAGCCATCATAGCACCTTTAGTTAGGTCATTAACAGGCAACCAATGAAACCTTTCATAGTGAGTAAAGGCAACATCTGAAATTTCATTTGGCTTGATAGTCTTACAAGCACCAACAGCATAAACAGGTTTATCAAAACCAAAAGCCATTCCAATTTCGACCAACGCACCGCGTTGTTCTTCATTCATATCTTCACAATACAGCAAGACAAAATCTGAATCACGAACATCTTCATAGCACAGCTTCCAGAGCTGATCTTTTTTGTTTAAGACAAAATCTGAATCATTATCCAAATCAATCCAGCGAGCCTTGACTGGAAAGCCTTTAGCTCTCAGAGCTTGAAATTTTTCGTTATGCCAAACTTTTCCAGCGGTATAAAATGTCATCATTTTCTAATTCCTTCTTTTGTTTTCTATAGTATATATATAAGCATTTTTCACCCAAAAGTCAAGGGCAATCATCAATTTTTTTGCATTTTTTTCTCTTTTTTTCAAAAGTGTGACATTTATGCAACAGGCCCCGGGCCTTGTTTAAGACTTTGATTTACAACAAAATTTCACGAATCTGTAGTAGACCTACGACTTAAAATTGTAGAACTACCACCGGCGCCGATCAGGCGCGAGCTTGCGCCTATGGCATCAAGCCATAGAACGCGAAACCCCCAACCGCCAGATTGACAAACAGCAACGCCTTGTCATTTCTTTCGAGCGCGTGAAATATCCAACACATAGCCGCCAACAATCCAAACAATAAAGCGGTATGAGTAGGCGCGCCAATAGATAACAACGCCATCTGGATAATAACCAAACATGACCCAACAATTCCAAACATTAGCGAAAATTCCTAATTGCTAGTGTGGCAAAAGTGATGCCAGATAAAACCCCAATAATCATAAATGATATTGCAATCAAGCTGATTGCAGGATCATCAACCCATGATTTATAGATAATCGCGCCAAAGTGGATCAAGCCAAAGCTGGCGACAATTTCAATAAAACAAAACAAGCGAAACAATATAGACATTAGCGAAGCCCCAAAAACCAAAGAACAAACAACAGCAGGTCAAAACCTAGCAGGTGACGTGCCAGAACATTAAGAACAACCGAGCCAAAACCAAAAATAGCGGTTGTCATAAGAGTTGCCCCAACAGGGTAATCAATGAACAATTTTAGCATTACGCAATCCTTTCTGCGATTTTAGCAGGATCAATAACAGCAATCCCAATTTTGCGAAGTGATGAACGAACCGAAGCGGCATCATCAAACATAACCTTTGAGGCTTTTTGAAATTGCTTAAGGTTGAAAAATGAGCGAAGCTGTTTAGCTTTTAGAACCCCATCAGGTTCCATATTGCCAACAGGTCTTGAGATAATCTTATTGGGACAAATTCCCTCAGATGCCAAAAATTCGAAATCTGCATCAGTCATATTGCGAGCTGTGCAAACCATGGTGAAATCACCAGCTTTTTGACGTCTGCGAATTTGAGTAGCTAAAGGCAAAACCTTATCTTGAAAGATTTTTTCAGGTGTTGCAAACTCAAACCATTTAGCAAGATCAAGTGTGCCATCAGGCTTAACCATCTGGCGATGTGATGAATCGATGACAGTGCCATCAAGATCGAAGATTGAAATGTTTTTAATCATGTTTAATTCCTTTCTATATATATAATATAAGCATTGTGACCCCAAAAATCAAGGGGTAAGAGTAAAAAAAATGCATTTTCTTTCTCAATGTTTTCAATGACTTATCATTTTTATTTCCGAATGATATCAATAGGTTAGCGCTTTGGTTTGTTCACGTTTTGTTCCAGGCGGTGCTAATAGTAGGAATTTATTCAATTAAATCAATAGGTTAGCAGGCCCCCGGCGGCGGTGTAAGTCATTGAAATCATTTAACAATTCGCTTGCTTTTTGTGTGTATTATAGATGTAACCTTTGTAGATCGAGGCGTAATAGTGCGAAATGATCTAGCGTTGTTTAGTGTTGAGATAGATTTTTTTGAGCGAATAATCATAGCATCCTCTTAGTGTGTAGTTTCAAATAGAGATTTCAAAACGGCTGGCATAGCGCGGAACACACAACCACGATCGCCACGCATCTCAATAGTTACCTTGCCAGTGCGGACAGCGTCAACAAAACGCTGACCATTAACGCGCTTGCCAACAAACATATCAGTGAAAGTAACCGAGTTGCCTTTTTTGGTAGCAGTCACAAAACAAACATTAGCCATTTTTTCTTCAATGCGATTAGCTAACGCTTCGATAGTCCAACCAACAATAGCTTGGCCATCACGTGCGACGCAAACGTAACCGGCATCAATCAGAACAGTGAAACCCTTGTTATTAACAGCATTAGCGCGAACAACAGTTGAGCCATGAGCGCGTTTGAATTCGCCAGCTTTCATGCCCCAAGTTGGTGCGAGAGTAAACAGCGACACAACGCCTGAACCATAGTGAACCTTGGCTTCGCAATCAATCGCGGCAAAATCTGCGCCACGCTGATTGCCGACAATCTCACCAACCATTAGCTGTTCAAACAGCTCACCAACCGCACCGGCAGATGCGCGAGTAACAGCGTGGTCGCGATTAGCGATAGTGGCGAAGCGAGAGTCAAGAGCGGTGAAAGAGTTAATCATTGGAACCTCCGTTAATGTCTATATTTATAATATAGTGTCGCTCTTCAAATAAATCAATAGCAAAAAGAAAAAAAAATGTGTCAACAATTTGACAGGCTATAGGGGGCGGTTATGAGGACTTGTCAATCTTTTGACGCGCTGCGCCCTTCTCCAGAGCCTTTCACAGGGTAAATTTCAGAAAAACCAGGCAGACCCAGTCGTGTCATTGACACCATTCAATGGTTTTATAGGAAATTTTTACTATATATATTATAAAGTATACAAAAAATTTTATAGCAGAGTCAGAATACTTTATATTTTTTATAGACTTACTTTTAGATTCGCTACCATCTTAAACCTGCATTTTATTTTGATGTGAAAATTTTAGTTGACTAGGGTGCAGAATTATGTTCTAATGGTTTAGTAAGGAGATTTTGATGATCTGGTATGTAGTGGCTCTTGTGTATCACCTTTCAGGTGATGTCAATATAAAAGTTTTACGAGAGCCGAATTTCGACTCGTTTGAGAGTTGTTCTGTTTATGTAGAATCATCAAAAGATTTAGGAATTGAACTTTTAGTCGGAGACGCAAATCGACTTAAAATGAGATGTTTAGATGAAAGTGTTTTAGGTATTAGTTCTATATGACACTCGAAGAATTACAAGAGTTCGCTCATAAAAGTAGAACCGACGGTAGAAATTATACCCTGTATAAAGATAGACAAGTTATTTTAGAGATGTGTGCGATTGCATATCCGCGCTCTATAGTAGAATGTGGTTTTTATTGTGGACATACTACTATAGAGCTGTTGAAGGCTGGTTATACTGTAACATCAGTGGATCGATATTACGATGAGCATACACAGGCTTTAGTAAGTAGAATACAGGACGAGTATAAAAATTTTACATTTATACATGATGAGTGGGAAAATGTAAATATTCCTGCTGATATGTGTTTTTTAGATGGTGATATAGTACCAGAATCATCTTTTGATAATTATTCTTGGTTAGTATTTGACGGCTCTCCTAATGAACCTGTTTTATCAGACAGGTGGAAATTAATATATTACTCGCCTAAAATAAGTAGTCAAAGATTATATATTAACAAAAAGATTGAACTTCGTTCAAATTAAAAGAGGGGAAAATATGAGAGTAGGTATTACTGCTTCCACATTTGACTTGTTACACGCAGGTCATATAGAAATGCTACGTGACGCGAAGTCACACTGTGACTATCTTATCTGTGCGCTACAAGTAGATCCGAGCATCGACAGACCACAGAAGAACCGTCCAGTACAAACTATTGTAGAACGATATACACAACTGAGTGCTGTGCGATTTGTAGATGAGATAATTCCATACGCGAGTGAACGTGATTTAGAAGATATTCTTCAGATGAGACGTATTGATGTGAGAGTTCTAGGTGAGGAGTATCGTAATCGTGATTATACTGGCCGTCAGATATGTCTAGATCGAGGTATTGAAATATATTTCAATCAGCGTGATCATCGTTTTTCCTCTACGGCCCTGCGTATCTCAGTCACTGACGCAGAGATTCGTCGCCACAAAGCTTCACAATTAGGAGAGGCCTCATGATTTATATTTTTGATGTAGATGGGACACTTACACCTTCTCGTGAACGCATTGATGCACGCTTCGAGCTATGGCTCACGCGTTTCTGTCGTACACACACAGTGTGTTTAGCCACAGGTAGCGATATTGAAAAAACGCGTGAACAAATTGGTGATGCATTAGTTAATCTATGCACCTATTCGTTTAATTGTAATGGAGCCGATGTTTACTATAAGGGAAGACCATTTACAAGCTCTTCTTGGGTGGCTCCTGATGATCTCTACGCCTATTTGGAACACGCACTTTATACGAGTGATTACGTTTATCACTGTGGCCGCCACATAGAAGAACGCCCTGGAATGTTAAACTTTTCGATAGTCGGTCGAAATGCGCAAGGCCAAGAGCGTAGCGATTACTATCGCTGGGATCAAATAAATCGTGAGCGCGAAGCGCTCTGTGAGTCTATAAATCGTCGTTGGCCAAGCATCGAAGCGCGTGTGGGAGGAGAGACCTCGATTGATATTAGCGCTCGCGGCAGCGACAAATCACAAATTCTTGACTATCTTCACGGAGAAGCGATCACGTTTTTCGGCGATCGTTGTGAGTCACCAGGCAATGATGCTCCATTGGCCGAAGCTCTACGCCTCCGTGATGACTGCTCGGTACATCATGTGGATGGATGGTGTGCCACGTGGGACATTCTAAAAAGGATCGAAGAGATTGAGACTGGACAACGAGAAAAATTTCGCGTCACGCGTTTAGGGGGATAGTACATGCCGTCACTTACTGCAAAAACTAAAATCTTAAATGCGTTGAAAACACAGTTGAGACTAATTCAAGGTTCCTCATCTGGTGTTCGCGCAACGGCTCGTGCCTATGTGTTAGACGGTGCGATCACAGAAATCACAGTAACTAGAGGTGGATCAAACTATGCAGCATCTCCTCGTGTGTTAATTTCGGGTGGTGGCGGTTCAGGCGCAGACTTACGAGCGAAGGTGTTATCAGGAGAAGACTCGGTATCTTCAATTGAGATTGTATCTGGAGGTTCAGGATACGTCTCCGCTCCAATTATTACAATTCTTCCTCCTGTAGATGCCTACAATTCATTATTGTATGGAAATGTTTTTCGCGACTTTAAGTTTTTACAAGAGATTAATGACTTTCCAACCATCTGCTTTTCCACTGGTCGTCTTCAGCGAGAGCATATTGGTGGTGGAGTAGTCTACGAACGTTTTCGTGTTAACATTCGTGGATATGTCATGGAAGATAATTGCATTGAGGCTTGTGAAGATTTAGCCGAAGATGTAGAACGCGTAGTCAATCGTCTACGCGATGTTAAAACAAATACAAACGCGCAACCAATAGTAGAATCACGTGTCTTATCAGTCTCCACAGATGAGGGACTGTTTGAACCATATGGTATTGTAAACGTGGTGGCTGAAATCACCTACGACTTTGAGGCATTTGGACCAACAGGAGAGGGTAACTTTATTTTATTAGAAGCCGGCGACGGTTTCTTATTAACAGAAAGTGGCGACTTCTTGATCATAGAAGATGGCGCTGGTCAAAGTTTCTTGCTTCTTGAGGACGGAGTAGGTCAGCTACTCTCAGAAGACGGTGCAGCCCTATTACTTGAAAACTAAAAAATTATAGTTTGCGTATAACCAAATTTTAGAGTAGAATCAAAGGTAGAAAAAATGAAAAAAGCAGAAGTTGAAATCATTTCACCTACAACAACTGTAGAAGCGATTGAAAAAGCTCTCGATACTCCCGCTATCGATCCTGTAGTTCTTTCAGTTGCAAATGAATATTTAAGTGGCAAAACAATTTCTGATATAGCTGACGCGTATGCCTTAAGCGAAGATCGCGTTGCAGCTATTATCGAAAAAAAGGAAGTCAAGTCTTATATAGACAATGTATTTGTCACTCAAGGATATCTCAACCGAGTAAAGCGCTTGCAGCTTATAAATTCTGTGATCGATCAAAAAATGCAAGACGCTTTAGAGACTGGAGTATTCTCTAAAAAAGATCTATTAGACTGGTTAAAACACCTTCACGATGTAGAGTCAGCAGTTCATAAGAAAGAGAAACCGACAGTTGCCGTTCAAGTTAATAACAATTATGAATCTCTTATGAAGGGTTTAGTAGATTAGGAAAGGTAGAGGATGGCTAATAAAAAAATATCTGAACTCACTCAGATAGGCATTGCCAATCTTACAGATACCGATCAGCTTGTAGTCGTAGATGTTGAATCGTCTGCGACTCGTCGTATGTCTGTCTCAAATTTGAAGGCACATATTACTGGTGGTACTGCAATCAACGGAATTCAGTCTAATTTAGATGCATTTGCTTCTTATGCTAATGCTACTTTTTCTTCAGGCTCTGGCAGTGCTGGTACTGTGCAAAGCAACCTTCATGCCTTTGCGTCTTATGCTAACACAACTTTTGGTAGTGGGGCAGGAGATGCTGGCACAGTTCAGAGTAATCTTCATGTATTTGCTGCAACAGCTAATACTAATATAAATACAGTACAAGATAATGTCGCTACCAACGCTGCCACTATTACTGTTAATAAAACTATAACAGATCATTTTGGTACGTATGCTAATACTACTTTTGGTAGTGGTGCAGACCCTGTACAATCTAATCTTCACACCTTTGCTGCAACAGCTAATACTAATATAAATACAGTTCAAGATAATGTAGCTACCAACATAGCCGGTTTAACTGCCACTATTACTGTTAATAAAACCATAACAGATCAGTTTGGTACGTATGCTAATACTACTTTTGCTTTAGATAGTAGTGTTGATACAGTACAATCTAATGTAGATTCTATTGTTACTACAGATGGTGCAGGCAATCTTACTCTTTATGGCAACCTTCTTCCTGGATCACCCTCTACTTATTCACTCGGCTCTGCTTCAGCACGTTGGACAACTGCTTTTGTAGATGCAGCGACTGTTGATCTTGATGGACTACTTTTATCTAATGATGGTGGTACTTTTGTAATAGATGATGGGGCTGGTAACACAAC
>Ga0208899_1002066_pt1 | contig 13781 bp, 12 predicted proteins | sample VirMetDEL_Nov_24_FD_184518 | JGI IMG/M metagenome (GOLD analysis project Ga0208899, IMG submission 184518) | Aqueous microbial communities from the Delaware River and Bay under freshwater to marine salinity gradient to study organic matter... | ecosystem: Environmental > Aquatic > Marine >... | reverse complement strand
GACCACTATGAGATTGTAACTAAGGTTACTACAGAGATTGGTGGATTAGATACAGACAACTATGTTGTTGTCGAAATAAAAGGAGAGGAACTTGTCACTAAATAAAAGCAAGGACATAAAAGAACTAAAGAAGTTTGATGTTGACCTAGAGTTTGGTCAGCAATGGGAGAAGCACATAGATGAGATGTTCTCAGGTGCTAAGAAGTGTGAAGTTAAAACAGAGAGGGATAAGTGGGCGAGTACAGGTAACATCTGTATTGAGACAGAGAGCTATGGTAAACCCTCAGGATTAACTAGCACAGAGGCTGAGTTGTGGGTACATAATTTAGTTAAGGATGGAGAACTGTGCTGTAGTCTAGTGTTTAATACAGACAAGTTAAGAAAGACAATGGAAGAAATGAAACCCTATCAGATTATGGGTGGGGATAACAAAGCATCCAAGATGTACTTAGTTAATATAGCTAAGTTACTTAACGCAGTTAGTCAATCTCAGTAGTAAGAGGGCCAGTACGCTTAGATTTAATAGGTGTTTTAGTTGCAACTGCCTTCTTAATCTCACTAATATAAAAAGGTATTTCCTGTGTCTTTGGAAAAAACCCTACACCAAAATCAGGCATGTCACCATTAAAATTCTCCCTATACATCTGCATAGCAATTGATAAATTTTTTCTATCTTCTCTTATTTGTCTTAAATATTCACCCATAATTACATTTTACCATACTTTTCATAGTATGGGCCTTCTAATTTAACTGTTTTTGCATGAGCAAGTGCATCTTCTAAATACTTAGTCATTTCAGGAAACAACTTCTTTGCATATTTGTACATCTCTCTATTCTTTGTTGCACCACCAGTGAACGACCAAAACTGAAACAACTCTGCCCATATCTCTACTCTTCTACCATACATAGCACTATGGTTTCTAGCATCATGACTAAACCTTATATAACCACCTTGAGGAGATTCTTTTCTTTGAGTGTAGTAACCATAACCATGAGAACCATAATGATAAATATCTCCATTAGGTATAGGGTCTATTAATTGCTTATCCATTGTCTCATCACCAGTCAATGCTGCAAGAATATCAGTGAAAGAGCCAATCATCTCAGCACCACCAGCCTCTGCAAAATCAGGCATTGTTTCTTCCATCTTTGCTTCTATATCTTCTAAAGTTTTTATTATCTCAGCCACTTTTTGATGTCTAACATGATGTAATTCAATCAATGCTTCTGCTTTTTTTACTTCGTCTTCTGCTCTTCTTAATTTAACAGGGTCTGGATTTTTAGTAATTTTAAGTTTAGCGAGATTAGTTTTTGTATCTTCTACAATTTGTTTCATTGCTCGCCAATGGTCTCCCGGTTGCATACTGTTTTCAATACCCGCTCTATCTTTTCCTTTAGGAATATTACGACCTCTTTCTGTCAACACTATACCATTTTTTTCTATAAACTGCCAATAAAAACTATCATCAAAAACTAACCCAGTCTTTAAACCATCTGACAACATAGGCCCAAACAAACCCAAAGATGTTTCCATTCTCCCTTCATGCCTAGTACCACCATCTTCAGTATCTCTTTCTATCGAGCCTGTAGCTTTTCCTATAATATTATCTAATGCATGACCGTACTCATGAAATAAAGTTTGTATATCCTTACCTCTATAACCAAAAGGAGTTTTAAGAGTACTCCATGGGCCTTCGTAAGAATTATGACTGCCCGAATATTGACCACCTTTTATTATTTTTGGACTAGGAAACTTATTAATTAATATTCTCGCTTCTTCAGTTCCCCATTTATTCCATAAACTATCCCAATAAGGGTTTCCACCCATAACCACAGGGTTTGGTATATCAGGATTAACAGGAGGAACTATAGGAGTTTCTTTAGGAATTGAAGGCTGGTTTCTTATAACTGGAACTTCCTTAGGTTTAGGCAAATCATATCCCCAGTCAATATTCTTAGGGTCTCCACTGTGACCTTCTAATCCTCTGTCAATAGCTTGTTGCATTTGAGGTGCATATATTTGCTGGAATCCCGGTTGGTCTTCTAGATTAATACATTTTCTCACTACCTGTCTCCTAAAAATGCTTCTGAACCAATCCTTCCTGTCGTAGCATTTAACATTACCTTAAATATTTCTTCTGTTGTGTCACCTAAGAAATTATCTCCCAACAAACTTTTCATAAAGTTATCTACCAATGCAGGGCCCGGGCCTACTACATAGCCACCTATTTGTGAATCAGATATTTCTCCAATTAACGGAACACCTACCGCACTAATAGTTTGTATCATTCCTCTATCTTCTTCCACTCCTTTAATAGCATCTTTAACTGCCATAGCTAATGCAGCCATTCCTATAGCAGCACTAATAGCAGATATTGTTCCCAACTTACCAACGAAATCAGCCGAACAAAACTGAGGATTCATTTTAGCATTCAACCTTCTAGCAATAGTATTGCCAAATAGTATAGGAAAAGATTTAAGCTGTGCTAATAACATAAGATTAGGATTAGACATCCATAATGGTCTATTACCAGCAGTCGGCTCAAGTGCTACGTCAGTAGTTATTTTACGCATCCATGGAATTAGCACATCTCTTACAGTTACAGTTTCTCCTTCTGAGTTAGTAAATGTACTTTCTAAATAATTATCATCCAAAATAGCTGACTCTATATTACCATTAGCAAGAGCACCTAACTTTCTAAAATCTTCCAAAGTTAAACCATTTTCTAACAACTCTTGTTCTAACAGTTTCTTGTTGTTAGCATTCATAGTGTCTATTTTGTTGTGTTGCTCTTGTATCATTTTAAGTCCAGCCATAGCAGTCCACACTCTAACAAAGTTAGTATATTGTGTTAACCACATAGCAGCCGGTGTACGAAAGAAATAATTTAATATAATATTTCTATCACCTGCCATTAATTTGTCTACTCTTTCAGCCATAGCAGGATTAGTAGCCATGCCCATAACTCTTAACAAATCTCTACCAAATGATGACATAGCTTTTTGACCTTCGCCACCTGCATAGGCAGAACGCATCATTCCTTTTAAAACATACCCTGCTACAGTTGGTGCAGCCTTTAACATATTATACCAGCCATTTCTTTGAGGTATCCACAACGGTTCAGTCCAAGAACTTATTGTAGCTAATCCTAAATAACTAACAGCAGTTACTGTAGTTAATCCTTTCATGCCTTGTACTAATGCTCTTTGCTCAGTTGTTCTAGGTTTTTTATAGACATTGTGATAAGCATCATACATGCCCCACAACTTTTCAGTCTGTGCATCATTAAGAGCACCTGTTCTTTTTAATCTTTTTATTGCAGCATTGTATTTATTAGCAGCATCGCCACCAAATGCTTCAGCAGATGCTATTCTTGATACAGCACTAAGCAAATAATTTTCTATTGATTGTAATGTGTCTTTGTTTCTAAATTTAGTATCTAAGTTATCCCATCTACCATCTCTAATTATTTCAAAGGATGACCTTCCTAATCCTTGTTGTTGGTCAATGCCTGCTCTAATTTGTTCAGAAGTAAATACGTTAGCATCTACATCATTTAATATGTTTTCTAATACTAAAAGTGCTTCTTCTCTAGGCAACCCAACATCATTAATTAAACTATCTAAAAACTCTTGCTGATTCTTTTCGTTTCTTTTAATAAAATTAGTATCAATGCTACGAGTTAAATATCCTTTTTGATGTCCAATAGTTAAGCCATCTTTTCCTAACACTCTATACAACTCTGCCCAAATCTCTTCTTGTATCTGTGCAATTTCTACAATACTTTCATCTAGCAATGCTTTTTTGTTAGCACCTATTAAAGACAATACTTCAGCTTCAGCTTGTGCTAGATTGTACAAAGGTCTTTTATTCTTTTCTTCTAACTTAGCAGCTATATATCTATTAACCGCAGGCCTAACACTACCACCCATTTCTCCCATAAATGGTATTTTCCTAACCCATGTATCTCTTATACGCTCAAACCTATTAACATACTTACCAATTAAAAGATGCCTACGAGTGTCATAAGATTTAGTTATGCCTTGTTTTTCACCACTACCTGTTTGAACATCAGCAAGAGCACCTGCTATATCCATGTAAGCAGCCATGTCTTTACCTGTCTTTACATCTTTTCTAATGTCAGTTAATTCATCAGTAGAACGCTTTAATGCTAACTCTGACAATCCACTTAATATATTAGAAAGCAACCCTTTAGTTTCTTCAGGAGCATTGTATAAATTAGGTATGATGTCTGCAACATTTCTTTCTACATCAAATTTAGGTGGGCGAATTCTACCCATTCCAGTTTCAACATCAAATGGTTTTTTAGTACCCGGTAATGCTTCAAACTTTTTAATTAAATCTGCATTTGGTTTTTTACCAAGATTTACATCTTTAACAATACTGTCATATTCTTTTACTAGCTTATCAAAATCTTTAGTATATGTTTTTACATCTGCTTTATAACGCTCGCCTGCTTTTACTTTAGCTTGTACATCAGCAAAATCTAATAATTTTTTATCTGCTGCACGACTTCTATTAACATCAGTAGCTGCACTTATAGATGCAGGAGTACCATACAGACCACCACCTGCTGCACCTACAGCAAAATCTGTCAACATAGACTCAGGATTTATACCTTCAACTCCTAACACTGATGTACGCATCATGTTGGCTTGTTGTGCAGACTCTATACTACCTTCTATTAATGCAGAGTTTAATGTTTGTCTTGCTCCTTTATAGAGCATAGAACCAATCTTTTCTTTATCAGTTGTTTTTAAATTATCAGCTAATTCTTTTAATGATTTCTTAGCAGGCAATCCTGCTTTTTTCATAGACCTTGCCCATATACCCGGAAGAATAAAATCAAGACCTGCGTTTTGTATAGCTGTAAAACTAGCATTACCAATTTCACTTTCGGTTAAATCGTCTACAGTCTTACCGGCTGCTGCTGCATGAGTTTCTACTGCTTCGTCTAATAACATTAAGTAGTTAAATCCAGCAGTAGCACCTGTAATACCAGCACCTATTAACTTAGAAACACCCGGGCCTTTCATTAACGATTGGCCCAATGTTAAACCAAACATAGTAATACCCATAGCAGTAGCATTCTCTGCTAGTTTTTCTCCTAAGAATCCGGGAACATCTTTTAAACTTTGTTGTGTAATTTCACCTTGGTATTCTGGAGCGTAGTCTTGCATTCCAGTTTCACCAGCTTCTTGTAATTTAGCAGAGTAGTCTTGTATGCCTTGAGGAACATTTAAACCCATGCGTGGCAATAGCTCCGATAGTCCACGACCACCAGCTTTCATTGCTCTATCAAAAGAATATCCTAATGAATCAGAATCTTTGCCAGAAAAATCTACAGATGCGAAATTAAAATCCTCAAAAGGATTTCCTACTTCTTCATAACTTACACCACCAAAATCAAAATTAGCAAAAGGATTTTCTTCTTCCTCTTCTTTTACAAATGGATTAACAGCCATTGCTTACCTCTATGCTTTTTTACCGTATTCTTCTTCAAGCATTGCCATTACTGTTTTATCATCTGCCGGCAAACCAGCAGCAAGTAATTGTGCTTGTAAACTTCTATACACTCCAACCATGTAAGTTGCTTTCTTTTTTCTTTTTTCTTCGCTATCTCCAAAGAAACTTATAAACGACTTGCTATCAGTAAACCTATCCATTAAAGCAGATTCTGATAGTTTAGTTGCATTAAACAATGATGCACTTGGACCACTAGCAGAAGCTGCTGCTTTAGCTAATCCCATTTGCATTGTGCCTAATTGATTTCCTCCCGGTTTATTGCCACCTATGTCTCTTAATCCAGCACCAAACAAAGCAGCAGTAGTAGGGTCTTTCATTCCTAATTTAAATTTATCAAAGAAACTCATATTGTCTATTTCATTTTGTTTCTTAATTTTTAATTCTTCAGCTGCTTTTATTGCATCGTCTTGTGCTTTTATTGCATCAAGCTGTTCTATTGCAGGCATCATAGAAGCATTAGCATTTTCTTGAGCTATAGCTTTTGCTTGTTCAGTCATAGGATATAAATTCCTATCTACACCATAAGCACCAGCTCCAAGAGCAGTTCCTGTAAGAGCTAGTCTACCCGGAGAAAATGCTGTGCCTGCTGGTATACCCGGTACAGCTGCTGTTCTATTTATAGGATTTGCAAGAGGTCTAGCAAAAGTTCCTTGTCTTGGAGTAGTAATAACTTTTCCTGCATTTGGTGCATTAATAGGATAAGATGGTACTTTAGTTTGAGCAGGCATAGGAAGACCAGTTTTAGGATTTATAGGCACACCTGTAGGTTTAGTAAAAGTACCTGTACCTGAAAAAGTAGAAGAGGCTGGTGTTCCCGGAACAGCATCAGTAGGTTTTCTAAAAGTCTTTTTAAATATGTTTGCCATTTTACCTGCACCAGTTATTCCTTTAAGAGCAAGACCACCGGGCACTGCTAACATAGCTGCATCAAAAGCTAATTTATAAGGGTCTTCTTCAAACCTTCTTTCTACATATTCTGTAAACTTTTCAGGTTTGTCTTCATCCCATAAACTAGAGACTGCGTCTAAAAATCCTCCAGTTGTTTTAACCTCTGTATCTTCTTCTACCCATTTAACTCCAGCTTTTACACTAGGATTACAAAACTCTTTAGTACCGGGTATTTTTTGTCCGTTGTATGTACAATAACCCATTATCTTTCTCCTTTATTCATTATCTTCCAAACCTCATTGGCCCACCATATCTTCTATCCAATGCCGAGTCTCTCATAACTGGCACAGTCATGTTGTTTTCTGTCCTAGCTACCATAGGTCGAACTTGATTCATGCTAGGTGGCCCCGGATTAAATATACTTGTTATATTTGCAGGTGTTACAGGAACAGGTGCGGGAGCTCGTACTCTACCACTTTGCTGACCTTCTCTTGCTTCTTTATTAGTAGCACCTCTTTTCTGTATAACTGGTTGAACTACAGGGTCTACATTTTGAAACAAACTTTCTCCCATATCAGTGCCTTCTATTTCTCTAGCATACGAAGGTATAAAAGGAGTAGCGTTAGCTTGTCTCATATCTTGTTGTTCTCTTGCTAAAGCAGCATTCTCTCTGCCAGCAGCGTTGCCAAATGAATCTAAATTAGCATTTAACACTTCAACAAGTTCAGCTTGCTGACTAGCATTTGTTTTACTTCCTGCATATTTAGCATCAATAGCACTATATGCGTTATCTAAATATTCCATTCTATCTCTTTCATATGCAGGTCTACTATCTAGCTGATTTCTTAATTGATTATCTCTTGCATTAACAGCAGCTTCGTAGTTTGCATTATCTCTAGTTATGTCATAATCTAAAAAAGCGGGTATGTCAGCTGGTATTGTATCACCTCTAGTTCCTCTAACATTAGGACCACTAGGAATATCTATGTTACCTCTAGTTCCTCTAACATTAGGACCACTAGGAATATCTATGCTACCTTTACTTCCTCTAGTATTAGGGCCTAGTGGTTGTGTACCTAAATCATCTTCCATGCTAAAAAAGTTACCTGTTACATCTTGATAAAAATCTTCACCTTCTACACCCTCAGGTCTAAATGGTGGAGTTGGTATGTCTATTTCATCTGCTTTAAATATATTTCTTTGTGCTCTGTTTGCAAGAGTATTTAATTCGCCACTTGACAATACATTAGATTGATTTTCTTGAGGAAAAAAAGGAATTGTAAAGGCATCATTTGACATACTGTATACAGGATTTCTATAATCTAACAAACCATCTCGTCTAGAACCAAATATACTATCTTCTGTTTTTTGTATATTTAATCCCCTAGCATTTAAATTATCTACTTGAGCATCTGTTAAATTATTTTCAAATTCAGATGCTTGAGTTAAATTTGTTATTTCTACTCCATCTATGTTACCATCGTTTTGTTCAGCATAAGCTAATATTTCAGCTGTTCTATCCCTTACCTGATTTGGAAAACCAAGTCTATTACCCATGGCTAAATCTGCTGCTGCTTGATTAGCCATCATGCTGTTATCAGGAGTACCAGCAATATTACCAGCTACAGTATTTTGCTCATTAGCTGTAACTTGTCCCGGACTAGGAAATAGTGTGCTAGGCGGTGGGTTGTTAGGTCCAAAGATTCCCATTTCATCTATTGTTTGTTGATATGTTAAATCTCCAGCAGAGTTAGGTGGTCTAGGTGTAATACCATTAAATGCAGGCATACTAACATCTGCACTTACTTCTGTAGGAGTTACTGGCTGTACACCCTCAGGTAATTCAACTGCTGGCATATTTATTGCAGCATCCGCAGGTCCTTGAGGCTCTTTAAATTGTCCTGAGAAATATGGATTAGCTATGTTAGCTGGTGTGCCAAATATATTGTAGTCTGCACCATCTGTGCGTAATCCTTGTCCATAAGTATACTCAGCTAAACCACCCGGGCCAGCGTAGTTAAATAAAGACGAATCATTGTATGCAGACAAATCTGGTGCATATACACTACCTGATGGTGTGCGTGAGGTAAATGGAAATGTACGAGTCCTTAATACAGGTGCTGATGGAACTGCACTAGCTACAGCACTACTTCCACCACTTCTACTACTTGGATTAGTAGTAGGATTTCTATTAGAATTAGAATTGTTTCCTGTATTTCTTGTTAAATTTTCTGCTGCATAATTTTTAAATCTATCATCTGCTGTATCAATCCCTGAAAATGTTGGTCCTTTCTTAATTTCTATAGGTCCTAAACTACTATCACCCATTAATCCGTATTGATTTAAAGGACCATACAAAGGTAATCCTTCACTAAGAGAGGGAACATCTGAATTGTTTACAAATAAATTAGGTTCTCTAGGAATTAAATACTCATCTCCTTTTGTAGTTCCTAACGGGTAAGTTGTTACACCCGGATTATTTGCATGAATACCTTGGTTTTTACTGCCACTCTTAAAAAAATCTTTTACTATTCCAAAACCATCTTCTGCTTTATTATCAATATAGTTAAATGCATCAATTGCAGGTTTAATAGAATAATTATAGCTGTCTTTTAAATATCCCATAATTACTCCTTAAAATAAACCATACAATGAAGCTAAAGTACCCATGTTTTCTAATGGTGTTCTACCCGGAGTTGTGCTAACTTTCTGACCTGCTCCACCAACAAGACTTGCATAAGGAGTAATACCTGCTTGATATTGTTGCAGTTGTTGGTAAGGTAAGTTTTGCTCAAACTCTTGTTGAGCCATAGCATCTTGTATAAGTGATTGTTCTCTTTGTTGCTGTTGTTGACCAGATGCACCTAAAGCACCATAAGGTTGAAAACCTGCACCCATAAGACTTCCTGTCATACCTAATGTATTAGCCTGATGTCCTAATCCTTGACCGTATGCATTGCTATATATTTGTGCTGCTGCTTGGTTAGCTGCATCGGCAGCTCCTGCTATTGCATTACCCTCTGCAATACCTTGTCTTCCACCACCATAGCCACCTGACATAATAGCACCGCCTCTAATACTTGCTAAATTATCTTGAACACCTGCCATTGCTCTATCTGCTGCTGCTTGTGCCATATCATTTACATATGGGTTGTTAGCTACATCTAGCATGTTAGCACTAGTACCTTGCTGATATGCACTTAATGCAGGATTCATTATACTAGGAGCACCTTGAGTTGCAAAATCTCTAATGCCCTGCTGTGCTGTTAGTTGGTCTGGTGTAAACCCAGCTTGTGTTTGTCCAGTGTAATATTGTGGGGTGTTATTATTATATAAATTAGCAGCTTCTTTAAAACCGCTTTCTATATAAGGTATAGCAACATCCCAAGGGTCTGCATTTACTGAACTTTGATTGTCACCTTTAGACATTATTTATCTCCTTTGCAAATAATCTTGTTTGTTCTTTATAGTTAATATCCTTAAGCATCTTTCCCCATCCTTTACGACCAAATAGTTCTACATACTCACAGTTATTTTCTTTTCCAAATGCATTTAGGAGTGCATCTGCTTCATCTCTCCATGTTATAAATTCTTTTCCACCTAATAATAATACACATAATATGTTTTTCTGTGGATATTTGCTTATCTTTGTAACAAAAGCACCTTCTACTTCTGTACCTATTTTTACCCAGAGCTGCATATTCTTTGATTTACAAGCACTTTTTATGTCATTAATACTATACTCCCCTAAACCATGTTTCAATGCTGCAATCAAGTATTCTTCAACGAGAGGCCACCAAGCCTCTACACTCTCTCCCTTAATCCCTTCAATCATTGACTCACTTGTAATATATTTATAGTTGAACTAGATACTGCTGGTGCAAATGCTGATGCATTCTCATGCTCTAGCAATAAATCCGTATCATCCACTGCCCACATAGCTTGTAAATAATCTCCTGCACTTACGGTAAACATTACACTTTTAGCTAATACTTTCTTCTGCCCATTCTCGTGTGCTGTACTTACTATTCCAGAATTTGCAATGTTTACTCCGTTTATTCTAGGCCATATTTCTATTGTCTTTGTAGAAGCTGAACCAGATGACACTGTTACTACAAGAGTAATGTAATATGTACCAGCGTGTGTAAATTCTATCTTAGAAGTGTCACTTCCATTCAAAGAAATTCCCTGCTTAGGCCCTGTTAAATCCCAAGTAATTGGATAGGCAGTATTTATAGCTGCTGCTGTTTGGTCAACCGCACTTCCAAAGTTAGCAAAATCTCCTGCACCACTTCCACCAGTATATGCTCTCCAATCTGTACCATCAAAATAATAAAAGTTATTACCTTGACCCGGATTCCAGTTTGTACCATCAGCATACCTAAGGTCTCCCTCTCTTGGCTTAGGTGGTTCTACATTAGATACTTCTATATTTCCATCAGCTATGTTGCCTATTACAGCAGATATTTTGTCTAGCTCTGCTTGTAAGTAAGCTGGTATATCCTCTGGATTACTAGGTACTGGTGACTTAGTGTACCTTATACTCATACACCCCTACCTCTATTACCTGACGGACTCCAGTGTACTTCTAAGTTAGCTAATGACCATGTGTTTGCATCAGTAGACTCTGCCCTAATTCCTAAGTAATTTCCTGTAGCTCTTACCGGTATCTCTGAATGCACACCACTAGTAAATGTATACGGTCCTTTCCATGTCGTGCCTTCGTGTGGCATCATCTCTTGACCCACATAAAAATCTATAGAACCTGTACCGCTTATTCTTGGTACAATTTTCTGTATTGTCTTTGTTCCCGGATAACCTAAATTCATATGTTCTTTTTCTACATATGCTCTAAAGTTTGTACCTGCGTTTTGATTACTACCTAATACATATAATTTAGTAGAGCTTGTTGCTGCTAGTAGTAGTGTAGGTTTAAGTGGTGAATCCCAAGACTCACTGTCTGTGTCCCAGTCTCCTGACTCTGACCAGTCACTTGTACTCACTGTGTCTACAATACCCCAAGAAATGTAACTTACATATGGTAAATCTCTCTTAGACCAGCTGTTGTTTCTAAAGTTATATACATAAGCAGTGTCTGCAAATGCATTTGTGTCATTAGTGTTAGATACAAAACATACCCACATCTCATTCTTTTCTCTGTCAGCAGCTACAAATGTTCTCGTCTTGTAGTCTGGGTGCATAGAGTTAAACAACTCATCTCTAATTTGTTGGTCTACGATTGACTGCTTAGTCTGTCCATCATGTATATATACATCATCCTCAGAGACCACAAAATGCTTATTATCGAAACTTTTTGCACAGTGCCTACCTAGGATACCAACATCATCAAAGAGTTGCCTAAATCCAAATATAGACTGCCCGCCTTCAAATGCCATAGACCATATTGAATCTTCTTTATATATAATATTAACGTCACCTAGTGGCAAACAATCTATTACATAACCATTAGACTGTGATAAATCTACATAGCCAGCATCTTTACTTGCATCTGCTGGGTCCCAAGTTGTAGGTACTGTACCACCCTCTGCTGGATGTGACCATTTAACTCTAAATGGGTAACGTGTGCCTGACTCTGTTGTGTCTAGTGCTACTAAGAATCTTTTAAAAGGCCTGATAACTTGACAGCTTGTGCTTGCTGGCCAGTTAGTAAGGTCTGCACAAGCAGATGAAGTTGAGCCTAACATTTGTGGGTCATCAACACCGTTGTTAAGTATAGCTACACCACCTAAGACTCCGCCATTCCATCCTTTATCAGCAGTAGCTGAATAATCACCGCCACTTGTGCGTGTTATGTCAGAGTGTGTTGTTGTAATTCCAGATGTGCTTACTCTGTATATTTTAGTTAGACTAGGGTAGAGCCAGTAATCAGTAGTTGTAGTGTTAAAAGGTAATAACCAGTAAGGTGCTACCGTGGGTGTACCAAATACTTGTTGTTGTCCTAATACCTTGGCAGTTTTGTCATTGTCAAATTGTATATTATTACCATCAGACCATTGCGTCTCTGGTAGTTCATACGAGTCAATGTCTCTATTAATACCTGTAGGATTTAATACTGTTATTTGTGCCGGCATTTATTAGCTCATGTTTAAACCATCAACAACTGCATACCAGTTAGCACCGTTGTCAATCGTTTCAAATGTAAGAATGTCTATTCCGCTTGTTGTTAGTGTAGGTGTAGTGCCACCAGCAAACTTAACGCTTGCAGGCCAAGGGTCTGCTACTGTACCACCATTAGTTAGTATTAATTTAAACTTGCCATATATACCAGAACTTGGTGCGTTAGTGATTGTAAATGCTCCACCACTTGCAAGTACAGCAGTCACTACGTTGCCTAATGTAAAGTTAATTGCAGTTGATGTGCTAACTGTGCCAATAGCATTAACAATCTCTGTTTGCTCTTGTGTTTTTAATTTCTTAGTTGTACCTACAGCATCAGCAGTTACCGTTCTTGAGGCCTCTACTGTACCTAGAGTTGGTACATCATTGTAGTTTAACTCTGTTGTTGTACCAGTATAACCATCTAGTTTATTTAATTCTGCATGTGTGGATGTTACAGCACCAGTAATACTTGGGAATGTAGCTTTGACCGCAGACTTAACTAGTCTTATGTGGTCATCACCTTGACTCCTTGGGTCTGTGCCTGTAGGGTTTGTTGCTACTAACCCATCTATATATGTTGTTGATTCTAATGCCATGTTATTTTCCTTTAGCTAATTGAGCTCCAAAATAGAACTCTATAATCATAGTAGCCCAAGCAAATACTTCATCAAACTTGAGCACAGCACCTGCTTGTACAGTTACATACTCTATTGTGTCAGGTGTCAACTCAAATCCAAGTATGCTTGCTCCTTCTATTACAGTAGGTATTACTGTTGGTACATTAAAAAACACCGGAGCTACTTGTGTAAATATAATTAAAGCTAATATGACAAATATAATTACACGTCTGTTAAGTGCAGCCATTGGGCTTTCTTTGTCTGCTCTATCTCTTGCCATGTTAATAGAATCGTTACGCACTTGCAACGACTGTATCATTAGCTTTTGTTGTTCTTGTGCTGCTTGACTTTTTAATGCAAACAACTTAGCCACAAAACCTAGTGCTATTGGTGCTACATTAGTTAAAAATGCTATCATATTGTTAACCTCATTGCCTCTATAATCCCTACTTGCCCTATTATGTACCAAGCAAATGCACCAAAGACACCCCATTTAATTTGCATTAAAGAAGTATTAATCTTTTGTATACATAAATTAGTGTCATCAATCTTGCTAAACAGCTTTGCTATTTGGCCTGAGTGTTTGTCTACTTGTAATTGCATTCTAC
>Ga0208899_1002065_pt1 | contig 13781 bp, 23 predicted proteins | sample VirMetDEL_Nov_24_FD_184518 | JGI IMG/M metagenome (GOLD analysis project Ga0208899, IMG submission 184518) | Aqueous microbial communities from the Delaware River and Bay under freshwater to marine salinity gradient to study organic matter... | ecosystem: Environmental > Aquatic > Marine >... | reverse complement strand
CGCAAGTCCTTTCTCCCCCTCTTTTATTTCTTCCTCGTTGTCTGAATACTTGTATAATTTTCTATAATGCTCCATTAATCCTACCAAAACGCAATAATACTTAGAGCCATTTAAAGCCAAATTAAGGTCGTCACGATCCTCGAAACTATCAAATTCTAAAATTACTTTTGCCATGTTTTAAGGTAATATAAATGATGTATTATTTTTAAGATTACCATACATTCTTTTTTTAAGTGTGTTATATGATATTTCAAATAATTCTGAAACTTCTTTTAAACCATTATAATATATACCAGTTTGAACATCTAATACAAGTTTTGTTCTTGCTAATCTAATATTATTTAAATGTTCATCAGTTTTAACTCTACCTTTTGTTGAATTAGATATTTTTTGTTTTGTTTCTTCAGTTACTATTGAGCCTTTTTTTAATTCACTCATTCTTAATTTATATTCTTCAGTATGTTTTTTTCCTTTATTCTTTAAAGATATTTTTTGCTTAGTTTCTTCAGAACATTTTTTTCCTTTTGTTTTTATTGAAAACTGCCTTCTTCTTTCCTCAGTCCAAGTCCTTCCTTTAGATGCTTCAGATATTTTCTTTAACGATTCTTCGGAATGTACTAATCTATATTCGTTAGTTGCTGTTAACTTACAATTTAACCCTTTTTTTGACAATACATCATAAAAATCTTGGTAATATCTTTCTCTTTCGTTTAATTTTTCAATATCACATTTTTCTAAAACTTCAAAAATATGATTATCAAATCCATAAGCAATTAAAGAATTAAGTAATCTTTTTTGACCTTTACAATCATTTCTTTTATATGAAGATATTCTTCTTTTTAAAGCAATAGTTTGACCTATGTAAACTCTATTAGAAGGTGATGTTATTTTGTATATATAACCCATAAACAATAAAGTTAATACTCTAATTTAGTAAAAAAATATGGCTCTATAACTACTCTTGCACCATTATCCTTGATATGTTCTAACACAAATCCTCGCCTACCTCTCTTAAAATTAGTTTGTACCCATTCAGAACTTGGAGATAAAGCTGGGTAGTTAAAATAATCAAAGTCATCACTAGAGCAAAGGTCAAATAAACATTGGTGGCTATCTCCTTTTGAGAAAGTTATATACTTACAATTATTATATATTCTATAATTTTTAAAAAATTGGTCTATTTTTTCAATCTGCCTTGGATCAAGTTGTGGTTTAAATCCAAATTTTAAGTTTTTCGCATCTTTACCATGAGTTAAAACTATCATTCTATCTTGGATTTTGTAAAAGTTTAAGAATTTTCTATGGTTTATTACTTCAACATTTGAGTATTTATGCTCAATTACACTTTTAAAAGCACTATTAACTACATACCCAAAAGCTCCAGAGTGATTATCTTCACATATATTATTGCATATTATATGTTTAAATTCACTTTGTAGAATATCAATTAATAAAACTTTTGCTTTTAACCCATAATCAAAAGCAGTTTCATTAGTCATGTTTTGTGGTAATTTATGACCTCCTCTAGTTGTTTCTCCATCCCATCCATCCATATAATCACCTAGCTCATCAATGTAAAGAACATCCGATTGTTTGTTTTTAATCGTGAATTCTGCCATTAGTTTTATGTTTTCTAACAACATTTCACCATTCCATTCGACAGGATATAAAGATAAACCACCTCTAGACGCATCCATCCCTGTGTGAACATCTGTATAGACTAATCTATCTACTATATCTGATTTTATTTTTAATTGATTTAAAGGCTTTCTTTCGTATGTTTCCATACATTCAGATATAACTTTATCAAAGTTTAACTCTTTATCTTTTAATTCGCCTTTTACGTTGATTGAGTAGTTCTTACCCTTGTACCAATAGTGTTTAACCTTACTTGGATTTATACCTACCCTCTCGCACTCATCAAATATGCCTTTGTCCTCTCTATGTTTGATTAGACTAGCTACTAATCTCCTATGACTATCGGTATAAGGGATATTTTTTTCTTCACAGATTTTGCGAGCGGTCTCGCTCTTGTTTCTAGATTCCTTGTAGATTTCTAGAATTCTTTCGATATGTTCTACCATATCTTAATAACTTAATAACTTAGTTGTTTGTTATTAGCAAACAAAAAAATAACCTCTAGTTAATCTCTAGAGGCTATCCAATCTATTCTATCTCGATGTCTACGTATAGGATAAATCCGTTCTTTTATTATCTTCTCGTAATTACGTATAATATACGAGGAGTTGACTATTTGTTTCTCCATGTACAAAGATGTCGTATGTCCGTTGCTACCTATCTTTTTAGCAATCTGCTTATGCGTAAAACCTTTTTCTCGTAGCTTGTGAACGGTATGAGATTTCAACTGCCTCAAATACACGTTTGATTCTGGAGCATTACGAAAGTAAAACTCGTAGTTTATATTACCAGCCATAGTATAGTCTTTACGATTAATGTTAAAAAAGTTAATGAGCTTAGAACTAATACTGCCCATATAAGGGTAATTAGTTTGTCAATCTCGTATTCGTTTGGGTTGGTTTCAGTCTTTCTCATTTTCTGCAATCTCCAAATTTATAATACAACGGAGCGTTTGTTTTCACTTGCTCAGTTTTTTCCTTACCGCTACAATCGTTAACCGTAGTTATGTTGTAGTTGTAATGCGTTACTCCATCTTGACCTGTAAATTTAAAGTAAGGAGTTGATATTATACGATCACAATTACAATCTTTAGTTTCTCCATTGCTTGTTACATTACTTTCTTTTTTACACGATGTAAAAATCAAAGCTAAAATTACTATCTTTTTCATATTACTTTAAATTGTCTTTAATTATTTCTTCTTTAGTCCAATCTAACACTTGGAATTTGCCATTTACACGCCTTACAACGCCTTGTTTTAACTCTAGTGATATATTACACTCTCTACAATTAATAAGACATCCCAGCCAACTCTTTTGTTGATAGTCATTTTCGGCTATCTTTTTAAAGCTTTCTATTGGTAAGTCTTGTTTGCATTTAAAACATTTCTTAGTTTGCATTGTACATTTCTTTTTCTATTTCACTCAACTCATTATAGCTAGGTGCTACGTAACCTATCAACATTTCTTCCTCTGTCATGTAGCTTTCATTCTTATTACCAAAATGAACGTAACCTTTGTTTGTTACAACTTGGTTTTTTAAGACTTGGAATTTCTTGTCATCTAGATTGCATAATCTTCTAACAACAGATTCTTGTTCGCCACACTCAAGCATACGAATAATTCTACGAGCTTTATTCTCTGCCATGTGTCTAGGCACTATAATTTTCGCCATACTACTTTGCTCTTTTGTTTAATCGGATACAATTCACACGATACCATTCTATCGTATATCTCGTCTATACCTTCATCAATAGGTTTCTTTGCTTGTAAGCATACGTTCTTGTAAGCCATTCCGAGTTCTTCTGATATCTCTTTCTTGCTTAATCCTTGTTTGGATAAGTGCTGGATAGCTACTCTTTTCATTTCTCGATATTCCTTGATGTTAGGAATCTTTTTTTTAAAGTACTTCATGTTAAATGTATTAAAGTTTCGTTTAGCCATTAGTTATGCCCCATTTAAGAAAGCACCTCAAAAACGAATTTACTCGGTAATAATTGACTGCATAAATAAATACTTTTGAATGTAGCACCTTTTTTAATTACACCGTCTTTTATATAGTTAATTCGTTTATCAAAAACCATTATTTCAAAAGGATTGTTTTTTAGCATTTCATACCTCTTTTTTGTATCAAACAAACCACTTTCATTTATTAATAGTGCAAATGGTTTACCAATCAAAAACAACCTTTCTAAAATAGGAGTTCTTAAACTATATGGTGGATTGCTAATAATATAATCGTAATATTTTGGCTCATAATCAAAAAAGTTTTTGCCTTCTTCAATATGTCCATAGATTACATTATTACCATTTTCTCGAAGTAACTTTACAAAATTACTCTCTTCTTTGTCAAACGGACACCATATAGTTTTACCACTTGTTATGTATTTCAATAATGGTTTTATAGCATATTCAAGCGTATAAAATTCGTCTGATTTATTTATTTTATCTTGTGCAAATTCGTGATTCATAATTCAAATAAAAACGGCACATAACAAGGGTTAAGTGTTATTGCCAGACACATTATCGTGTTGTATAAAATTCGTTGGGTAACAATACTTAACCCCGTTCGTTCAAGTTGCCAATATAGAGTATAAGTAACTGTAATTGTGTTCATTGTTACCTTGTTTTATCTCGTTTAGCCGTTAGTTAGAGGCAATTTACTTTAGAGTTTTAATCCAACTATCAAACGTGTGTATATGGTGCTCCCAAGCTCCTGCGTCAAAGGCTTGTCTCATTTGCTCTAAAGTAAACTGTTCGCTTCGCCCTACAACATCGTGTATGCGTAAGGCTTGTTCTCGTTCATTAATAAAATTTTCAATTCTTGATTGTATCGTTTCATCACAGCAATCTGTCGCTATCAAAAATCTAACATCCTTTACAACTTGTTTTATATTATCCATTTATATTTAATTTTATCGTTAATAAATCGCCCTACGCATACACGTTTGCCGTTAGCTCCAGTACTTAGGTCTATCATCGGTAAATAGCTTTTTTTTGTATTCTCGCATACGTTTCCGAAGCTTCATTTCATTTTCGATATGTTTTCCTATTAATGCGAATAAAACCGCCGAAATCGTTAAAATCATAATTCTAGTTTTTAAATTTCTACAAATATACTAAAACTTTTGTGTTTGCAAACAAATAATAAAAAAAAGCCGTAATAATTTTTACGGCTTATTTGTGTTCTATTGAGGAAGGAAGTTTTTGCACCTATACCAATTATTTTAATCGAAGCTTATAATCTGGTCGCCGATTTTAAAAACTTGTTTTATTTCGGTCGTTTCCTGTTTTACTTCCGATTTTTCGACTAAGTTGTTTAATCTTTGTGTTATGGAAGGATTAAAGATCCCAGCCATTCCCCCAGCGACTTGGTTTTCGCGAATGATTGCTTTAATACGCGTGCAGATAGTGGCGAAGTCTGTATAACGCCCCTCTTTATTATGAAAATAGTCGTCGACGAATCCGTGAATTTTATATTCCCAGCAAAAATTAGAAAATCCTTCCATTGAAAGACAACGTTCTTTTTTTATAAAAACTTCGTCGGCGTCCTTTCCTTTGAAGTCGTGAACTTTAAATGGGTTATCGGCTGTCCATTGTCTGTATCTTTGGAAGGCGTCCCATAAATCGGAAGGGTTTGCTAATTTTTTTGGTCGCCCTCTTTTTTTAGGTTCTTGTTTCATTTTTTCGGTGTTTTTATTATTTCTGTTTTCATTACAAAAATTGTTTTTCCGATTGTAATCTGGTCTAAATTTACAGAAGAAAAGGAATATACAAAAATAAGTTTAGAAATCTGTCTGTTTATTCGTTCAATAAAGTAAGTAATCATACGTTAAAATTAAATTTCTTTAGTTTTTGAAAAGCTGAATAATCCGCTGAAAATTGAATAGTAAATCCGTTCGCGTTGTCCATTTCCAAAATAATAAATTTTCTTACAAAATTAGTAAATTTTTCGATATTACTTTTTTCGCATATTTCGGAAATTATTATTCTGGAATCGATTTTCATATCAAAAATAAATTTCCAGATTTTATTTTGATATTCCCATTCCTCAAATTTTAACCCCATTAATTCGACGTCGTAAATTTTCATTAAATCTGTGTAAGATTGACGAATGTGTTCTTCTGTGAAAGTTGGTTTCATTTGTTCAAAAATTATAAATAAAAAAATATTAAAAAAATGTTCTTCGCTTCGGATAATGTAAACAGGAAATCCGTTTTTTTTCAATCTGGAAATAAATTTTTTCTGTTCGATTGAAGTTTTGCCTTTTTCGGTTTTCATTTCAAAAAAGAAGGTTTTTTCGTTTAATAGAAATTCCATGTCTGGAACTCCTTTTTTGACCCCTGTTTGTTTTAATCTGGAAGCTTCAATTAAATTTCTTTTCCCTCCGTTCGGAATGGAAAAAAAAAGGTCGGAAAACGCGTTAAAATCGTTCACCACTTTTTTATAAATTTTCGCTTGTAAATCGTGTTCTTTTTGCATTTTTTTTTGGTTTTTTTTAACGGCAACCTTAACGGCAACCTTTAAATGTTTGTTTTTCAGTTAATTACAGGAAAGGTTGCCATTAGAAAATGTTAACGGCAACCTTAACGGCAACCTCTTCAGCCCAATAACGGCGGGGCTTCCAGAAAAAAGGTTGCCATTAAACCTATATTTTTCATAAACTTTATAAAATATATATATATTAATAAAAAGGGAAAAGTTTTCAAATTTTAAGTGGCAACGGCAACCTTTTTGCGAAACGCTAGTGTTTTCGGGGCTTTGAAAGGTTGCCATTAGAAAAAAGGTTGCCATTAGATTGTTCAAAATGGAAGATTTTCTTCGTTTGAAATTATTTCGGAATCAAAAATTTCGCCTTCGTCTGTATATTGACCTTGTATCTGTTTTGCGAAATATCCGCGAATTATTTGTCCATTTATCTTTTTTCGACCTTGTTCAAATCCTAACTGAATTAAATTTTTTCCTATAATTCTGTCGTTAAATTTTACGTTCCCGCCAGTTTCAAAATTCAAATGTGAAACAATATCCGCAACAGAAAAAAACTTCGAATATTTGTCTTCTTTCCCGCATTTTTGAAAATATTTCGCGATTAATTCCTTGCCTGTGTCCGAAACTTCATAATTTTTATTTTGTTTACTTTGGTGTTCGAATTCGTCCTTTGTCAATTGTGAATTAAATTCTTTGTTTTGCCAAAGAGAAAAAGCCTGTGCCCATACTTCGGAAATATCGATATTTGTATAGCTCCAATCGATTTCTTTTATGTCGAAACAAAGCCAGCGGGTGTTTTCGGTGTCAGTAAGGAACTGGGCGTTATTTGTTGACCCGAAGAAAGAACAGCGACGGGCAACAGCTTCGACGTCGTGGGCGTATGGTTTCCGCTCTTTTATAATCGCTTGCGAAATCATGGCTTTTAATCGGTTCACGTCGGTGTTTTTCATGTCTGAAAGTTCTTCTATATTATAAATAAAATTTTCAGCGAAAGCGAATTGTCCATCCTTGTCGTCGCGAACTTTGGATTCTGTATAATAAGCCCCGTTTTTAAATGGCGAAAGGTTGCGAATGAATGTCGATTTTCCGCTGGATTGTTTTTCGCCGACCAAAACGAATACGAATCTATTTACAGAAAGGTCGAAAATTTGTCCTACGGCACGAACTAAATGCTTTTTAAACATAAGTCTAAAGAAATCCTTGTCTTCGCAGTCGATGTGTGAAATAAGCTTGTTAATGTAATCCGTTTTTCCGTCCCACTTTGGAAGGTTTAAGAAATATGTTTTTATCGGGTCGTATTCTGGGACGAAATCCGAACGTAAAAGCGATTTTATTTTGTCTGGCGAAGTTGTTTGTCCGCAATGTAAAGCGTAACGCGTAACGCTGTCATAGTTTACCTTTTCAAATGCTGAATTCTGGTTCGCTCTTATTCGGCAGTCTGTCGATTGCGTTACTACATTACGCCTAAATTCCCATTTATCGCCTACAATTATTTCTGTTTTTACGTGCTTGGGTTTGTTGTCAAAATCAAAATAAACAGATTCTTCGTCGAATACTTTTTTAAAAATTCTCTCGATTTTTTCTTTTGCTATCAAATGAAGTTCGCCCATATTAACGACGTCGTGTCCATTCCATTTACGCCCCGCCCTGTTTAATTCTCTAGCATATTTTTGTATTTCCAGAAATTTCTTTTTTTCTTCGGCGTTTTCTTTAATTTTTTCGGAATATTGTTCTAGCGTTATTGGTTGCGTTTTTCCGTGTTCTATTCCGTCAATAATTGTTTGCACGTAATTATACGACTGGTCGAATGCTCTTTCGTTCCATACATTTTTTAAACGTTCTTCGATTGTCATTTCGTCCAACAGCCCCCCGCCTACATAACCGCCCATTAATCTGGACGCTTTCAATAAACGATTATGTCTTTCGCCTTCGCTTGCTGAACGAATCATATTTTCGGCGATTCCGATTATTCTTTCTGGGTCGAATTGTTTTTCGCGTCCTAGATCTAAACGAACAGCCGTTTCGTTTAAAATAGCGTTCGGGTCGAAGGTAACGAATCTAGGTCGTGAAATATCTTTACATGCTTTGTCGATAACAAGTTTGTAATTTTCAAAATAATATTTTTCGAGAAAATCGAAACTTTCGCGGTGTTTGTTCGGGTCGATTTTGACAAACACGCAAAGTCCCTTCCCCGAAATAGATTCGCAAGTAAACCACGAAAAGCGGTCGTAACATAGGTAAGATTTCGCGTCGTTTACATCCTCTAGGTCGTCGAAGTCAATCGCTATAATTCCAGAATGGTGTTTCAGTCCGTCGTCTTTTCGGTGTGTAAAAGTCCCCGAAGCCGTAAAATAAGGAACGGATTTTTTTAGCTGTCTTTGTTCGGCTTTGTCTTTTGCTGAACGAACGCGTTCGACATGCTGAACCCATTGTCCCGACTGAATAGCTTCAAAAATCGTTTCGACGTTTGTTTCAAAACCGCCTGTCGTGTCGTTAATTGTTTTAAATAGTGAAACATTCATAATATAAACTTTAATGTTTTAAGGGTTGCAAATATAGATTAAATTTCTTGTTTAAAAATATTCTTTTTGGCGTAATGAATCCACGTCGGTTTGTAGCCCATTATTTTTGCGAATTCTTTTAAATTGTCTTCCGTTTTTTCTATATTATGCAAAATCCAGTGTTTTTTAAATCCTTTTAATTCTTGAATTTCGATAAGTTCTTCGATTGTCATTTCGCTGTATGGTTTTTGTAGGTGCGAAGGAATTTCTTTTCCGTTTGCGTTCATTTCCAGAAGTTCAGCTTCTTTCATTTGAAGTTTAGATTTCGGAAACAAATATCCGCAATGTTCACAAACGGAAGCCGACGCGTGAACTATTTTCCCGCAACCGAATTTTTTCCTGTCTTCTGGGGAAATTAAATCTTTGAATTCTATTTCTTCAAAAGTTCCGTCTTCTTTTATTTCAATCTTTTTTTGTGGACAATTTTTTGTTGGTGCTTCGCCTGTTGCGTTCCCTACTTTATGCCATAAAGAAAATTCGCGTTCTTGTTCCCAGAACCCAAGTTCTGTCGTATTCCCGCCCATGTCTAAAATAATGAAATCTTTTTTTCCTTTAAACAATCGCGAACCTCGACCCGTCATTTGTAACCATAACGGAACAGACTTTGTCCTTCTATTAACGACCACGCAACCGATTGATGGTTCGTCGTAACCAGTCGTTAAAATGTCGACATTACAAAGAACTTGAATCGCCCCGATTTTAAATAAATGAAGAATGTTTTCCCTTTGTGCTTTCGGCGTCGTTCCGTCTACGTGTTCAGCTCTTATTCCTTTTGAAATGAACATGTTGCGCGTTTCGATTGAATGTTTTACGTTAATACAAAAAACGATAGTTTTTCGGTCGATTGCATGTTTTCGCCACTTATCGAACAATCCGTCGTATAAAAATGGTTTTGAATAGGCTTCGTACATTTGTCCCGCGTCGTAATCGCCGTTTTTAACTTGCACGCCGTCCATTTCAATAACAACGCCGAACGTTCTGGCTGGACAAAGAAAGCCGTCGTTTATTAAATCCATTATTCCGACAGATTTAACAATGTCGGAATAAATTGCCCCGAATTGCTTCATATTTTTGCCTTTGCGAATAGGCGTCGCTGTTGCCCCGATAATGAATGTTTTTTGTTTTAGGTAGTGTTCGACTATTTCGTCAAAAATTTGTTTGTGTGCTTCGTCGATTACTAATAAATCGACATTCGGAAAATGTCTTTTTTTAAGCGTTTGAGCCGTGCAAACGAAAACATGCTTGTCGTAGTTAATCCACTTCTTCCCGCCTGTTATTATTTCGGGAAACAATCCGTAATCGTTCAATTTGTTTTTTGCTTGTTCAAGAAGTTCCTTTCTGTCGACAACAATCGCGACTTTGTTTCCTTTTTTAAGCGTATCGGAACAAATGTCGGCGAAGGTTATTGTTTTCCCGCTTCCAGTAGGGGAACATAAAATAACGGAACGCGACCCGTTTGAAAATAGGTCGCGAATATCGTTTTTAAGTTTTTGCTGGTATGGTCTTAATTGCATTTGATTTTTATTTTTAAAAAGTAATATTTCAAGATATTTATTCGTTTTGCGTTTTTGGTTTCTATTCGATAATTGGACGGAAAATTTTTCTTCGGCTTATAACCTAAAGGCGTCAATTTTACGTCCAAAACTTCGCCTATCATGTCTTTATACCAAACAAAACAATTATGGGCGTTTGTTATTTGAATTTTCATTTTTCCGCTTTTTTATTTTGTAATACAATTCGATGTCGAAAGCGTCAAAAAAATTGTCCGCTTTTATTAAATCCCGAAGTTCAGATAAATTGTCGGCACGAATGACCTTTAATTCGACCTTTGCTTCTTTGCTTTTCTTTTTCGTTAAAAATTCAAACATATTATTTTATTTTAATGGTTAATGTTGATTTATTGTCCAGTTGTAAAATGTGGTTTTGCGAATCCCTGTAAACGCCTATAATTTTACGAATACCTAAGTTTGCCCCTTTTACGGAAACGTCGTTATAAATAACCGACGACGCGTCCAGCGAACGCGTGTCGATTTCTTGACCAATGAAAAACTTTTTCTTACTCATTTATATTGCTATTTATTTGTTCAACAGCCCATTTTTTAAACGCGTGGTATTTTTTGAATATATCCATAGCGACGGCGTTCGGAACTGGCGAAGGTGCGATTTTCATTTCTTCGACCCAAGCGATTAAACGCTGTTTTTCTGTCATTTTTGCTATTTCTTCGAAAGGTTTTTCTAGCATTGTTTGTTCTGGCTTTTTTGCGTCCGCAAGCTGTCGACGAAGTTCGGCGTTTTCTTTTTCCTTTGCGTCGATTTCTTTTTGTTTCATTTCTCGAATTTCTCGAATAATGTTTTCAGCTTCCAAAACGCGACGGGCGAATTCTGTGTCAGAAAACATTTTTATTTCTTCTGGCGTAACTGAAACGGATTCAAATTCGAAAACGTCTTTTAACGGATTCCAGCGAAAACCAGCTTTTATTAATGCTTCTTGACGTGCTTTGTTTCGTTCGTCCTGTTGGCGTTGTTTTTGTCTTACTTGCATGTCTAAAACTAGACTTTCGAAATTTTCGGCTGTCATGCTTTCAACTGGATAAATTGACGCGTCGTCGCAATACAAAGCCAGACGGATAAGTCTTTCATTTCTTAATTTAGCTTTGTTTTCCGCTTCCCAGCGTTCGGCGAATTTTTCTTTTTCTTCCAGCTTTGTTTCCAAATTTTCAAAGGTTGCTTTTATCATTTTCGAAGCATTTAACAGCAATTTATCAAACAGAATGTCGTCGGACATTTTTTCTTTTAAAATTTCGCGTTTTCCTTTAATTATTTTTTCAGCTTCTAATCTGTACCCGCGAAGCGTTAAACGACTTTCGCGGGCTATCTTCATTTCGCCAGTTTGCGACGGGTCTGTCACTTGAATTGAATCGACTTTTTTTGCCCATTCCGAAGCCTTCGCAAAAAAGACAGAAAGCCCTTCCGAAATTTCGTTCGTTTTTTCGATTGATAAACCGCTGGATTTAACCAGCGTTTCTAATTGGTTTGTGTTTTCCATTTGTTTTTTATTTTATTTGTTTATATTCTTTAATATTTTTGACGCCCCCCTTTTTTTGCACCCTGTTTTTTTAGGTGTAGGCGAAATTCTATTTATTAGTTCGTTTAGTGTTCTGCAACGTTCAAAAACATGTTTTGTTATTGAATGATCGTCGCCGTGACTATTACAGAACGAAAGAAATGTTTCGTCGGTTTGTTGTTTGAAAAATGAAATCTGTTCCAGAAGTGCTTTTTTCGATAGCTTGCTTTTTATTTGTTCCATTGTTGTTTTTTTACAAATATAAGCTTTTTTATTAACATCAAAACTTTTTGCATTTTTTTTTAGTATTTGTTTTTTGTATTAAAAGTTTTGTATATTTGTCGAAATAAAAATTTTTTACAAATGGAAAAACAAGAAAAAAAAGTAATTCCGACAAAAACAAAGTTAAGCATTGAACGGGCTTTGATTTTTGCGGAATCATTCCCAGAAGACGTAATGTCTGAAATTACTATTCTTCGCGACTACGAACGAAAAAGTAATGTCGACTACATTGTCGGAATAATCGACCGAATGACCGCCGATAATATAATAATGTCGGACGGCGTTTTATTCCCAAGAAAAAGCGTTGTTATTTCACAATGCGAATTCAATTTTTTAAACCAACAAAAACAAGTTTTACGATGAAAAGAACGAAAGAAGTTTACACGGAAACAATGGAAGAACTTTCCGAAATAGAAGACAATTCTTCGGACGCTTTAAAACAGCGTGTCATAACAGCTAAAAAAAGGCTTCCGAAATATATTAGCGGAATATTTATTCATATTTACCCAGAGTATAAATCTGGACGCCAGAAGGCACGTTTAACAAATGTGCTTCAGCTTAGACAATCGGATAAAGATATTACCGAAAAATTAGAAAAATTAGTATCAAAATTTAATCAATAACCAATAAAATAAAATAGTATGTCAATTTACGCAACAAATGAAAGCAAAGGGGGAATTAAATTTGACCCTATCGAAAACGGAACACACGTTGCAACATGTGTTCAAATGATTCATATCGGAACGCTGGAAGACGAATTCGACGGAAAGCCAGTTATCGCCGACAAAGTAAGAATAACGTTTGAACTTCCGAACGAACTTGTTAAATTCAAAGACGACGAACCAGAACTTCCGCGTTTTATTTCCAAAGAATTTACATTGTCCATGAACGAAAAATCCAGCCTTCGCAAATTTTTGAATTCGTGGCGTGGCGTTCCATTTACGGAAGACGAAGCTAAAAAGTTCGATATTACTAAACTTTTAGGTTTGCCTGTTATGTTGTCTATAACTACAAAAACGTCGAAGACTGGAAAATCTTATAACGATATTTTGTCCGCGTCGGCACTTATTAAAGGCATGGAAAAACCCCCTGTTTATACGGAAGTTTTCGAAGTGAATTATCAAAATTTATTTGTAACATGGGAAAAAGTGCCTAAATTTTTACGCGAAAAAATGGCTACAACTCCGCAATATAAAGAAAGCGGGTTCGTGTTCCCAGAAGTAACAGAACAGCCGTCTGTCGAAGCTGTGACAGAAACGCAACCAGAAGAACAAGGGACAAAGAAAGAAGTTCTTCCGTTCTAATTAATATTAACAGCGGGGGAAACCCCGCATAATTTTTGAACAAATGGAATTATACAATTTTATCGAAGGGCAAATAAAAAAGAACGTCGAAAATGTAAACGAAGGTTTTGCTTCGCCATTATATACTTTTATCGAATTGAAGCGTATTTTAAAGGACGTCGAACAAGCAATAAAAGAAATACAGCCAGAAGCATTAAAAGAAGCGGAAATGCACGGAAAAGGCGAAACAATGGTCGCAGGTGCTCTTATATCGGTTCGGGCTGTTGGTGGGCGTTGGAATTTTAAAAACGTTCCAGAATGGGCGAAACAAAAATCTGAAATCGACCGAATCGAATCTAAATACAAAGCGTTGTATAAAACCAAAGAACTGGGAACAATTCCTGTCGACGAAGAAACTGGGGAAATTTTGGAACTTCCCGAATATAGCCACGGAACAGACGCAATTTT
>Ga0208899_1002063_pt1 | contig 13783 bp, 25 predicted proteins | sample VirMetDEL_Nov_24_FD_184518 | JGI IMG/M metagenome (GOLD analysis project Ga0208899, IMG submission 184518) | Aqueous microbial communities from the Delaware River and Bay under freshwater to marine salinity gradient to study organic matter... | ecosystem: Environmental > Aquatic > Marine >... | reverse complement strand
CCCCCTTGATTACGCCCGTCTCAATTAGTTTGCGCACGCTTTGCTCGGTAAAGCCCCATTCCTGCAGCCATTCACACAGCCGCCCACGCCCTACCAAATAAGTCTCCGGTAGTGCTGGCGGGCCCATTTCATATACATTTGATGGATTCATATTACAATTACTCCTTACTCGTGATTATTCATGATTATTCAGCGCGTTACGCGCAAAAGCCCGTGCCTTGCGGCCTGCCTGCCGCATATCTGTGCCAATCGCAGAGAGTTGGCTGGCGCGCCCCCCCACACCCGCCCAATCACCTTGACCGACAAAATCTTCGATATAGCGAGGCTGGCTGTGCAGCGCATAGCGCAGGCAATCGATCGGATCCTTCGTCGCCTCCTTATGCCCGCCCAAGCTAGTGTAGTGCTGGAGCGCAAACCATAGATTCGTACAATCCTCACAAATAAACAGCTTCGGGCCTCGATTGACCTGCTCTTCGATCGAATCCGCCTCCTGCCAGCCCGGCTCAAAATACAGCGCATCATTGATTAGATCGATGCCGTGATCAATCGGCGAGCGGCCGTCCGAACTCGCCTTGCCGGTAATTAATTCATAGTACATGCCCAGCTTGACCATTTCCATCTGCGAAGACGTCTCCCCGTGGCTAAGTTCCGTTTTGGTATTGGCAAAACGGTGGTCGATGTAGCGCATAAAGATCCGCTCACGCGCCCCATTTACCGGATCCCAATCGGCCACATCCAGATCGCTACGGGCATCATCCCAGCCCTCCAACCGTGCAAACTCTGCCTTGTACCCCCGCAAGCCCAACTGGAAGCCGGACTGCGCCGGACCCTCCACCCCGCCCGGCAAGCGGCGATTACCCGTAGCCGCCGATTTGATCTGCCCCGCCTCGGCCCACACCCCTGGCAAGCCGTGCCCCGTCACCGGAATATGCACACAAGGCCACTCCCGGTAAATCCACAGGCGCTGCCAGTAATCCACCAGGCCCCACAGCGCAAACCAATTGCGCCCCCGCCCGGTCGGATCCACCCACTGGTAGCAAGTGCCCTCACGCGGCAGCGTCAACTTTACCTCACCCAGCATCAGCGCGGCCCCTCCGTTCGCTGCGAGCCATACAATAGCTTGCCATTAAGCGAATACAGGCCCTGCTCGCCCGACAATTTAAATTCGTCCACCTGCCCGACCTGAAACACCCTGACCAGGTGCGTGGCCACCGGCGCGGCCGGGTACGAGCCCTCCGGGCCACAGTACTCCACCACCTCAATGTTTTCGATGGCCAGTTTATGCAGCAGTGCCGCCGCCAGGGTAGGGTGTCGAGTATCGTCACCCGTGCAGGAATAAGTGGTGATTTGGTTCATTTTAGGGAAATGGTTTTAGGTTTTAGGTTTTAGGTTTTAGGCGGTCGTCATAGATAGACATTTTCCACCTATTCAACTGTTATGTTCCGTAAACAAACGCTTTAATCTTCTCTATTTCGCTGTTGATTGGTGCTGCCGCGTTAAACTCAGGCATAAGCCGTTCAGCGAGATTCAGTAGATTGTTGAGCGGGTCACCAGATGGAAATTTTCCAATTAACTCGCGCTTGGTCGCCCTGTCCATTTTTGAGCTAAAAACATGGTCTCTCCAGTCGTGTGCGGCTACTGCGTAATATGCAGCATGCAGAATCAGCTTTTTGTTGTCGTCGGGAAGATCGAACATAACAAGGCGCTGCATGGAACGCCGAGGAGCGTCCTGCGCGAGTTCGTAAGTCTTTAAGTCGGCGTCCATGAGCTTATGCGTTAGCCAACTTTAGATACATCAAGTTCGCCGTATCTCTCAGCCCCTAAGTCTATTCCTAGTTTTTTCGCAGCATCGAGTATATATGTCTCAGCGAACTGTGGATTTTTCATCATACCCTGATGGCTGTATCCTGCAACGTCTAGTCCGTTAGCGTCTCGTATGTGCCTAATTGCGTTCAGTAAGTACATGCTAGTAAGCTCTAGGCATTCTTGTGATATTTTAAATTGTTTTGTTGGTGCGTGATATTTCATAATGTTTGTAAGGTTAACCGCGCCCTGCGCCGTGTTTTCGAGTGTTGGTGATAGTTCCATAGTTTTATTGTGTTGCGGCCCGCGCTCTCGCGCGGTGCCAGAGCTTAGGCGTTATCGCAAAGATTCTGAGGCGTCTTGAGTCGATGGGTGGCAATCGCTTTGAGCGCATCCCATAGAGGCTCAAATTGAGCCTCCATACTCTCCATGTCGCACTTCGCGAGGTTTGGCAGATCGAAGTCTCCCTTGCGCCAGTCGTCGCGAAACTCCATCGCGTGACCCAGTAGTTTCTTTGCCTTTTCTTCCACATCACGCGAAAGCGATAACAAGTCGGGGGACATCAACAGAGTCCCGTCGTCGGTTTTTGGTGTATTCATAATTTTATTGGTCGTTACTGGTTTCATATTATTTTACCTTTCTTTGGTTGTTGGTTCATTCCGCCATAAAAATGCGCGATTTAAACATATGCTGGCTCACATTAAGCCGGCCAAACAGCGTGACCATATCCTCTTCGGCATGGCCATAGACACGGATCGCCCGTTCCGTATCGCTATCCATATTCATATTTGCCACCAAATTCGGGTAGCTTTCCCGATTTGGATATGGATTATAATGCGTATGGAAATTGATAACCACCCGGTTATCGCCCGAGACCCGCACCAGTGGGATCAGCTTAGGCTCATTTAAATCCATGCCCATCTCGGCCCGAATCAGCCGCGCACCCGTCAGGAAACGCGCACAAGTATCATTGTAGCCATGCTTCGGAGTAAACCCAACAATCCCCACCGCCTGGCGGCGATTCAGGCGCTTTTCCAGTGTGCGCAGCCACGGCTCCGGCAGCAACTCGTCGGCCAGAAAGCCGCAACAGCGCCGCTGCAAAGGATCGCCCACTTCACCCCCCTCAATCGCGGCATCCTCATCCTGTTGATAATTTTTAAAAACTATTTCCGAGCCATTCGGCCCGATAGGCGGCTTACTAAAGCCCGTCGCCGACTTGTGCGAGACATACGCTGGGCGCCCCCGCATACCCGCATTTTGCCAGGTTTCCGGCAAATAATCCCACACCAGCGCTTGGTGATAGGTGATCGACATCGCATCCGACTCGTGAAAGATCCATACCCGCGACTCATCAAAACGCACCACATCCGCCGTGCCCCGCCACATCATGTACTGCGTCTTGCCCGCCGAATTCCCCCCCAGCAGCAAGCCCAACTGGTACGGCCCCGCATCGATCGCCGCCTTCAATGCCGCATCCCGCACCCACTCCTGAAGCAACACCTGCACCCGTGGCCGAAAATCATACACCGGAATCATGCGCTCAATGCGCTTCACAAACACATCATAGCCGATAAAGCCCAGCAACACATCCGCCAGCAACCAGGTCGGCAACTGAAAGCCATAATTGAGCGGGTCCGACTTCTCGGCCCGAATCGCCGCATTGCGCCGCCGCTGGAACTCCGCCAGCGCTTCCAAGCCGTGCTGCGCCACAATCGCACAAGCCTGCTCCTGTGTAAGCTCTGGCCGAATCGGATGCTTCGGCTCGACCGGACGTTCAATCTGTATTTGTGGCTGTGTCATTGGTTTAACTGTTCTCTGATGAATCCTTACGCCGCCAATATAGGGCATTCACTGCCACCGTTGTTAGGACTCGCAGGCTTTCTTTTTCGTCTCGATCTCGGTCGAGTTCTTTCCATAGCATTTCTTTGCACGCTCTGATGTCTCTTACATCACGAAGCCAGCGAACAAAGCGATGCAGACAATGACTGGCTGCGTGGGCTTTGCGCCTTTTAATCAGGTTGCTCATTCAATTTTGTTTCCTTTTCATTTGTTCATCGTTAAGCTTAATCACTGTAACTGGCTTGGACAAATACTTTAACCCATGCCGCTGGAGCCCTAAAATTAAACACGTTGTCGAAACGCCAATTTTACGCGCACAATCGCTCAAGCGATAGCCCTCGTCATTGATCATTTTCACGACCTGCTCAGGCGTCCATTTAATCCGCCGCCGCCCAGGCAGCGACTTTTTCCCCTTAGTTGGCTCAGGCTCAGGCTCAGGCTCCGGCACTGGCACCGGCACTGGCACCGGCTTCGGCTTCGGCTTTGGCTTCGGCGTTATCCGCGCCACCAAGTCCTTGCTCGCCGGGCGATACCAGCTCGTATCCGATTGCCCTGGATTTACCTCCAAAATTTTACGCATAAGCCGGTAAGTGTCCGGCGCATTCGTGCCCCGGCACCAATCCAAACCCACTTCCGCCAAAAACCGCTCTTCCAACTCATCCCAGCGCTCAATTAAAGCCGCCCACTCCGGCGACAACTGCGCCAACTTTGGAAACGCCCCCCGCACCCCCGGCACACGCGCCAGCAATAACAAGCAGCGATTCAGATCATCGACATCCGCAGGCCAACTGCGCTTATAAGTGCCTGGCAGATCCAGCGCCACCGCCGCCATCGTCTTACTCGATTTACCCACCCGGCCATAAATAAACCAAAGCAGCAACTCCTCTATCATATTCCCACCACCCTTTTCATATTCAGTACTCATTTTTTCCCTTTCATTTGTTTTGATTATACCTCATTGCACATACACCTTCACCTCATGCTCTGGATCGTGCCAGAGCTGCTTTGCCGAAGGGTGAAACCACAAGCGCCGCATCGGCTTAATAAAATCGCCCGCCGCATTACGCTGCTTCATGCAGTACAGCGTACTATCATGCACACACTCCAGAGCCTCCAAGTCATCCCGCAGCGCATTCATTTTATCCAGATCCGCCTGATTAAACTCGCCCCCCTTGCCCTCCAGCAAGCGCAGCGACTCATGCGCATCCCGCATACCAAACAGCTTCACGTCATTCATGTACACACTCACCAGATTAAAACATAGGTTAGCGATCTCACCCGCGCCACGCACATCCTGCGGACGCACCGGCTTGCGAATCTGCGTCTTCTCCTCTTGCACCTTTTTCGGATGCGCCACCAGAAACAAGTGCGCGTCATACGTCTCGCAAAAAATCTTCAGCCGCTGCGCCATCTCCTTTTCCCGCTCATTGGCCGATTCACCCATTCCCAAATCACTCTGCAGCATCATTAAGCTATCCAGCACAAACACCCGGCAACCAAAGCGCTGCGCCGTATATGCAAACAGCTTGAGCACCTCACTAAGCTTCACAAAGCCCACCTTATTATAGCAAAACACCCGCTCATTCATCCAGTCCACACAGCGATCAAACCAAGCCTCATCCGGATCGCCCGAAGGCAGCTTAACCGGGCGCACACAGCCCATAGCCTGCTGAAACATCACCGAAAAATTCTTTGCTGGGTCTGCCTCCAGTGAGGCCACACAAGAGCGCACCCCATACTGCGCCGCCAGATCCACTATTTGATGCCCCAGCCAAGTCGTCTTCCCATGTCCCTCATAGCCCGTCACCAAAGTCCACTCACCCAGCCGCCAGCGCAAATGGTCGCCCATACCATGCACCTCAAAGCCCTCCGTTTCACCCTCCCGGCCAAACAACTTCACCCAAATTTTGTCCCGCATATTCCGCACCTGCGCCAACTCCGACGGCGTCGGCTCTTTCGCAGCCGCCAACAATCTCAAAATATGCCCCTTATCCATCGCAAATAAATCATACACCTCCGTGCCCTCCACCGCCTTCGGCCATACATCCGTCACCCGCGCCAACTTGCGCCGCAGCCCCTCCGGCAAGCGCCTAAAAATCGTCTCCTCAGCCGCAGCCACCCCCTCGACATGCCCAAAACAAAGCACCACCTCCTCAAGTGACTCTAAAAAATCCCAATCCGCATCCAGCCATCGATTCGTTGCACACTCCTTGCCATCCCCACCATCCGGGCGCGGACGCCACGGCAGCGCCAGCGCCGGCACCCCCGCCGACCAACACGCCAACCAACTCAACTCACACCCACACAATACCACCGACTTATGCACTTGCGGATCAATCAAGCCCTGACCCACCAAATGGCAGGCATCCCCCCGCCGCATCGCATTCCGTGAAGCTTCCCCAGGCACCTCCGCCTCTAAATCCAGCGCAAAATACTTCGCACTCACCAAATCCTTCGTGCCCGGAGCATAAATCGGCACCACCCAACACTCCGCCGCCGCCGCACGCCCCCGCAACTGCACAGTCGCTTCACCAATCCCCGCCCGGTGCAGCACCCGCCCATCAAAGCCACACTCATCCACCAAATACTGCCACACCCGCGATCCCTCCACCAACGGCGTAAAATCACACGTCACGCGCCGCGCCGCCGCCTGGCGCAAATCCTTCACACCCTCTGAACGCCCCCCTAAACGCTCCCAGCCCATCCGTACTTTATTTGAACCACTCATGTATTCACAACCTCCAAACGATTATCAAAATGGACCGAATACAGATCCCAGCCCGGTGCCCGCGAATCCAGCGCATTCACCGCATCCTGCGCAGCACCATGCTCCATCGCCTGTATAAACCGATGTTTACGAGCCACTGCATCCACACTGCGCACATCGCCCGCCATACACAAAATAGGCAACTGCCGCCGATACCAACGCGCCACCAAATGCGGCTCATGCACCCCTTCCGCACAAAACACCCGCACCCGGATGTGAAACTCAACCTCATTATCACTAAACACGCCCTTTACCTTTCTACTGATCGCGACCGGCCAAATACCAATCCAAATTTGGCAACCGCATCGCCCAATTCACCAGCGGCCGCGCCAGTCGAGGAGACCGACACGACAGCACCGCACATACCGCCAGCAAGCCTAATTCAAACACGGCCATAAACGGCACACATACTATTTTTAACACCCTCACTGGTCGCCTCCTTTCGGTTCATTTTTATATACCATATTCAAACAATCGGTCATTTCCGGCAGATCCCGCAGCGTCACCAACAAGCGATCTACAAACTGCTTCGGGAAATCCCCTTTCGGCGTCGGCGCATCGGCCCAGCGTGTGACCTGTCGGCATACGTCGATCAAATTTTCAAGTTCTGCTTTCATCTAGTCCTTTCATTTGGTTTTAGGTTTTAGGTTTTAGGTTTTAGGTGGTCGTCATAGATGGACATTTTCCACCTATTCAACTGTTAGGCACATAGGCGCAGTGCTTGAAAAACTCCCCGTCGGTTGTCCAAAACGGGTAGCGGTCCGAGTCTTCGGCAGCGTCAAAGTCCACAGCGCAAAGCGTGCGTGCGGAAAGCTGTTGATAGTTATCGTTCCAGAAAATCATGGACGGTAAATCCCGATCATTATCGTAATGTGCGATCAATAGCTTTGCTGCTTCAATATGTGATAATTCATTCATGGTTTTAAAAATAATAGCCTAACAAGTGCGTGCAGGGAATGTCAGCTACCGCTGTCATTCCCTGACGCTTTGGCGTTATCTAAAATTAAAAGAAGCTCATCGAGTGAATGGTCTCCCCTTAGCTTACCCACTCTCCTTGCAAGGTCAGAATTCCCTGCCTTTGGCCCCTGAGATCCACACTTCATGCACTCCATAAAATGAATTGGCCCTTCATCATCACAAGGCTCCCATTCCGCTCGCATCTCTCCTCCGCAATACGGACAAGATAACAAGTCGCTGGAATCAACCTCGATTACATCTTCTTTGTTTCTCATAGTCATTGGCTCGGCGATTCAGCTTTCACGTTCGCGTGATGAAGCTCGGCCACTTGGTCCACGTATTCGATCATCGCGTCCTTGAGTGTCTTGCGCTCGGTCGTCCCGGTCTTCGGCAGCCACACGATCCAGCAGGGGTATCGTCCATCCATGCTCTGCTGCTGCACGTAGCGGGGGCGCATCGTGTGCATGATCTCGTCGAGTTCCCCGAAGATTTGGAGCAGCTTCTCGTGATCAGCACAACGCGAACAAGCCAGCGATGGCGACGCCTGACCGCGGTCTTGTTGAATTTCGTCACTCATGGTTCGGGATCGTATTGGGGTTCGGGCGGGCCGCCATTGTTCGGGCGTCGAGGCTGCCCCCGTATTTTCGTTATCAGTAGTCATATTTATTCTTTCGTTGATGTTTAAGATTCTGGCGTTCAAGCCTCGTCACGACTGGACTTGTCGTTCGCCTTCCAAATTTCAAGGATCGTCTTGCAGAGTTGTCCCCGGAAAACCATGTAGGGCGCTCCGCAATGTTGCCCCCATGTGTCGAGGAAGGATTTAAGTTCCGGCAGGGCGTGTTCCATTTCGTCGCAGAAACAATCCCAGTTGATCCGCTCAGACAGGCGAAAAAGGCGCTGCATGGAACGGCGATCAACGCCTCTCTTGCCATCTATCACTGATTTTTCGCCGTCCATGAGCTCAGTCGTTAGATGAAAAAATGACATTAATCGAATCGGCGTTCTGCAAATCAAGTAGCACGCCCTCCGAGTCTTCGCCCGACACAGTGCCCGCACACGCTCCCTTCGTATCCTGGCACGAAGTAGAATCTGCGCTTTTCCCGTTTCCCGCAGATGACGCATTCCCCTCGTCCTGCGCGTTCCCTTTCGCGCCTCCCGCCGTGCTAATATCCTGACAGGGAAAGCCGCCAGAAACCACTTCAACACGTCCTCGCCACGGTCGCCCGTCGAAGGTTCGCACGTCGTCCCAGATCGGGAAGGGGTCGAGGCTTCCATCGTCCTGTCTGGATTTGAGAACAGATCGCGCGTATTCATCGAACTCGACGGCGCAAACACATTTCCACCCAAGGAGTTTTCCTCCGAGAATGCCGCCACCAGCGCCTGCGAATAATGCCAGCTCATTCATTTTCTACGTTTGAAGTTTTCTGATCGTTCGGGAGAGAACAAGACGGCTTAACCTCTTTCACCTTTCCGCTTTGAATGATCGTCTTGCCGTTCGTAAGGAACTTGGTATGCCCGTTCGACATCAGCCGAGACAACATTCCATTTGGTTCTAGTTCGTAGATATGCCCCTTGGTGATGTTTAAGGTGCGGTCGGTTTTTAGTGCTTCGTATCGTTTCATAATTTAAGTTTTAGGCGTTCTGCGTGTTCGTAATAATTTCCAGCTATTCAACTGTTCGCGTGATGAAGCTCGGCCACTTGGTCCACGTAGCGTGCTTTATTAAGCTCGGGGCTTCGCCGTGTTGGTCAGTGATTGGTTCTTGTATCATGGTTTTTCTTTCTCTTGTGTGTTTTATTTGTGTCAGTCATAAGTCTTTCCAGCTATTCAACTGTTCTCTTCAAAATCGCAGTGCGTCCCATGCGTGCGCAACCACTTGCGGACCCTCTTGGAACTTGCAGGTGTCGCAAGACTTTGACCAGTGTGCTGCGATAAGCCGAACAAGACGCTGGACATCCACTAAATTTTCAATCTCAGTTTCCATTGGTCAAACAAGCCTCACATTTATGGTTTCAGCCTGCATAGCCTTTTTAGGGATTCACGATCTGGGAAAACCAGCAGTAGTGCATTTTCATGCGTTGTAAGGCCAATATCGTTAATTTCCTGATCACTCAAAGGGTCATAATCGTCGGCAGTTGTGAGCTGGCCGGCCATCCATTTGTCTATTTTTATTGTATCCATTTAGTCCTTTCGGTTAGTTTCCATCACTTTTACCTTTCCGTACGACCACAATTTCAACATCAGTACCCGCCTGCTGTGCCCGCAACTGCTGCTCTAAAAGCTTCGATACAAAGCGCGTCGCCCGCTCCATACGGTCCAGCCGTTCACATAAGTTCATGAGCGCAATCCGCTCCGGCGTCGTATGCACAAAGCGCCGCAGCACCTTGCGCACCTGCATCGGCGAGCCCTCACCCAAAATTTTCAAATCCTGCTCAGTCAATAGGCTCATTTCACACCCCCTTTTCCGTCATATAAGTGAATAACACCCCTAAATCGAATCCCCAGAAGCATCTTCACCCACTTGAGTAAATCTGCTGGCGGCGGGTCTTTAAAAATAATCCAGTGCCAATCCATTCCCTCAAAACGATCGCGATCATTTCGCCAGACATCGTAGCTGTAAAACTCTGCTAGAGACCCATCTACTTCTGCAAAAAATCCAGATTGAGGCGAATGAGGCGAACCCTCATAAAATACTAATGCACTACAGAATTTCATTTCACACCCTCATCCATATTTTTAAGCCATTCCGCCATTTCATGCTGCCAGGCCACCAAGCGCGGCTCCGCAGCATCCCCCTGCACCTGAATCAAGCCACAGGCCACCTCATTCGCCGTGCGCAGCAGCTCCTGCGCCTGCAATAACTTAGCATTCTTGAGGCCCCTATGCCGCACCTGACGACATTCCGGCAACACCGCCTGGATTTTATCCACCCTTCGACGCAACTCACGATTCAGGCCCCGCAGCTCACGATGCCCCTGATCAATCAACTCGGTGCGTTCCTGGTCCGTCAGCGCCGCCCGATTCAAAACAGCAAGCGCATCCCACGATACTTTTCTCTTCTTCATTTTTCTCCCTTTCCTTTGTTTTGTTTAGTGGTTTCCTTTGATTTTGCCGATATGGCCGATATGGCCGTAGACCTTGCCACCAATATTGCCGCTGACATAGCCGCCGATATTGCCGTTGACATAACCGTTTAGATTCCCTTCGAGATCCCCTTCGAGATCCCCTAAGAGATTGCCGTGGACATTGCCGTAGACATTGCCGTGCAATTCGTAGACATCGCCGTAGATAGGTCCGTAAACATCATTAATTACCCACTCCCCATTTGGGCCTATCTTAAAGCTCACAAGCTTTTCAATTTCCTCTAGACTTGGTTTTTCCATCTTCTCCCTTTGCTTAGTTTCGATTGCCCTAATAATCCGGCGAAGTGTATCTCAGCGCGATTTCATCCACCCTCGACATGCGGGGGGCAGTTTTCTCGCCACGAAAGGTCTGTAGCGCCGCCGCCACTGCATCCTCGTAGTACCAATCCTGCCACACCTTCTCCGAGCAGATTGAATTTTCCATTAAGCCCACCACCACCGAAGCCGGCAAAGGCTCCCTGGGGGGATTTATTATCGACGACTTTTCGCCCTTAAAACCGCAGCACCGGGCCGCATCCCGCCGGGCCAGCATAAGCGACACCGACAAGCCCTGTTGCTGCCGATAGTCCATCCAGTGACGATAACCCTCTTCCAAAATGACCAGACTGGCAGTATTCCACACAAATCCCACCGGCGCACCACTCACCAACTCATCCAAGAAACACTTGACCACATCCGCAACCGAATCTTCCAGCCGCCCCTTCTTACCCTTCTTTTCCTTCTTACCCTTCTTTCCTTCTTCTATATATGTCGTTTCGTTGTCGTTTCGTTGTCGTTTCGATGTCGTTTCGTTGTCGTTTCGTTGTCGTTTCGTTGTCGTTTCGATGTCGTTTCGATGTCGTTTCGATGTCGTTTCGTTGTCGTTTTGACTTTTTGGATTTTGGTAAATAGCCCAATTGCAAATACTTATATGATGATAACCTGTTGTCGAACTGCGGCCCGTACGGATGCCGATCGTGCCAGATTCCTTTAAATTTGCAAGCGCAGTACGCACCTTGCGAATAGAAAGATTCGTTTCTGCCGATAACCGATCCAATGTAGTAATTAATTCCCCTGGTTTCACCTCAATAGCCCGCCATTTTCCAGCCTTCCAGTTCGCCTTTAACAGCAAATGTATCAGCAGGCTTTTTGTGTTAAGGTCATGGTACCACTCAGAATCAGTAAAACTCCGATAAAGCTGTATATAAGAATCACTCATTACATTTGTCCTTTCACTCTCGGCGAACGCCCCTCCAGCATCCATACATTCGCACCATAGCCCACCGGTTCCCGTACCCGTAACGGCATCCCGGTCCGCCATTTTCGATTATCCCGCACCCGCACCCGCAGTACACCCTCCACCGCATCCGAGGCACACTCCAAAATAAAGCGATTGCGCGTCTGCCGCACCACCCGCGCCACCACCACCCGAGGCTTCACCACCTTGAAGGGCTCTTTTTGCGCCACGCTTGGCAAAACCGCTTCATTTTGGCCCGTTTCGGCCGCCTTAGCCCCAATACCCACATCGCCACCCTCAGCCCCGTCAGCAGCCGCCACACAAGCCGTTTCCAGGGGGGTGCTATTTTCGCTTGAATCAGCCACCAGCGGCCCCTCAACCGGGGCAGGAGTCGCCTTCTCGGTGGGGGGTATGTTTTCCGCCGCAGAATCGATCGTCGCTTGCACCAGCTCAATGCCCGCAGGCTTTAAATATATCCGGTTATTCGAGCCCCGTTTCCAATGCGTTCCATGCACCAGCGGAATGGTCTCGCGCAACTGTTTGATCACTGCCCGGCTCAACCCAAGCTGCGCCGCCACATCTCCCTCAAAGACTGTATGTTCATTTGTCATAATCCCCTTTTGTAAAAAAAAATTGTCTAGCTGAACCAATCACTATGTCAGCGTCCCCGACGATCACCGAGCCCCCCCCCCGGTACCTCTATACCCTCACCCGAACCCGCCGCATCCTGCTCCAGTTGACTAGTTGTCAACTGATCACTTGCCGCAACACCTTGATTATCAATTACTTGCTTAACAGCATCCGATTTAGTGCCCGATTCTTGGCTGATGACTGACCTGGAGGCGTCAATCAGCGCATCCGCATCACCGGCTAAATCATCGCCATTACCCAGCTCAATCACCGCATCGCCGCTTTTTGTGCCGGTCTCTGTCCCAGTCTGAACCGGTTGAGCGGGTAGTAATCCAGCAATGTAGTCGGTAACGTCGAGCAGATCAGGAGCATCGATCTTGACAATGTGTGTAGGATCGCCATCCAGATCACGCGCAATATCCTTGCCAATACCGGCGATCACCATAATCGATTTAGCGTCGGTTGCGCTAGTGATGGAGCAGGTGTCAATGTACTCCATCACTTTGTCCATTGCCGCCCGGTTAATCTGCGATGCCAATCTACCGCCTATTTTTTTTCCGGCTGCTACAATCTCAGGCTTGGCGGCGGCGATTGCGTTGACGGTGTACCATTGCAAATTGAGCGATGACGCAACATCCGTTGTTGAGTAACCGGCCTGGAGCAGCATCTGGGCTGCATTGTAAATCTCAGGGCGTTGGCTTTCGAGTCTGGCTGATGTGTATCTATTAGCCTCCTCGTCTCGGGCAATTGTACGCGACAAAATGCCGCCCTCCGGCTCTGCGCCCATTTGCTCCTCAATGGTCAATAGATTGGTTTGCTGCTCCATGATTTTGCGCAAAAAAATTAACCCCCTGAATTGGGGTCGTATTGTAGCCGGTGACGCTCCACCCATGATTGATAGGCCGACAGCGGGATTGATACCGTGCCGTTGTCATGCCAGATCACTGACGCAAATTGACCGGCCTCGCACCAGCGCTTGACGGTCGACCTACTTACCGCGTGCACGGCACCGATCACGGTACCGGGAATCATCGGCTCAATAATCTGTTTTTTGAGCCTAGGCATTGGCAGGCTCAGCTAGTGCAGGCTCGGGCGCCTGCGTCTGGTTGTGATCATCAGTTGCTCGTGACGCGAGATAAAGCGCCGCCACATCTGCCGGCGGCAACTGCAACGCATCGGCCGCGCGAAATATTTGCACCATCGATTGTGTGCTAATGTCGGCGTAATTGATAGGGGTATCCGTCATAATGATGTAACTATTGCACCATAATTACATCATTGTCAACCTACATCGCAAAAAAAAAAAAAAAAAAAAATAATTGTTGATGTACTGCACCAAATGGTGCAAGTTGTAGATAATGGAGATTACAAAACACAGCCTCGAGCAATGGTTGACCGATAACTATCATACACGTGACTGGCTCGCAGA
>Ga0208899_1002061_pt1 | contig 13788 bp, 21 predicted proteins | sample VirMetDEL_Nov_24_FD_184518 | JGI IMG/M metagenome (GOLD analysis project Ga0208899, IMG submission 184518) | Aqueous microbial communities from the Delaware River and Bay under freshwater to marine salinity gradient to study organic matter... | ecosystem: Environmental > Aquatic > Marine >... | reverse complement strand
TACCAAATGGTTATGTGGTCAATGACTTCTTGACTGATACAGATGCTTTCTTCATTAAGACAGATGCACCAAATGGTCTAAAGCACTTCGAAAGAATGTCTTTAGCTACTGCGATGGATCCAGACTTTGAGACAGGAAACATGAGATATAAAGCAAGAGAAAGATATTCTTTTGGTTTCTCTGATCCTCGTGCAATGTTTGGTTCACCAGGAGCGTAAGCTTAATAAATATTTTCTCAGAGAAGGGCAGTTACATACTGCCCTTTTTTGTGTATAATAAACTAAACCTTGACAGTTACATGGTGTAACTGACATTTGCCAAGACAAGGAGATTGATATGGCTAATACAACTTTTTCGGGTCCAGTCCGATCTGAAGGTGGTTTTACTACAATAAGTAAAGACGCTACAACTGGAGCAATTACTACACAATCAAGCATTAACTCAAGTGGTATAGCATCTTTCGATGCAAACACTTTAGCAACAGAAGCAGGTACTGGTATAACAACTGGTTCTGGAACTATTTATAGAAGTTCTATTCAAAGAGTTGGTGGTATTATTACAACTAAAATTTTAATTGACCTAACTGGTTTAAGATCTACAGCTGGTGGTGACATCATTGGTGTTAACGGAACATCCTTAGTTTGTCACATTGGACAAATAACTGCCGCACAAAATGGAACTATTTTAACTGGTAGTATGGAATGTTTTGAAGCTCCAACTGGTGGTGATCCAGACATTAACGTACACTCTGCAACAGAAGGAACTGGAGTAGAAGATGGTGCTATTAGTGGATTAAGTGAAACATTATTGGTAAACGCAGGTGATGCGACACTAGGAAGTAAAGTTTACTTTACTGCCGTTCCTGCAGCCGATGAATTTTTATACTTAACTTGTGGTACAACTACAGACGGTGACTTTACAGCAGGTAAGTTACTCATTGAATTAATGGGTTACGCAGCTTAATAGGAGATTAGCATGGCATCTAGATCTGATGTAAAAGCGTTTAATCATGACCAAGGAGACGATGCAGCTGTTGTAGGTCCTGCAAGATCAAGGATAAGACAAGTTGTAATCTTTGGGAATTCTGCTGGTGTGTTGACTATTAAAGATGGATCAGGTGGAGCAACTATATTGCTTCAAAGTTTTCCTACTGGATTGCATACCTTAAATATTCCAGATGCAGGTGTGTTAGCTGAAAGTGGAGCATATATACATGGTTTCACTGGCAGTGGCAACAAGTTGACCGTATTCTTGTCATGAATAGAAAGAGGGATAACCAACCTCCGAAAACTAAAAAGTATTTTCGCTCCACTAAAAGTGGGGCGGGAATGACTGCAAAAGGTGTTGCTAAATATCGTAGGGACAATCCTGGAAGTAAATTAAAAACAGCAGTTACTGGTAAAGTAAAAAAAGGTAGCACCGCTGCAAACAGACGCAAATCTTATTGTGCACGATCAGCAGGACAAATGAAAAAATTTCCCAAAGCTGCAAAAAACCCTAATAGTCGTTTAAGACAAGCGAGGCGTAGATGGAAGTGTTAAAGGTAAGACAATTAGTAAATGGTGTTGCCGTGGTTCTTGTTGCAGGTTCTATTGTTTGGATAGTTACAACTCTTATTGAAGTTGACAAGAGAACAGCGTTAACAGAAATGAAAGTTTCTGAAAACCACAAAATGATAAAGCCTTTGTGGGAAAGTTTTATTAGGAGAAACACAAATGGTCATGTCGAGAAGCTCGATGAGCAAACAGATTTCAAAGTCCGTTTCAAGTGGAAATAGAAAAAGAAAAAAGAGAAAAAGAAAAACAAAAAATATTCAAAGGAAGTCCTGTTAAGTATTGTTTAAAATGTGGACGAAAAAAATGGTCTTGTAGATGTTATAGGGTCAGTGGATTTGAGGAGTTAAGAAATGCCAAAAGACGCATGTTATCACAAAGTAAAAGCAAAGTTTAAAGTTTTTCCTTCCGCTTATGCTGGAGGAGCCATTGCAAAGTGCCGTAAAGTAGGGGCCGCAAATTATGGTAAATCAAAAAAGAAAGCAGATGGTGGTGTAATTACTGCTAAAAATGGTAAGGCTTTTACAAAAAGAAAATCAAAAAATAAAAATATTGCAAGAGGTTGTGGTCAAGTTTTAAATGAAAGACGTAAAGTCACAAAGTATTCATAATGGCAGTAAGAAAAACAAAAGCGGGATTAGCCTTAAAAAGATGGTTTAAGGAGGATTGGAAAGATGTTAAAACGGGTAAAGCATGTGGTCGTAAAAAAGGTGAAAAAAGGAGTACGCCTTATTGCCGTCCAAGTAAAAGGGTGTCTTCGAAAACTCCAAAAACTTCTTCGGAGATGACTTCTGCTGAAAAACGTAGTAGAATAAATCAAAAGAATCGGTTGGGACAACCAGCTGGTAAGCCAAGGCGAGTAGCATCACTAAGAAAGAAAAGGAAAAAATAATGGAACAAATGGAAAAAAAGCCAAAGAAAAGACCTGGTAAAGATTTTGTCAGTGAGTTATCTGGTAAAAAAACTAAAAGAGATTATGTTGGGTTAGGTACACCAAACAAAAAGAAAATAAAAATTAAAGACGATAAGTCTGATTTTGCAGGTAAAAATAAAGCACCTAAAACAATTGTAAAAAAAAATAAAGTATCCAAGCCTAAAGTAGTCACACCTAAAATGATTAAAGATGCAGGTTTTACTACATTGAGAGACTATTTAAATGATAAAAGAGGTCTAACAAGAAAAGACGGTAAAAAACCTGTTAAAGTTGGTGATAAAAAAACAAAGGTAGTCAAAGCTCCTAAAGCTCCACCTCCAGCACCAAACAGAGGTAAAAATAAATTAGTTTCTTCTTTGAAAATATCTAGGTCAGGTATCGATGGTGGTTCTTCTCAAGTTAATAAAGCTAAGAAAAAGATTGTGAAGAAAAATCCAATGTCTACAAAAACACCTAAGACGTTTAAAGGCACAAACATAACTCCTACTAAACTACAAAGAGATAGAATGCGTAAGAGAGCAATGGGGTCTACATAATAAATGGCAACATCAAATTCAAGAGATTTCGACTTAGATGTCGGTGAAATAATAGAAGAGGCTTATGAGCGTTGTGGCTTAGAATTAAGAACTGGCTACGATGCAAAAACTGCTAGACGTTCTATGAACCTTATGTTTGCTGATTGGGCAAACAGAGGATTGAACATGTGGACAGTTACACAAGACACTAAATCTATTACTTCTGGTACGGCAACTTATTCTTTCGATGCTACTCATGTCGATCTCTTGGAAGTTGTTTTAAGAAATAGCAGTGGCACTGACTTTACCTTAACTCAAATGAGTCGAAGTGAGTATCTAACTATTCCGAACAAGACGACTACTGGTCAACCAAGTCAATATTTTTTTGATAGACAAGTTACTCCTACAATAACTTTGTGGGCAACACCAAATGCTACATATACTCTTGTTTATTATTATGTGAGACGTATTCAAGATGCGGATGCTTTAATCAATACAACCGATGCTCCGTTTAGATTTTTACCATGTGCTGTCGCAGGTCTTGCTTATTATCTAGCGATGAAAAGAGCACCAGACAGAGTTCAATTATTGAAATCTGTTTATGAAGAGGAGTTCCAACGAGCAGCAGCCGAGGATGCAAATAGCACTCCTTTAAAACTAACACCTAGCATGACATACTATAGTTACTAATATGGCAAGATACGCAACAGGAAAAAAATCATGGGGATATTCAGATAGATCTGGTTTTCGTTATCGTTTGAGAGAGATGAAAACAGAATGGAATGGATTGAAAGTAGGACCTGATGAGTATGAAGCTAAACATCCACAGTTACAACCTAATCATCCTGGACCAGATCCAACAGCCTTGTATCAACCACGAGTTGACGGAAGGACAGAAGTGACCGTAGAGAATCTTCTTGGTTTGAATCCATTTACTAGTACGGCTAGTAGTGCAGTGATAACAGTGTTGGAACCATCTCATGGTAGGTCAACAAGTGATACTGTTAGATTTAGAAATGTATCTAGCTTTGATGGATTTACAAAAACAGTGCTTGAGAATGCTAGTGGCTATACAATAACTAAGGTTGATGATGATAGATATAGTTTTTCTGCTAGTAGTGGTACGGCAACAAGTGGAGTAAAAGGTGGTGGTGGTAGAATTACTGCTGGCCCAGTTACATTGGGGACATAAATGAGTTTTACATTAGCAACATTAAAGACAGCAATTCAAGATTACACTGATAATAGTGAGACTACTTTTGTTACTCATTTACCAACCTTTATAAAAGCAGCCGAAGAAAAAATTTTAAAAAGTGTTGATTTAGATTATTTTAGAAAAAATGTAACAAGTGCGTTAACATCATCAGATCAATTCTTAACTATACCAACTGACTATTTAGCATCCTTCTCATTACAGATAACAACATCTGGGTCAGAGAGTTTTTTACTTCAGAAAGATGTAAACTTTTTAAGAGAATATACTCCATCTTCTTCCACAACTGGACTACCAAAATACTTTGCACGATTTGACGAAAGTAATTTTATTTTAGCACCTACACCAGATAGTAATTATACTATAGAATTACATTATTTCTACAGACCTGCTAGTTTGACCGCAGGTGCCGACAGTGGTACAACTTGGGTTAGTACAAATGCACCGTTTGCCTTGCTTTATGGTTCTCTTGTAGAGGCTTATACCTTTATGAAAGGTGAGCCAGATGTTATACAAAACTATGATAAATTGTATATGCAGTATTTAGAAAGAGTAAAAGATTTAGGTGAAGCAAGAGAAAACACAGACGGATATAGAGTTGGTCTACCATCAAGACCAAGAACATAGGAGTAAAAAATGGCAACAGCAAATGCAGCAACCAATTATTTAGAGAGAAGAATATTAAACTTTTTGTTTAAGAATAACTCTCTTAGCTTTGGAACACCCGGTGATAGCATTTATGTAGGACTTGCAACGGCAGTAAGTGCGGCTGAAACGGGATCAATAACAGAAGCAAACTTTACAAACTATGCAAGACAACAAGTTACAGCATCAAACTGGACAACCATAGGTGCAGACTCAACAGATACACAAACTGCAATCAATGCAGCGAATATTGAGTTTCCAGCATCTGGTGGTACAAGTAATACAATTACACATGTTATAATTGCAGACGCATCTAGTAGTGGCAATATATTGTTTGTAGGAGCTTTAGATGCAAATAAGACGATAGCAAGTGGTGATATATTTAGAATTAATGCAGGGAATCTAACAATAGAGTTGAAGTAATGGCACTTGTACTAAACGACAGAGTAAAAGAAACAACGACTACAACTGGCACTGGAGCCTTGACTCTAGGTGGTGCAGTTACTGGCTTTGAGACTTTTGGTACTGGCGTTGGTAATTCTAATACTACATATTATGCAGTAACTCTAGGTGGATCAGCAGAGTTTGAAGTTGGTCTAGGCACATTGAATGGTGACTCAACTACAATAACAAGAACAACAGTTATAAGCAGTTCTAATAGTGATAGTGCGGTAAACTTTAGTGCAGGTACAAAGACTATATTTTGTACAATACCAGCATCTAAGTCAGTGTTTCTAGATGCAAGTGGTAACTTAGCAACAACAACTGTAGGCACAAATAGCAAGATACAATTTAGAGATACTGGATTATTTATTAACTCGTCTGCCGATGGACAATTAGATATAGTTGCCGATACAGAAATACAGATTGCAGCAACAACTATTGATATAAATGGTGCTGTAGATTTAAGTGCAGACTTAGCTGTAGGAGATGATCTTACAGTAAATGGTGGACAGATTGATTTAAAAACAAATAGTGGAGCCGTAGCTAAACTCTTATTTTATTGTGAGTCTGGTAATGCACACGCTCAAACATTACAAGCACAACCACATTCGGCTGGAGCATCAGATGTATTGACATTACCTACTGGTGGTAACTCAACATTAGTGTCCAGAATATCTACAGATACATTAACAAATAAAACTCTTACTGCACCCACAATAACTGGCACAGCAGTCATGGCAGATTTAGATATATCTGGAAATGTAGACGTAGACGGAACATTAGAAGCTGATGCAATTACAGTAAACGGAACTGCTTTAAATACAGTGATTGCAGGTGTAACAGTAACCAATGCGACTAATGCAGCACATGTAAGCGTTGCAGATAATGAGAGTACAAATGAAGAAAACTTAATACCTTTCATTGAAGATGCTTCTGCTACTGGAAATGTAGGGCTAGAATCTGATGGTGACTTTGCATATAATCCAAGCACTGGTACAGTGACAGCTACAATATTTAAAGGTAATATTGATGCCGTAGATGGTGACTTTGATGGTACATTAGAAGCAGATGCCATTACATTAAATGGTACTGCGATAACTGCAACGGCAACTTTATCCACAGGTATATCAAATACAAATGTAGCACAGTTTGGATCTGGTGTGGCAGACGATGATTTTTTAAGAGTTAATGGCACAACAATAGAAGGCAGAAGTGCTAGTGAAGTATTGAGTGATATAGGTGCAACAACAGCAACTTTAGCTGCGAATGAAGCGACAGCTTTAGCAATAGCGTTAGGATAATAATATGGCAAATACATTTAAAGTCGTTAATTTTGCAGCCGAGCCTGCTAGTGCTGGAACTCCATATGTAGTCTACACGGCAGGAAGTGGTGTAACAACAATCGTACTTGGATTAGTGTTATCCAACATACATACTGCACAAGTTACTGCGACAGTAAGATTAGTAAGTGATACGGCAGGTAGAGCCGTGACAAACAATACGGCAAACGGAACAAGTATTATTGTTCAGAACGCACCTATACCAGTTGGATCTGCATTAGAACTATTAGCAGGTAATAAGGTTGTGTTAGAAACTACAGACCAGATTACTGTGGACTGTAGCGTGGCAGATAAACTAAGTGGTACATTAAGCATTATGGAGATAACATAATATGCCATATATAGGTAATGAAGTTGGAAATAGATTTGTAGCAAGTAAAGCTGCATCAGTATATTCTGGTGATGGATCTACAACTGCATTTACATTAGAACATTCAGTAGGGTCAGATGAGGATATACTTGTATCCGTAGATGGTGTTATCCAAGAACCATCAGTGGCATACGCAGTAAGCAGTGGAACGACATTGACATTTACTGCCGCACCATCAACTAACTCTGGTAATAATATATTTGTTTATTATTTGTTTAGAACTGTGGCTACAGTTGACCATCCATCTACTAGTGCTTTGAGTGCAACAAGTGGTACGTTTAGTACAGACTTAACAGTAGATACAGACACATTAAAAGTAGATTCTACTAATGATTTAGTAGGCATTAATACTGCGACACCCTCTGATATGTATTACAATGAATTAGTTGTAAATTCTGGCGATGAAGGTGGCATAACTATTTTAGATTCAAGTAGTGGTCAGTCTGCTTTAGCATTTGGAGATGGTACAAGTGGCGATGCAAGGTATCGTGGTAGAATTTTATATGACCATAGCACAGATTCATTATCAATAGGAACAGCAGGTGAGCAGTATTGGACAATGAACTCTGCTCATATTATAACAGCACCAAAACAACCTGCTTTTCAAGCTACATTAAATGGTCATCAATCCAACATTGCAGTTGGTTCTGCTGTTACAGTACTTTTTGCAACAGAAATATTTGACCAAAACGCAGACTATGATACATCTACTTATACATTTACAGCACCAGTAGCAGGTAGGTATCAATTCAATGTACAAATAATGTTAGCTACCCTAGATTCAGCAAATGCATATTATCAAACACAACTTATTACTTCAAATAGAACACATTATCACACTTTTGACCCAGATTACGGACAAGATAATTCTTATGATAATGTAACTATAGCCACTTTGACAGATATGGATGCTAATGATACTGCTATAGTAAAAATACTTCAAGCAAGTGGCACACAACAAACTGATTTAGATAATATCTCAGCATTTTCAGGCTACTTAGTAGCATAACGCCAAGAGTGAAACAACTCAATCATAAAGGAGATATAAAATGGCAAATCACGAAAAGAAAATAACATTAACAGATTTACAACAGAAGATTCTGTCTAATGATTTATACAATGACGTATCAGACAATGCAGGTGTAGATGCTTGGATTGATGGTGCAATAACAGGCAAGATAAACAACTGTTGGAAACGTATGCAACAAGAGTGGACTACAAAGTTAATGAACGATGATAGCTTCACAGATGCAATACCAAGTAACCAAGCAGACTTTGTTGCACTTGTAACTGCGAGAAGCGATTATCAAACTCGTAAGCAAAGAGATGATGCAAGTAGCATAGGCTAGGAGTAAAGAATGGCATTAACAAAAGTAATAGGTGCAGGAGTTGGTAGCTTAACTGAAGATTTAGCTTTGTCAGATAGTGATAAGATTAAACTTGGTGCAGGGTCAGATTTACAACTTTATCACGATGGTTCTCACAGTTATATTGATGAGGTTGGTACAGGTTCTTTATATGTAAGAGCGAGTATAATTAGGTGGACAAATGCTGATGGTAGTGAAACATTAGGTGGTGTAGATGCTGATGGTGGTTGGTTTTTAAAAGCAAATAATTCAAATGCTTTAGTAATAGATACAAATGGTCATGTAACCAAACCATTGCAACCTGCTTTTAGTGCTGGAAGAAGTAGCACATTAGCTAATTTTGCAACTGGTTCAATGGTAACAATTAATCTTAATAACGAAATATATGACCAAAACGGAGATTTCTCAGACCCTAATTTTACTGCTCCCGTAACAGGTAAGTATCAGTTAAGTGCTATTTGGTATATGAACGCTTTAGACATAAGTGCTTCTTATTATATATTAAGAATTGCTACTTCTAACCGAAGTTATGACCATGTAGTTGATAGTTCAGCAAGAGATGAAGATGAAACTTATTCAAGTTATAATTTATCAGTCTTAGCCGATATGGATGCAAATGACACCGCTTCAATAGGTCTTTTTCAAGAAGGTGGAGCAGCACAAACAGATATAACAGGTGGTACATATTTTACAGGTTTTTTAGTATGTTAAAGGATAGGAAATAGACAATGCCATATATAGGAACATCGCCATCACAAGGAGTACGAAGAGTACATACTTATACGGCTACGGCAAATCAGACCTCGTTCAGTGGTGCGGGAGCCGAGGGTGCTACACTAAGTTACAAGGACAGTAATTTTGTAGACGTATACCAAAATGGTGTGAAGTTAGGTGATGCAGATTATACAGCTACAAGTGGTACGGCAATAGTCTTAGGCACGGGAGCGACAGTTAGTGATTTAGTTGTTATTGTAGCATACGATGTTTTCAGTGCCGCAGATACAGTAAGTAAAGCAGATGGTGGACAGTTTGATGGTGCAGTAACTTTTGCAGGTGGTATAACAGGTCCACTAGCAATTAATGATGGGGATGCAGGTAGTGTTACAGCAAATACTGTTGGTGACGAATTGGTTATTGAATCAAGTGGTGCAGGTGGACTATCTATTTTAACTCCAAATGCTTCTGATGCACAAGTTTTATTAGGAGGTCCAGATACAAATGCAGGTGCAATATTAAGATGGAATGATGATGCTAACTTAGTTTCATTAGGTACTAATAATACTGGGGGAACTCTTGCTTTAAAAGTTGGTGGATTTTCAGATGCCCTTACTATTGATGCTTCAGCTAATGTAACTATTACTGGTGACATAAGAAAGAGTACAAGTGGCACAAGCAACTTTGCAGCAGGTGTCAATGCAGGTAACTCTATTGCAAGTGGTGGTAATTTTAACACTGTAGTTGGAGATGAAGCAGGTACAGCTTTAACCACTGGAGATGACAACACAGCATTAGGTTATGGTGCTTTATATTCAGAAGATGCACACGGAAAGAACACAGCAATCGGTACTAATTCTCTGTTAACACTTAATGCAGGTGCAGATGGTCACAACACAGCAGTCGGATATTTTTCAGGTAAATTAATAACAACAGGACTTAGAAATACAATAGTTGGTAGTCAAGCAGGTGATGCTCTGACTACTTCTGCTGATAATGTGGCAGTTGGTACACAGTCTTTATCTGCTGAAACTACAGGATTATATTCTGTGGCTGTTGGACAGGGTGCATTAGCATCTCAAAATAACTCAGGTGATGCACAAATACATAATGTTGCAGTTGGGTATCAAGCAGGTGTAGCTATAACTACAGGAATCCAAAATACTTTAGTTGGCTCAAAAGCAGGAGATGCCCTTACTGATGCCGACTTTAACATAGCACTTGGTATGTCTGCTCTTGGAACAGATACAAAAGGAAATAAATCTGTTGCTATAGGTGTTGGTGCTTTAAGTACACAGAACTTTACAAGTTCCACAGACAGTCTAAATACTGCTGTTGGACATAGTGCTGGAAATGCAATAACAACAGGAATCCAGAATACTCTAATTGGTGGTCTAGCAGGAGATGCTTTGACTGATGCTGATAAAAATGTTGCAGTGGGTCGTTTAGCATTATCTACAGATACTCAAGGTAGTAAATCAACGGCTATAGGTTGGAATGCACTAGCTACACAAAACTTTAGTAGTGCGACAGATTCCCACAATACAGCAGTTGGATATAGTGCAGGTTCAGAAATAACAACAGGAATTAGAAATACTATAATGGGGTCAGAAGCAGGAGATGCTTTGACTGATGCAGATTATAATATTGCGATTGGGTATCAAGCATTAAGCCAAGATACTCAAGGTAGTAGGTCTGTAGCTATAGGTTATCAAGCTCTAGAAGTTCAAAACTTTACTTCAGCAACGGATTCAAAAAATGTAGCAGTTGGATTTAATTGTGGAGTAGCAGTATCAACTGGAACACTTAACACTTTTGTGGGATATAGTGCAGGTTCAGCTAACACTACTGGATATGATAATATTGTTATAGGTCGTAATGGGGGAGATGGTACTGGAAATGCAGGCGGTTCTGCAATGGTTACTGGTTATAGAAATATTTTAATAGGTAATGAAGGTAGTTTATCTGCTACTGATGGCGTTCATCAGATTACTTTAGGAAGTCATATCACTGGTGCTAATAGTTCATTTACATTTGGTAATGGTGGTACAGATTCTCGTATATCAGTTGGAGCAACATCTATAACTGCACCTTCTGACGAAAGATACAAAGAAGAAATTACAACATCTACAGCAGGTCTATCGTTTATAAATGATTTAAGACCAGTAACTTTTAAATGGAAAAAAGAAAAAGATATACCTACTGACCATAGAGCATATGTAGCTAATTCTGATAAAAGAGTTATGGAAAGAGGTGAAAAAGTAAATCATGGATTTATTGCACAAGAAGTTAAGACAGCAATAGATAATCATTCTGAAATTAAAGATGGTTTTGATATGTGGCAAGTTGACGATTCAGATGGCAGACAAAGACTAGCACCAAGCGAATTGATACCCATGCTTGTAAAAGCAATCCAAGAATTATCAGCCGAAGTCACAGCACTAAAAGGAGAATAATATGACTAGAACAACAGAAGAAATAGCACAAGCACATAAGGCTTGTTTAGATGGAGCAGATACAATCAATGTTGTAATTGCTACTCATGCAAAAGGCAGTGATGCAACAAATGCAGACTTTGGACATGACATGACACATGACGAGAAGAAAGCAAGAGTTGCTCGTAGTGTTGGGTATCTCAAGTATCAGAAAACATTGACTGATTGGGATAAAGAAGATTTTACAGTAATAGATGCAGCAATAACCGCAGCAGATAACTTCACGGGGTAATAATGACAAATTCAAATATTATAAGTATTAACGATAAGAAATACGATGGTTCTGATTTAACAACAGAACAGAAATACTGCATTGAGCAGATACAAGAATGTCAAGCCGAAGCACATAAATTAAAAAAACAATTAGATAGAATAACTGTTTCTCAAAATGTTTACACAAATAATCTTATAACATTATTAAAAGATAAAGAGGTAAAGGATGACCAGAGCCAGTGATCTAGCAAAACTATTAGGAGCAGGTGCTACCATCAATGATGGTACAACTATAAGCACTGCTGATAATTCTGCACAATTAACTTTAACATCTACTGATGCAAATGCTACATCAGGACCTTTGTTACACTTCCAAAGAAATAGTTCTAGTCCTGCCGATAGTGACAATATGGGTAGAATACTTTTTGATGGTAAGAATGATGCTGATGAAGATATAACATATGTAGAATTTCAACTAACAGCATCAGATGTTTCAGATGGTAGTGAAGATGCTAGTTTTCAAATAGGTTCTAAGACAGCAGGTTCTTTTTTAAGTAGAGTAGAAATACTCCCAACTGAAACAGTACTTAATGAAGATAGTTCAGACATAGACTTTCGTGTTGAATCAAATAATGATGCTAATGCTTTTTTTGTTGAAGGCTCAACAGGAAATATAGGAATAGGCACGAATAGCCCAGCAGGTGATTTTCATTTGACTGATGCAAGTGATATAAGAATATTATTTACATCAGATCAAACAGGAAATACCAGTAGTGATGGTTCATTTATCGGTTTAACTGATGGTGGTAATTTACAATTATTTAATAGAGAAAATGCCGGTATTATATTTACTACTAATGGTACTACTGCTCAAACAATTAGACATGATGGTGCTGTCACCAAACCACTACAGCCTGCTTTTTTAGTTGGAATGAGTAGTAATTCTGCACAGTTTGGAAATGGAGCATTTACTCCAACATTAGATACAGAAATATTCGATCAAGGTGGAGATTTTTCTTCAAACACTTTTACTGCTCCTGTAACTGGTAGGTATCAATTATCTTGGATGGCGTATCTTGCTAATTTAGATACTTCTGCTTCTTATTATTATTTAAAATTAGCAACTAGTAATAGAGAATATACTAAGTATTTGTACACTCATTCTTTTGATGCAGATGTGGCTTATTATGGTTGGGGTACATCTATTCTTGCAGATATGGATGTAAATGATACAGCAACATTTCAAGTAGGACAAGTAAATGGTCATAGTACTTCACAAGTGTTTGCTTCTAATACATATGCTTCAGGTGCGTTAATATGCTAGGTCACTCAGCCATTGCCGAAACTTCCATTGCAGATGTAGGTGGTATTGTATTAGGTGGCATTGCAGAAATGAGTGCTATATCCACTAAGACTTCTGTAGGTGTTGGTATACTTGCAGGTGTTGCAACGATGGATGGTAACTTTACTCAAACATCTACTGGTACGTTTATAGGTATTACGTCTGCTGATTTAAGTGCCAACTTTACACAGACCACAGCAGCAAATAGATTAGATGTATCCGAGATAGATTTAACAACGGAGTTTACTCAAACATCAAATGGCATTATGATAGGGTCAGGTGTTGCAAGTAAAGATCTTAATTTTACAAAAACATCTGTTGGAGATATTAAGTTTGTAGTGGTAAATGCAAGTGCGACACCAGAGAGTTATGTAACTATTACTCCAAGTGGCACAGAGACATATACAGAAATAACTCCGTCTGGTACGGAAACTTGGACAGAGATACAGTGAGGTAAACATGGCAAGTACATATACAGCAAATAGTGGTGTAGAAAAGATAGGTGCTGGTGAACAAGCTGGTACTTGGGGTAATACTACAAACAACAACTTAGACATACTTGACAGAGCAATAAGTGGTGTAGCTGCCATAACATTATCAAGCACATCTAAAACACTAACAACAAGTGATGGTACATTATCAG
>Ga0208899_1002060_pt1 | contig 13789 bp, 20 predicted proteins | sample VirMetDEL_Nov_24_FD_184518 | JGI IMG/M metagenome (GOLD analysis project Ga0208899, IMG submission 184518) | Aqueous microbial communities from the Delaware River and Bay under freshwater to marine salinity gradient to study organic matter... | ecosystem: Environmental > Aquatic > Marine >... | reverse complement strand
ACGCACCCGGCGGTTATGCGAGCGGTGAGAAACTATGAAGAAAGATAGTCTCATGGCAATATTGATCGCCGTAATAATAGAGATACTGTTAGGGGTGCGCTAATGACCTTCGAAGAGCAATACGAAGCCTTACAGGCCGTCATTCCCGACTTGCCGAGGGATATACCGGCCTACACCGTAAACCCGCCCTTGTGGGCTTTCTGGCGCACTTTAGAGCCATCCGCGCCGGAGCATCCTGTTATGACAGAACAGGAGATTGTCCGGCGTCTGGACATACTTTACTGCTCAGACGGAACGTGCAATATATAGCCAATGGCGCACCCCCGTGCGTTTTCTCCCCGACTGCCCGGCCCTCAAAAGCCGGGCGTTTTCTTATGGGGCGCGCATATGAACGCAGCCGAGTTCGAAGAACGCCTCAAGGCGCTCCAGCAAGAGGTCTCAAAAGCCTATCTGAAAGGCTATGAAGAGGCGCGTCAAAGAGCCCAGTGGACGATCACCGGGGCGATTGACGAGTCCGAACGGTTACGCCTCGCGCTCGAAGAGGCGCTAACGGAGGTTCATGACGAGGCCATCCGCACCCGTATTCTGTCAGCCATGCTGCGACGCAGATCAAAAGATCAATTAGGTTCCGAACCATAGCCGAGCCCATCCAGTAGCGCCCGCGCCTCTTCCTGCGCTGCACAGAGCTGGTCTATCAGCTCGGGCGGACAGTCATCGTCCCCTGGACTTGACGCCCAGTCAAGATAAAGTTCGACGGCCTCAGTCAGGTCACCCAGATGTTTTATGAACACTGGATATACGTTCAGCGATTGAGACGACATTGGCTGTATCCTCTTTTTCGCGTGTCAGCGCCGCCAGTCTGCGTCGTATGTCCGACCGACTCCAATCCGCGATTTGCGGTTTGACGAAACAATGTTTCCGCGTCGGGAAGTCTGTTGAGTAGCACAGGCCCTTGTCAACCCAGCCGGCTTCTTTCAAAGCGTGAAGCAGCGCCGGTTGCACAACGCGCGTCGAACCGTTCAGGGGCGCGTTCACTATGTCCAATATCTTGTGCCAGGGGCCGCCAATGACATCGACATCAAAAGGCGCTTCGCCTTTTTCAATCAGATGGTAAACGTAGGCTTCGCCATGGCTCATGCCGGTGTGAATCAGTCGCTGCTTATATTCGGTAGAGAACGGTATTGCTTTCGGATTAAACGCCGACACGTCACGGGCGCGCAACCAGCCCGCCACGGCCTCAAGGCCGCCGGACCGATACCAGCCCCATATCCTGTCAATCTCCGCTGGCGTCATCTTCGGCGCGTCGGACCAGATACAGAACCAGCGCCGGTCGTCGGAGTCGAGCGTAATCGGCATGGATTCATTCGTAAACGCCAGCACGAAAAGCCTGTTCGGCATTTCATACGGGTGCAGGCCCTTGCGGTTGACTGTCAACATATCCGGCGGCGCGGCGATCACCGGCTTCAATTTGTTTGCGAGCGCCCGGCGCTCTTTCGCCTCCGGCTCTTTTAGCTCATTCAGAACTATTATCTCGCTCTGGAAATGATAACCAAAATCGCTGTTGATTTTATTTCTATCCATAATCGCAACATTTTTCATGTCCGCGCCGCCTACCGCCCAGAGCAGCGGATACCACATCGTATCCTTGCCGATACCGCCGTTGCCGCCGTGCAGGATCGCGTGATTGATCTTTGTGCGCGGCTGCTGCGCCTTTACGGCCATCACGTCCCATATATGCTCTAGCTCACGTTCGTCAGGAACAAGCCGCCGGCAGTGGTCGATCCACATCTGCGGGTCGCCGGAATCGGTTACCTTGGGCCGGGCGTTGCGCCAGACGTTGCCGTAGACAAGGCCGCCGTTCGTGACCATCCAATCGTCACCGGCTGCGTAGGTCATGCCCTGCAGGGCGTAAGCGCCGTAATCCTCGCGGAATGTATCGAACCACGTTGACGCCTCGACCCGGCGCGCCTTACCGTCAGCGCTCGCGACCGTGCAGTCGACGCCTTTGAACAGAGCATTGAACGCCTTGCGGCTGATCTCGGTGCAGGTGTGCCGGTCGAAATAGGCGTCATCAACCATGATATAGGCGAAACGATTATGCCAGCCCGCGCGATTTTCACGCCCCGCCTGTTTGCGCTCCGTCTCTGCTTTGATTTCGTCAGCGACGTTCGGATATTCTTTTGTCGGCTTCAGGCCGCTCAGCGGCTTCATCGCTTCGACGATCAGCTCGTCACGTATGCCCGGCTTATGACGCGGGCCGCCCTGCTCGGCGACCCAGTCGCAGAAGTAATTGCTGTCGAGGTTCTCGCAGTGGCCGTGATAGCAACAGAACGCGCGAGATTGCGGCATGTAACGGGCCTCTAGCTGGCCGTCTGTATGCTCGGCGTGATTCGGACAGACAACGCCGCACCAGCCTTCACCGTTTACGCGCGACGTAACAAGTCCCTGCTCGTTCAGCCACGCTAGCACGTCGTCGCTTCCGATATCCGTAAGACGTATGTTATTCGCGCGGCTGCTCTCTTCGTCAGGCGTGACGCCAAGCGCCTCGCATATCTCTTGTAGTGTATACTCACGCTCGGGGTGAAACTCTACCTCGCGGCATTCAAACGCTTCGCGTCCCGGTTTCACATTTACGGAACCCGGAAGACGACAGTTACGCACGGCATTAGTCGCGCCCGGATCGGTGTAGCCTGCGCGTGCGATAGCTGACAACGCGGCGCAATGCTGCTCGACTGTCGGCTGATCGCTGTAGGCATACCAGTATTGGAAATTACCGGGGCTTGTCTCGACGATGGCTGTAGGCGCAAGCGGCGGCGTTTTGGATTTCGTGCCGATGTCGTCCAGCATCATAAACAGGACATGCGTGCAATTCGCCACAGACGCAGACGGCTTGCCGTTCTTGAATCGGTCAATGATGAACGATCCGGTATTGATAAACCAGCTCTCACCCTCACGTCGCTTGTGCGACGGATAATAGGCGGGCCATGTATAGCGCGGCGTTCCGTCAGCGTGCAGCTTGCTTGTGTCGATCTGTTTGACGATCAGGGCTGTCTCGCCTTCCGGCGCGAGCTTTGTGAAGTATTCGAAGAGTGTCATGTTAAATCCTTAGACCATTTTTGTTTCGGGCATTGTGGCTGATCTTGTCTTCGGTCAGGTTTCGAAACTCTGGTCCAATCGCCTCCGGCGCTAATACTTTCTAACGACCACCCCGACGCGCGCAGAGAGACACCTGTTTCGCTGTCAAGAATGAACGTCTGGATTTTTCTATACCCAAGTTCTTTTCCTATTCGGGCAGCGGCAGCGTATAAAAAAGAACAAGCGTTTTTTGTTCCGTCAGTGACCAACCGCGTTACTTCTAAAACTTCTTTCGCATTCGTTAATCGGGCAACAGGGCGGCCTACAGATGCGCCCCCGCAAAGTTTTCCGTCGACAATTACACCAATCGAAAATCGGTGGCCTTGCACCGCCTTATGGTGTCTATGATGTTCGCTTACGAAAGCATTTAGCTCTCGCAGTTCCAAAGGAACTATTTTCATTTTCCGTAAACCCCCATAATGCTCGCTTCTACGTCGAGCGGTAATCCTTCCGCCCATGACGGCGGCATTGTCATAACTTCCTCTAATCGTTCTTTTGCGGCTTCCGGCTCGTCAGTCTCAATAACGATCTCGTCGTGAACATGCAGAACCACACCGTCAAGACGGCGAAGAGCCTCACGAAGAAGGTCATGGGCGGTCGCTTGTGTGACATTCTCACATGCCAGTCCGGGCCACAGACGCGCACGGGGCCACTCCTTCGCATCAGCAGCGGGTTTCCACGACGCCTTGGCGTAGGTGATACCGCCGTCGTCTTCAAATCGGGCGAACGGATAGCAAAGCACACGGCCTGACGGTAGGCAATACCAAAGATGCTTGCCGTCTGCGAGGTAGGTTATCTTTCCTGCCGTGAACTCTTTACCTTTGTTGCGCAGCGCACGAATGTATGCAACTTCCAGATCACGCCAGAACGGCGGTGCCCAGTCATTGGCCAGCCGCCACGCGTTTACCATCTTGCGCGCCTGCGGCTCGGGCAGGTTGATTCCGTAGATACGACCCATAGCAGCAAAAGCGCCGATACCGCCGCCAAACCCGCACGCCAGCTCCTGCACCTTGCCGATCTGACGCTGTTCCTTGTTCACGTCGTCATAGCCTACGTTGAACGTCTTTGCCGCGTTGACCTTGTAGACATCCAGACCTTCACGGAAATGCTGTAGCTTTTTATGGCCTTTGTCGGACAGCCATGGATTGACACGGCCCTCAATGGCCGACCAGTCAGCGACGACGAAAGAGGAGCCTTTGGCTGGTATCAGAGCGGGCCGCAGCATACCACGCAATACGTCAGTAACGCGCCGGCCGTATTTCGGCACGATGGCGTGACCTCGCACCATCGCGTGTCGCACGCTGGCGGGATCATCTGCGCATTTACGTGGCGCATTGTGAACCTGCGCGCCGTAACTAGACGCGCGTCCTGTGGCTGATCCTCCGGCAAAAACAAAAGCGCCTCTAACGCGGCCGTCAGCGCAAGCCAAACTGCGAAGACGATCAAACTTTGCCACACTCGATGCCCAAAGGTCATCGGCGCACTGGATAACTTCTCTGACATCGGGAGGCACCTCTTCCGGGTTGTCCATAGCCAACAGGTTGGCTCGAACGTTCTTGTCGATTGACATCTTGTCTTCGCGCTGCATCAGCTTCAACGCTTCAGGGCCAAGCCTTTCTTGCACCCACAGTCGCATACGAGGACTTCGAACGCTCGTGATTTCGCCGCCTGTGATCTCAACGACGGTGTCCTGAATCTCTCGAAGCTCGTCAGCCGCATACTTGACCGCCGCGCTGCACAGAGCGATATCGACAAGAACACCACGGTCGTTAATACGCTCGTTAACATGATAGTCCTCCAGTTCTTCGGGCGTCAGCTCGCGCATGGCCTGACTGGCGGCGCGCATCGTTCGAACGTCCTGCTCGCAATATTCGATCAGTTCGGGCAGCAGCTCAGTGTTATAGGGCGGCATACAGCACTTGCGGACGAGATATGCGCCGCGATGATCCTTGCGCATTGACAGACCGGCGAAGCGGCCAACGTCTTCGAGACTGCCCGGCGCACAGTTCGCACGCGCCTGCGCAGCGGTGCAGTAGAATTGCTCCAGGGGAATGTCCATCTTGAGGACATGCCAGAAGATCAGCCGTTCGAACGCGGCGTTATGCGCCCGGATCTGACCGCGCACGTCAGGCATAGGCTCACCCGGCCGCCACGTCATCACAGGCCCGTCGTTGAAGGCGTATGACATGCACAGCACGCGGGTCGACGGATGACGGGCGTAGTTATATACGCCCGCCTCCGGTAGATCACACTCGCTGGCTGTCTCGAAGTCAGCCCAGAAGATCATTGCAGTTCGTTCACGTTGAGCGTTTGAATCGTGCTAACATCGCGCTCAGAACTCTTACGCACATGCTCAAGTATATCGTCAAGAATACCTTCGGGCGGGTTACCAAGAGCTATATAAATCCCCAGTAGGTCGGCAAGCGCCCAAACGGTCTGTATGGTAGCGTCCTTAGTCCGATGTTTCGCCATGTGATTATTACAAACGGCCTGAATTTCATACGCAAGCGTTACTGTGTCTTCGGTAAACTTATTCATCACTTCTCTCCATTCAGTGCGGCGCGAACATCGTCCGTCGCAGGTCTCTCGGGTATCGGCATCCAATGCGTCGCGTAAAACTGTCTGCCGCGCCCGTCGAACCCCAGTTTGAAGTTGTTGCGAATACCATGGCTCGTTGTGCGGCGCTTTTTCGGAAATATTGGGAATCCTACCATCATCCGACCAATCGTCGGGTTAAACTCGCCGTCCTCCATCATACCCTCACGAAGCGGGCACCACGCCAGAATGAACGTGTCAGGCGCTGTGTTGAAAGGTTTCCATTCAGTCATTTTTCCAGCCCTATCCCGAGTTTCTCTTTCGCCTGTGCGACCAGCTTGCTGGCCGCGTTGGTCGAACGGTTCATCTCTACGCCAATGTTAACAAACGACATGCCGCCGCTATACAGATCCCACGCTTGTTTCTGCGCGGGCGACAGCGCGTCGCTTCTCTGCGCTGGCCTGTCATACTTGACGCCAGCCTTATTGCCGATCCGCGCGTCCTTGCGTCGATCTTCCTTGATCTCAACAGGCGGCGCGGGCGGCCGGTAGTCAGGATCTCGCTCCAGCCATTTGACGCGGGGCAGCGATATCAGCATGTGCCTTTGATCTTTAGCGTCGTATTTGTAGTAGCTAACCTTTTCCATCTCACCCTCTCGAAGAAAACGGGGGCGCTAGGCCCCCGCTCTGTATCAGCTACGACGACGACGGCCAGTGTCCGTGTCAGCCTCTTCGACCGGGCCGTTGAGCCCAATCCAGTCAGTGACTTCGAACACAGGCGTGAAGACCCGGCCATAGCTCTTGTGCTGGTAATGATCGGAACCAAGTTTTACCAGCGCCACAGGCTTTTCCTGATCTTTCTCGACCTGCTCGGCCACCTTCATCGCAAGCGCGTGCATCGCCTTCTTCCCGCCGACCGCAGTCGTCGTAAAGCGCGCCTCCACGTTCTTGTCTTCGCCACTGATGCACTTCAGGCTCATGCCGACCTGCGGCTCCCAACCACGCTTGGCGTTCGGCGGCGCTGCATCCAGCTCCGGCAACTCATCAGTGATCGGGACCATATGCTCGCCAAGAACCTCACCCTCACCCCACGCGATGTAACCGTGAATGAATGAGAGCGGATTGACCGCCCAGATTCCGCTACGGTCAACTTCGGTCTGGTCAGCGCCATAGACCCAGTGCCCGGTCTTATCCATTTTCAGGATGACGCCCGGACCCGACGCGGCCTCTTCGGCTGTCTTACGCAACGCCGCCGCGAGCGACGCCGCCGTGGGAAGGTTAGCGTTACCGAACTTTACGATATTCATTTACTTTACCTCTAGTTTAGAGAAGGCCCGACGAATGTCGGAGCCCAGCGTAGACACCGCCGGCCGGGGATCGCTCTCCGGCGCGATGGTGTTACCTGTGGAGATGGAAACGAAGAGTTCCTTCGGCAGCTTGCCGCAGATCTTCTCGGCCTGCGCCGGGCTCTTCATAACCATCAAATCCTCGGGATTAAATCCCATTTCTGCAATAGCTGCTCTTGCCTTTCCCTCGTCGACCCACTGTCGTGTAGGGCGCTTGGGCACGAGCTTCCATCCGTCGATTGGCGCTTTATTTTTAAGCATCGTCTGCGCAAGTTCGCGCACGCTTTTCGCCCATTCTTCCGCAAGGAGCGCCATCGCCAAAGCATAGTTCATCTTCTCCGGGTCAATAGCTTTCACCTTCGTTGCTATCGCGCGCTCCAACTGCCCCGTGATTGCAGGGCATGTCGGCTTCGCAGGACACCAACGACAATGATCGCCATGGTTAAGGGGCGCGTCAGGTCTGAACGACGTTTGCACGGCGTCATACAGCGTGCGCTCGAAAGCCTTTACGCGACCGGGTGTAGTAAGCCACCGGCTGACGCGCGGCGGCTGGACAATGATAAGTTCTACTTCATCCACGCCTTCCAGCGCCCAACGTGCCTCGGGTGTGCGCATAGCAGCAGCGGTGTAAAACAGAAGCTGATGGTTTTCTTCAGCGTCCACCGCCACCCCATCACCAAACTTCCAATCAAGAACCACTGCACGGCGGCCGATTCGGCCAATGAGATCGACTGATCCAAATACGCCTGCAAGAAACCCTCCATAATGCACCGTCAACTCGGTCTGAAACTCCAGTTCACGGTTAGGATCTATTTCGTTCAAAGCGCCGAGAGCAAACTGCAATTTCTCGTGGTTGTCAAAGTCCTCGACTTTTGCGTCCAGTGACAGGATCGCGTGCATAGCGTTATGCAGCCGCGTTCCTTCTTCAGCGTATGATGTTGATGGAGACGGTGGGACTTTATCCACAAGCGCCCGCGAACCGGGGCAGTTGATAAGCCGCTTGGCGGTCGAGCCGCCAACGATGTTGCTGTGTGACACGATCAATCCTCAAAGTGATAGGCTAACACAGGATAGGCTGACATCCCCGACCAATCCCATATGAACCATGCGTGATTGAATGACGGCGACGACTTGCTATCCTCAAACCATTGTATGCGTTTGGTCAGGACCAATTTCTTGGCAAACGCCGGATGATCCGCAAACAGATGCCGGCGCGACTTGGCGTGGTCAAAGTCTGTGCGCAACAGCATGGCGACGAAACCCCCTTCGTCTTCCGTCAACGCAAGCGCGTGTTCTATAAATTCAGTGGCTATTGAGTAAGGTGGGTTAGTGATTATAGCATCAATTTCGTCACTCATTGGCGTCAGCAGAAAATCTACGCCTTGCTGTATATCCGTTGATAATTTTGCGCCTAGCACACACGCCATTTTACCGGACCCGCAAGCCGGCTCCCATATACGACAACGCGGGTTCATATGGGGTATGTGCGGTAACAGCGCCCGCGTGACCCACTCGGGGGTTTCATATTGATCGAACGCGACGCGGGTGTAACCGCTGTCTCTCTGGCTCATTGGACTTTACCTCACTGTTTGATGAAGAGCAGCCTAGACAAATTTTATGATTCGTGCAACAAATATTTTTATGCTTGAGAAAGACATCGAAGCGTATTTCGTTAAGTCCGTGAAAGCTATGGGCGGATTGGCGTATAAATTCAACAGCCTGTCAAACCGGGGCGTCAGCGACCGCATTGTCGTGTTGCCAAACGGCGAGGCGTGGTTCATCGAACTGAAAACGGAGCGCGGGCGTCTGTCCGCGTTGCAGAAAATATTCGCAAGCGACATGCGTCGGCTTAACCAGAACTACGCATGTCTTAATTCTATCGAGGCCGTTGACAGATGGGCAACCGAGCGTACTACAACGAAATAGATCCTTACGCAGCGGAATGGCTGCGTAACCTGATAAAAGCCAAACATATCCCTGACGGCGATGTAGATGAAAGATCAATAGTCGATGTTCAGCCAATGGATATTGCAGACTATACCCAATGTCACTTCTTCGCCGGCATCGCCGGGTGGAGCCTCGCCATGCGCCTCGCGGGGTGGCCAGACGACAGACCCGTCTGGACAGGCTCCTGCCCGTGTCAGCCGTTCAGTGTCGCGGGTAAGGGAAGAGGCGCCGCCGACGAGCGGCATTTATGGCCCGACTTCTTTCGCCTCATCCGTGCCTGCAGGCCCGCTGTCGTCATGGGAGAGCAGGTTGCGGGAGCGGCTGGCTACAATTGGTTCGACGGAGTCAGATCTGATCTGGAAGGAGAAGGTTACGGCGCAAGGGCGGTTGATATCCCGGCTTGCTCCGCGAACGCGCCGCACATCCGGCAGCGACTGTATTGGGTCGCGCAAAACATGGGTGTGCGGCAACAAGCCATGGGGGTGGCCTACGCCAACAGCGCACAAGACGACGAAGAACAGCAAGAACCCGCAGCGTATGAAGGAGGGCGGGGTGCAGACGGCATTGGCGGATGCGGCCTGGATCGCGACGTGGCCGACGCCGACGGCGAATTGCACGACAGGCGCAGGGACATCAGGCAGAGACGGCGGGATGAATATTCAGACGGCGGCAGCGACATGGCCGACGCCGACGACCAGGGACGGGAAGGACGGGAGCTACTGTCCGAACGTCCCGGAGAATGCTCTGCTTGGACGAGTGGCGTGGAGTGGCGACGGGGAGCCGATGGAAAAACGAGGCGCGTTAAATCCGGAGTTTGTTTGTTGGTTGATGGGGTTCCCAATCGCGTGGGACGACTGCGCGCCTACGGCAACGCGATTGTCCCGCCGCTCGCGGCAGAAGTCATAAAGGCGTTTATGGATGCTTAGGCCTTACCAGCATGAAGCCGCCGACTTCCTCTTCTCCCGTGACAGAGCCATGATCCTTGCGCCGGTCGGTGCAGGAAAAACAGCAATCACGCTCACGGCCATGTCGGACATGTCGGCGCGCGGCCACTGTGATCGCTGGCTTGTGCTTGCGCCGAAGCGCGTGTGTCTGTCGGTCTGGCCGGTCGAGGTCAAGAAGTGGGCTGAGCATATGAAGCTGGCGGTTGCAGTCGGCACGCCGGCACAACGCAAGGCTGCGTTCGAATCAGACGCCGATATCGTCGTCACCAACTATGACAACATCCCATCCATAGATCCGAAGAACTTCGACGGTATTGTTTTCGACGAGCTGACACGGCTGAAAAATCCGTCCGGCAAACGGTTCAAATACCTGTTAAAGATCCTCGATCAGTTCCAGATCCGCTGGGGATTAACCGGATCTTTCACGTCGAACGGTCTTGAGGATGTGTTCGGCCAGTGCAAGGTCGTCGATCAGTCGCTGCTCGGGCGCAGCAAGGGCGCGTTCCTGCAACAGTATTTCTACTGCATCAACCGCGAGTATGGCCAGTGGGAGCCGCTGCCGGGCGCGCTGCCGAAGGTTATGGAAGCTATCAAACCGGCAACCTACGTGCTGGAGCCGGGCGAATATAAGGACAAGCTACCGCCGCTTCATGTCGTCGAGATGCGCTGCGATATGGATATGGAGCCATACAACACGATGAAACGCGAGTTCGTTCTGGAGTTGGGCCAGACGATCACAGCCCCGACAGCGGCCGTTGTAACGCAAAAACTACAGCAACTCGCAGGCGGGTTTGTCTATGGCGAAGCCGGCGCAGAATGGCTGTCAGACCACAAGTTCGACATGCTCGACGACATCCTCGAAGAGAACCAGCACGACAACACCATCGTCGTCTACAATTACAAGGAAGAGCTAGCCGAACTGAAGCGCCGGTTCAATGTAGCTACAATAGACGAACCGAACGCCATCGACCGGTGGAATGAAGGCAAGATTCAGCTTCTGGCGATCCATCCCAAAAGCGCCGGACACGGACTGAATCTTCAGCTTGGGGGTAACAAGATCATCTTCCTGTCGCTGCCATGGTCGCTGGAGCTTTACGAGCAGACCATCGGCCGATTGCACCGCAGCGGCCAGACGCGCGACGTATGGTGTTACGTCATAATCTGTAACAAAACTATTGACGAGCGCATATTTGCCGCGCTACATGACAAACGAACATTGGCTGAGATCGCCTTGGAGGAACTGAAGTGAATTGGCCGGAACTTCAGAACGTGCTGACCAGCCTGACGGAACGGGAGGTATTAGACCTCTTGGAGGACGAGCGCCGTAACGCTCGGCGGTCCACCTTCATTATACGTCTGCATCAGCGTTTCACGACGTTGCGGATGTTGCGTGAACGGGCCGAATTGATGAGGGAAATAGATGACACCGCACGAACTTCTGAAACTGGCCGGGGACGTAATCGCCGAGCGCGGCGCTAACTACGGCGGTATTGAAGACAACTTTCAGTTGATCTCCGACCTTGCCAGCCTGCGCCTTGGCCGGGACTTCCATCCTTATGAAATCGCTATCATTCTGGCGTGCGTCAAGAACGCCCGCGCGTTTGCGTCGCCTGCCCATCTCGACAGCCACGTCGACGCGATGAACTATGAGATGTTTGCCGCGACGTTTGCGGAGGACTACATCGCGTCCAAGCAGGGCGTCGAGACTATCGAGTATCAGAAGAAGGCTGACCGGAAGGTAGCGCGGGCGTCAAAGCCGGCACGCGGCGCGAAACTTCCCGTAATCAGTGACAAACTGAGCGAGCTGACTTCCTTTCGGGAGTCGTCGGAGTTCGCGCGCGGCTGACGCCTGCTGTTCGGCGGAATAGTTTACGAGCGGAGGGCAACCCCCGCTCGTCGTCTGACAGGCCGCGCTAGAAACGGCCAGCATCAAGATCATCAATCGTTTCATCGACTGTCTTGGGTTTGGCGACTTCGGCCTGTCGCTTTCAATCAGTGGGACGGGAGCCGCCTGTGACGTTCCAGTCCTTGGCGGCGATCAGGCCCAGCGCGATCAGGGCGTCCTGAAGTTCGCCCCAGTTGACGGTCTTGGTCGTCCAGGCGTCCCAGAGCGTGCGCAGCAGCAAGAGAACGCCGGGAATCGTGGTCATCCAGTTAGTCAACATTTTTACACCTCATGTAGCCGGGATGGACTTCTTTACATACGACGGGCTTGACCGGCCGTCCGTTATTGGTAAACCCCGCGCCCTCGACCGAGCAGCCTGCCAGTAACGCTATCGCCCAGAGCGACAGCGAGAACACGGCGGACCAGACCAGAAAGCGCAGCGTTTCCTGTATCATTAGTCGTGAATTTCTATATGAGGACCATCCACGATTGATTTCCAATAGACGCCATACACAATTCGATCCGTAAGCCCGAGCGCCTTGGCCGCTGGCTTGAAGGCTTTCTCGACGATGGTTTTGTAATCCTTCAGCTCCCACGACACCTTGCCACTTGGCATGGCGACGAAATCGATCGCCTTGCCGCGCAAGTGGTAGGACTTCAGCGTGCGGCTTTTGCCGGTCTTGACCAGATACCGCTGGCGCTCAGCCGTGCGCAGCCCCTCGGTGATCTCGAACGGGATCGGAGAGATCTCGCGGGCTTTCTTTGCCAGCGCAATCAGATTAGGGTCCACGCCGCGCATACGGGCGATGGATGTTGCGTTGAGTTTTGTCATCGGTCGACCTTTTTGGCCAGCATATCGCGGATCGTGTCCAGCTTGGCGAATACCTGGCTGAGCGTGTGGTTGAACTCGTCACGGGTGACGTAGCGCCCGGCGACCAGCACCTCAATCTCGCCGACCTTCTCGGCCAGCTCCTTGTCGGCTTTCTGTAGCTCTTTAACAGCCGTCCAGACGGTGTTGAGGATCCAGCCGCCCAGCGCGCCGATGACGGCTACGGCCACGTCGAAGAAGATCTGTGTTTCGCTCGTCATCACCGTGCCATCGCGTTCTGGTTTTGAGATCCTGCGGCAACCCCCGCGCCCACACCCATAGCGGGTAATGATCGCCGTGAACTTTCTTTTTTACCTAGAGACTCATTGATCAGGCGGCCTAACAATTCTCTATCTTTTATTAACAGGTTAGCCATCTCTACCTGCATACGCCGTGTCGCTACATTTGATATCCTGTCCACCATCGCTTTTGTAAACGTAACGGCGCGGGACATAACTCCCGGTATCTGTTCACCAGAAAGACCTTCTTGCGCAGCCAGCTCGGCGGTAGTTCCGGTAGGCCGAACTTTTGCAAGCCCAGATACTTTTTCCAGTCTATCAATTTCTTGTAGTAGTGTATTCACGTCCGTTAATTGTTCTGGCGTAAATTTATCGAGCTGCGTAGCCACTTCCCTGATAGGGCGCGGCGCTGTTTTTTCAGCTTCCAAAAGCACGGACTGCGCGTCGGCAAGCCCACGAATATCGTTTATAGCTTCATCGCCGATAGCTATTCTTAATGGCTTGGCGTGTTTGTCCAGAAACTTTACCGCCTTATCTGGCGCGCCGCTCTTTATAAGCCCCAAGGCGCGGTCAGTAACTTCTTTACGTAGAGCTTCGCGCGCATCGGGCCCAATTCGACGCAATAGAAAATCCATTTCTGGCGCGTTCTTAAGCGCTGCGTCAACAACAGCCGACGCATCGCTTTTTCCTATTTTTTTAGCTCTGTTAGTTAATTCGGTAAGACCAGTATTTATGCGAGCCGCTTCTTCACGCAACGGCTGTAGCGTTGTTTTCAGATCTACGCCCAACGCATCTAATGCGGGGTTCTGTAAAAAAGCATCTATTTTTGCCGGTTGGATAAACCCTGTCGAAGGATCCAGAGCCGCTTCGCGGACTCTATTTACGATGCTG
>Ga0208899_1002055_pt1 | contig 13812 bp, 33 predicted proteins | sample VirMetDEL_Nov_24_FD_184518 | JGI IMG/M metagenome (GOLD analysis project Ga0208899, IMG submission 184518) | Aqueous microbial communities from the Delaware River and Bay under freshwater to marine salinity gradient to study organic matter... | ecosystem: Environmental > Aquatic > Marine >... | reverse complement strand
TCGTAGACTAGAAAAGAAAATAAAAGTCATTAATGAAAATGATGATAGAATTATAGAATTAGAAAAAGAAATAGCTAAATTAAATGGCTGTAAATAAATCAAAATATTATTACGATTATACTAGAAATATGAAAGATGATAAAGCTTTAAATGTTTGTTGTGGAAAACCTTCATGTACTTGTTGTGACTCAGAAGGTATATGTTTAAAAGAAAGTTGTGAGTGCCATGCTCCTGATGAAAATGATGCAAGTTTTTTTGAAGCATGGACTAAAAGTTTGGAAGAATCTGTACAGCCTAAATGTGATATAACTAATCAAGAAGATTGCGAAAACTGTGGCTCTTAATATATTAAATGGATTGTTTAGTAAGGTATTAGACAATGCCGAAGGAATTTTAGATAAAGTAATTACAACTGATAAAGAAAGAGATCAGGCTAAAATTGAATTACAAAAACTTTTACTAGATGCAGAGCGTGAAGCTTTCGCTAAAGAGGTAGAAGACAGAAAGTCTGCAAGAGATATGTATAAAGATGATGCTATTATACAGAAAATACTTGCGACATTATTTACTGTAGCTTATTTTGGCATAAGTTATGTTATGTTTAATTACTTTGTAAAAGGTACTATTAATCTCGGTGAGTTTGAAATTACTTTTATTTCTAGTATCTTTGGAGCAATGTCAGCTAAAGTTAATACTATTATTGACTTTTTCTTCGGTGGGAGCAGCAAAAAGAATAATACTGAAGTAAAATAAAATGGCAAAAACACCTGCATGGCAAAGAAAAGAAGGTAAGTCTAAATCTGGTGGACTTAACAAAAAAGGTATTGCTTCTTACAGAAGAGCAAATCCTGGTTCTAAGTTAAAGTCTGCTGTTACTACAAAACCTTCTAAGTTAAAAAAAGGATCTAAAGCTGCTAAGCGTAGAAAATCTTTTTGTTCTCGTATGAAAGGAATGAAAAAGAAACTTACGTCTGCTAAAACAAGAAGAGATCCTAATTCAAGAATTAATAAATCATTAAGAAAGTGGAACTGCAATGCAGGTTGTCGTTACACACAGCACGATTAATTATGGCTAAAAAATTTAAACCACATATGATGTATAGTAGAGCTGGTAAAGGTATCAAAGCTAATACATATGCAAAGCACATGGAATTAAAAAAGAAGGGTTACAAACACACAAAACCTAAAAAGAAATAAAATGGCAAAAGACGCATGTTATCATAAAGTAAAGTCAAGATATAAAGTATGGCCTTCAGCTTATGCAAGTGGAGCTTTGGCAAAGTGTAGAAAAAAAGGAGCTGCTAATTGGGGTAATAAATCTAAAAAGAAAGCAGCGCAAGGAATGAGATTTCAACACGATTAATTATGGCGGTACGTAAAACAGCAAAAGGCTTAGCTTTAAAGAGATGGTTTAAAGAAGACTGGCGAACTCCGTCTGGTAAAAAAGATTATAGTGGAGGTGAAAATACTTTTAGACCTACTAAAAAGGTTAGTAAAAAAACGCCTAAGACTTGGAGTCAATTAAGTAAAGCAGATAAAGCTAAAGCTAAAAGAGAAAAAAATAAAAAAGGTAGAGTTAGTAGATACTCTAGTGGAGGTAATTATAGAGGACAAATGTCTAAAAAAAATATGTGCTGTTGTGGTGCAAGAATGTCTAGATTAAATGAACAACATTCATAAAGATAATATCGAACAACAAGAGTTAAATATAGCAATGAATAATGCTTATGATATTCTTATGGGAGATGTTACTTTAGATGATTTACTAACTACAAAAGAAGGATCGGTTTATTTAGCATTTCATCCAGAAGACATACAGTCAGATGAAGGTTGGAATGATACTATAAATCAGTTAATAGATTATTTTGTAGAACTAGAAGAGTACGAAAAGTGTGCTGAATTAAAATCAATTTTATAGTGCCTATAATAACTACAATAGATAGTGTGCCTTTGTTTGATAATGTTCAAGAGGCATTAGATTATGGAGCTATACTAGGTTTAGTTGGCTATCATACTCATGTACATAATGGTCAATTAGGTTATATGGCTGGTACAACACACGGTCAAGCTGCTACACCATCTTCTGGTTTTGAACAAAATATACCTAGTAATGAAGATAATTCCTATTAATTAATTATATTTGTAAAAAAATAATAAGATGGCACAAAATTATACATTTAATGGTAGTTTAAATATAACGGCTACATCTGGTACAGGATATAGTCAGGCTCAGTCTTCTAATTTCTCGTTAAACATTACTGGTGTTGATCAAATTGCATCAGGACGTATTGATGTACCAACAGGTTCAGACGCAACAATTATGTCTTCTCCTGGTTATGGTAAAATAATTTACGTTAAAAACATGGATGATACTAATTACGTAACAGTATATGATGGTGCATCTAGTGATAATGATATTATTGGCGTTTTAGAGCCAGGTGAATTTTTATTTACTATTATTAGAGGAGCAGGAGCAACAACAGCTCGTGCAAACACAGGAGTTGTAACAGTTGAATATTTTGCTGTAGAAATAGATTCAGCAGCATAATTTAAAAATTATATAAAATGGCGACACAAGCACTAAACGTACAAGTATCAGGATCTTTTACATTAACAGATCAAAACGGTAGTATTGTATTTTCTTTTAATCCTAGTTTTATATCACAATCTCATACTACAGGAGAATCTTTAACTACAGGTGAGGTTTTAGTAGGAACGGGTGATGATCAAATAAACTTAGCTAGTTTAACAAATAAAGATAGACTTTATACTTTTGTAAAAAATGTAGATACAGACTATGCTATATCTGTTAAACCTGACGGAGATATTATTGCAGATTTAAAACCAGGAGAAGGATTCTTTTCACCAGTTAAAATTGATGGTGCAGGAGATGCTTCTAATAATTTGGATTTAGATGCTGCAACAGCTGCACAAAAAGCGCAGTTTCTACTTTGCGATGCGTTAGACGCATAATATGAAACTTAAAGTATTAAGGTATAACTCAGAAGCAGACTCTACTAACGGTCTGCTTTTTGAGGTTAATGATTTGGGAAATCAGTTTTTATGTTATACCTTAGAAGACGAACATAGAGTTCTAAAAGTTAAAGGCGAAACAAGAATACCAGCGGGTATTTATAATATTGAATTAAGAAAAGAAGGGGGATTTCATGAAAGATATACTAAAAAATATCCTAATATACACATCGGTATGCTTCATATCATTGACGTGCCTGGTTTTGAGTTTATTCTTATACATACTGGAAATACTGATGAACATACTAGTGGCTGTCTTATTCTTGGAGATTCCCAAGAAAACAATACCATTATTAAAGACGGATTTGTTGGAAAAAGTGTCAATGCGTATAGACGAGTTTATCCAAAAATTGCAAAAGCTCTAAAAAACGGAGAAAGTGTTACAATAGAATATATAGATTACGATGGCATTAAGTAAAGAAGAATACGATAAATTACTAAGAACTGATTACGAGTCAGAGTCTATCAAATCTGCTAGAAAATCATCTACAATAACTACGTCTTCTGGTAATGTAATACAAGCTGAGTCTAAAGTTGTGTCACAGGTTTCTTCTAAGAATTTTGTGTTGCCTTATAAGAATATATCTTATTTGACTAATACCTCAACAAATAAGTATACTAAAATATACGATAGTAATACACATGGGCAGTTACAAGACATACTTTTTGTAAACGCTAGTACATCAGAAACATTAACTTTTAATTTGCTTCTATCACAATACAACTTAGATCAGGATAGTAGTAAACTACCTAATCAAACATTAGAAAACCATCCCACTACAGTATATTTAATGAGACAAAAAGGTATAGCTGCTGCTACAGCTTTTGCTGCTAATGCTAAGCAACACTCTTTGTCTGGTGTTATTGGTACAGAAAAACAATTTACAAGCGGTACAAGTCCTTTTTATTTATATATTTACAAACAAAATGACCAAGGTCAATTGGATGTAACTGTATTATTATGAAAGAAAAGGTTCCTATTTGGCTTACCGATTGGGTATTCCAGGACAAGAAAAAAAACAAAATTAAAATCAAAGATGTTTTTATCAAATTCCATGATGGTGAGGACGTTATCAACAATGACATGTTAGTAAATATAGCTATGTCCAAGGTTAAGAAATGGAGAAAGAATCATACTTTTAAACCTGTTCAAATCGATGTAAAATCACAACACGATTTCGGACCACCTTATGAAAAAAAATAATACAGACGAGATTAAATCGTATTTGTTAGCTAATCCAGAAAAATTAAACAAGGATTACCAGCAAACAGCAACGCTCTTTAATTGTTCTTATGAAAAAGTTAGAAGTATAGCAAGAGGGCTTAGAAAAAAAATAGTAAATCCAACAAGTAAAGAAAAAACAAATTTTTATGAAAGCAAAGATTCTGCTACGGCTACTTGTGAAGATAGTAAAAGAGTTAAGTCGTTAGACGACCTTTTAAAAGCTTGTAATGTAGATGTAGATGTTTGGGAGGTAGACAAGTACGATATAGGTACTTATGAGGTTACAGGCTTTGATAAAGCTAAAAGACCCATAACAATACCAATGTTTAGAACTAAAGCTTGGTTAAAGAAGATAAACCCTTTAGAAAACATAAAGAAAATTAGAGAGGAGCTAGTCGAAGACTTGACTCCTCTTTTTAGTTCTGTGCCTAAACAAGTAATTAGACCTTCTAGTTATAAAGATGACGATCCGCATCTATTAGAAATAAACGCTTTTGATTTACATCTTGGTAAGATAGGTATAGATGGTGATGAGTACAGCTTAGATATAGCTAGAGGCAGAATGATTGATGCATTAACACACTTAGTGCAAAGAGCTAGTGGGTTTTATATAAACCAAATACTTTTTGTAGTAGGTAATGACTTTTTAAATTCTGACGGCGATTGGCCTATAGTTAGTACAACTAAAGGCACACCACAGTACAATACTGATAAAGGTATAGAAATATATAGAGCGGGAAGAAAGTTAATAGTAGAATGCATACAAATGCTTGTAGAGTATGCAGATGTACACGTTTGCGTTATACCAGGTAATCACGATAGAGAATCTATGATGCACATAGGTGACGCTTTAGAAATGTTTTATGAAAACAACAAAAACGTTACAGTAGACAATGGCAACTCTATGATGAAATCTTTTGTTTATGGTAAATGTTTAATAATAAACGACCATGGTGATGGTCCTAAACTAAATGACTTGCCAGGAATAGTTTCACAGCGTTATAGAGACATTTGGAGCGACGTTCGCTATGTTGAGGTACATAGAGGTCATTTACATACTAATAAGGCTTACAAGATGCAAGCAGTAGAAGAGTTAAACGGTTTGACTGTTCGTAATCTGTCATCTATGTCTGCTACAGATGAGTGGCACGATCAAAAAGGTTATGTAGGCAACATTAAAAAAGCTAGCGCCTTTGTATGGAGCGCTTATAACGGGGTACAAGCTAAGTTAAACTATAACGTTAAAATTAACTAGGCCATATTACAACCAATATATGAAGATCCATTCGTTATCTTCTGTATTGTGCGTTGAGTGCGTCATCAACTTTCTTTATTTGTTTAACTAACCACCTTCTGTATCTTCTTAGTTTTTCTAGATATGTCATAAATTATTTACGTCTGGATATGATTTTAACGTACTGTCTGAACTTCTTCTAGTTTTTTTTGGCATAGTAAATCCAAACTGTAGTTGAAATGATATGTCTGTGTTTATTATTTTTGGTACAACAATCTTTTTAGTTGTTAAATCACCTTTCTTTTCGTAAAATATTACTTGCTGTATATGTACTCCCATTAATTTAAAAATTCATCATCGTCTCTATTGTACTTATAAGCATCTAAAGGATTTATATCTTGTTCGTCGTAGACAAATATTAATTCAGGTATTTCTTTACCAGTCAACCAATCGTCGCATTTGTTATATAGTCTTTCGACTAATATTTGTTCTGCGTTTTCTTTCTCTGATTCTCTTTTGGTTAGTTCTACCTCAATTAATAGTTTCATTACAAATCTTCTTTTAAAATGTTATATATTTTAGGATCTAAATCTTTTATTTCTTTATAAAGTTTTCTAGCCTCTCTTTTGGCTTCATCCATTTTGTATTTAGGTACATCTACTCCTGTAGCGTTATTTATTAAAAGATGTGCTTTATACAATAGTTTACTTGTTTTCTTCTTCATCAACACTTTTACTGTCTTTAATTGCTATTTTCAAAAGTACGAAATATCCTATTAAATCGTCAACAGTATCTAAAGTATTTTTATCAATACCTCTGTTTTTAATTCTAGCAAGCTTATCGTCTATCCTAGCACACAGGCTTTGTACAGCGTTTCCTTTACTAAAAATGTTTAGTGGTTTAGTTGCTGAATCGCCGTAACTTTTATTTTTTGCTACTAAAAACTCTTTTATAGAGTCGCATGTTTTTCTGATTTTAAATGTTGTTTCGTCTACTTTCATAATTAAAATTTAATTGATTCATAGTCAACTTGTATTATTTTATTGTTGACTTTTTCTTTAGTTCTTACTCTGTTAGTTATTACCTCTCTATCCATAGCAGGTAAACTTTCTATGTATCTGTGCAGCCAATAATAAACATCAGCTGTTTCAAATATAACTTGATCGTATAAGTTTTTTGATTTATTTCTTTCTTGGACTATTGCAGTAGAAAGCTCTAACAGTTCTTCTAGTAATTTTGATTTTTCTTCTTTCATTGTTTTAAAATATATATCTAATTTTATTCCACGGTATTATTTGGTCATGTAATTTAGTAAATTCTTTGATAAAATGTGATTTTAAATTTACTTTATACCGTAAGTTTTCACCACCATATTGTGAATTTTTAGTTTCTTGTATATCAGGCCTCCATAAATGCGACTCTACATCTACAATTCTTTTTAAATTTTCAATATGCTTATTTTTGTTGTGAGTTAAAAATATAACCTCAGCTTTGACAATTTCTTTGTATTCCACATTATTTTTTAACATAGTAAACAAGTGCTTGTAGTCTTCTAGCCATCCATCATAAACTATAACAGGGCTAAAGTTTACATGTACATCATAACCAGCCTCAATAAAAGCGTCAATAGCTTTAATGCGATCAATTATTTTAGATGTGTTAGGTTCGTGTATGTCAGCCATATGTTGTGGCATCAAGCTAAATCTTATACGTATTTTACCTTCAGGATCATACGTAGCAAAATCGGGATTTACATATTTAGTTGCAAAACTACCCATAGCTAATGGATGTTCTTTGAAAAAATCAAATATATATGTCCAATCGTGATATTTAGCGTGTAATGCAAAGTCCTCGTTACAGCTTATGTCATAAGTTATGAACTCAGGGTGTGTTTGATTAGGCTTGTCTACGTCAGCAAAATAAACATGGTTATTTATGCTAGTCAATATATCGTTAGGATTTTGAGCAATACTTAATCCTGTAGGCTTATGACGTTTCATATAGCAATAACTACAATCATATAAACAGCCGTGACCAAAGCTGGGGCTAATGTAGTCGGTAGATCTACCAGAATACCTAATTTTAAAAGTCTTTCTAATATCCTTAGTAATCATTTTTTTAAATATTGGTATATTCTGCTTTCAGATAATTCAAATCTAAATGCAATTTCTTTTACACTAACACCTAATTTGTATAATAGTTTGGCGTAAAAAGCTCTTAACACAATATTGATGTTTTTAATTTTAGTGTATTTTTTTGTAATACTGTTGTAATTCATCCTAATTTAGTTTTAAAGTGGTTAATTAATTCGTTCATTTTACGTTTGTAGAATAAATCAAAATCTACATACTCTGTTATACCTTCTGAGTTTTTGTCTTTAGGTGATGTTTGTTCCCATATTCTGTATAAAACATTACGCAATCTTTGTGCTGGTGTTTTTGTATCAAACTCCATGTCAATACTTGCAGATTCTACTGCATCTATTTGCTTTTGCGTTATAGGTTGTGTTGATAATACTACAAATCCAGGTTGTTTTAATACGCTATATAAATCACCTACAGTTTGTGGTGATAGTTCTGGTGTACCTAAAGATACTCTTAGGCTGTTGTCTGCTAGGGTGCGTATATTGTCTACGCCTCCTTCAAATACTATTGTTGTTTTACTCATTTTAAATTTCTTTTTTAGCTTCTATTAATAAGTCCATAAATTGATCATAGATTTCTTCTACTTCTTTTGAGTTTTCTACCCATCTATTTATGTCCTTTTCGTATTGTCTTGCGACCTTTATTAATCTATTGAATTTTTGTTTTGTAACTTTACTATGCTTACCTTTCATGCTGTATAGCATTTCGTGAAAAGCTCTAAATAATATAATTATAAATATAATATCTACTTGCTCATCTCTTTTCATATTAAAGTATTTAGATGAAGCATTTTTAATAACTGATCCTTAGGATCTCTGGGTATGTGATCAAACCACAGTTTGTTTAATAAAATGTCTGCTTCGTTTTTTGTAGACGGTTTATTGTTTATTATGTCGTCTATCATCCATTGTGGGTAAGGACAAAGTTCTATAATTTGATCTATTTTGTCTTCTTGCCACCATTCTATAGGTTGTTCTATAGGTTCTTTGTTGTCTGAAAAAATGTCGTCTAGTTCCATAATAGTATACGCCCAAGGCCTGCTTTAACAAGCCCTGGGAACAACCAATCAAAAAAACAATGAAATCTGAACATGGAAAGTTCAGTCAGAAAGATGTACAAAGATACTAATTAATGTCTGTATCTTCTACAACCTCTAAATTATTTTCTTGTTTAGCATCTTGTTCTTTAAAATGCTCTATCATTTCTTTGATTTCTGGTATACTTTCGTTAATAAAACTAGCTATTTCGTGATCAATAGATTTATTACTATTCTCATCATAACTTTTGTACATCCATAATGCTAGTACGTGATTATAATAATGTATAGACTTTCTTTGATCCTCTAGTAGTCTTTTAACCAATAATGGTATTGTAATTTTTACTCCGTCAATAGTTACTTCTACTGTTCCTTCATCTGTTTTTTTCTTGTTTTTTGCCATGTTAATGTGTTTTAATTTGAGATTTTAAAATTAAGTAATTTCTTTTTAAAGTTTTGTGTTCTTCAACAATATTTTTTAATTTTTTAGTTTTATCAATTAATTTCTTTCTAAGAGTTTTATTAGAATACATAAATGTATTTACTAATTCTAGAGAATCGTTATTTTTTGGATTGTTATCTATCATATTATAAATACTTATACCTGCGTAATAAAGCTTTTCTATTTCAGGTATATAAGATAAAGTATCGTAATTTTTATTATGATGTATAACACTTGCGTGATCTCTGTTAATAGCTTTACCAATCTCAGAATATGTATATGGACCGTTCTTTCTAAGTACAGTACATATTATCATTCTGTGATCAACTAAGTCTCTAGTCCTTTTGCTAGACATAAACAGATCTTTATCCATATTATAATGGTCTAGATAAGTATCAATAAATTCTTTTATCATATAATTTTTATTATAACACCAGGGTTTTCTTTGTCATAACTGTATTGCTCAAAATGCGGTATAATAAACTCTGCATTATCGTCTTCTATCCAATGATTTTTAACCATTAAATCTTGTACGGTTTGTGCTGGATTTATATAATCAAACTTATGTCGACTACCTCTTATAAACGTAAATGATACAGTCACAGGAAATTCCTTGTTTTCTATCATTTTTTTAAACTTGGGTTTGTTTATAAGATAGTCTGCTTGTGTTTTTTTTATATAATTCATAACAGTTTTTGAATTGATTAGCATTTTACCTGTCCATCTTTTTGAGTTTTTAGATGAAGGTACATTACCTGGTATGAATATTTCCATATATTTAGGGATGTTAAGTCCCCAAATATACGGTTTTTAATTAAAACGGTAAGTTGTCGTCGTCTTCTACAGTTGTTTTTGTTTCAGACCACAATTTATGCAACTCATTGTATTGCATAGTTTGCTCAGGACTTAACGTTCTGTTGTATTTAGCATCATACTTTATAGTTTCTCCTACTTTTTTAGAGAATTTATATTGTAGTGATGTTCTTATAACAGGTTCGTTAGTTTCTCTATCTGTACCAATGTACTCTTGTGTAGTAAAACAAACTTGTAGCCTTTTACCAATTACCTGATCTAACGCATTAGACATATTTGTAAAGTCTTTTACACCACAGTTAATCATAAACTCTTTTAGTAGTTTACGTTTAAAATCTGCAGTTTTTGGTGCGTCAGTTTCTTTTGGCGTCCAAAATCTAGCTTTAGTTTTTTTACCATCTGATGTGTACAAAATAAAGTCTAAAAATGGTGACCCTGTATAGCCTTCCATTTCTTTTTCAGAGAGTTGTCCATTTACTGTACATGTGTACGATCCAGGAGTTCTTAAATAATCTACTTTTTTGTACTCTTTTTTTTCTGTTTTTTGTGAGGTGCTTACCTCGTTTAAATTCCAATTTGACATATTAATTTTTGTTTAAAGTGTTTTTGATTTTATTGTTGTGTAATGTGATCATCATCCATATTTGACTATAAATAACGTCATCTTTATCAGAGTTTTGATTTATATCTAATTTATGTCTTAGATAGTCCATAATCTCGTTTGTTAACTCGTCAGTATAATTCTGATTAGTGTAGGCATATGTAGCTTCTAAGGCTGCTATGTCTAATAGTGTTTTACTTTCCATTTTTTACTTTCCAATTTATATATTTAGTTAGTGTGTCACCATCAAAAATAATTTTATCTTTTTCAGGTGCATAAGGATATTCTTTACCCTTATAATCTTTGGTTTGTAATGTTTGTATGTCTAGTCTGTATAAGAATCTACCTATACCCCAGGATACACAAGCACGTTTAAATGCGTCAGATGCATGTCCTTTGTCTTTTTCTACATTAGATTCAGAGCCTGTGTCTGATTTCCATACCCAGTGTCCATTAACAAGTATACCTACCCTACACATTAAAAGTCCATTAGCTTCGTAGTATTCTGTAGACCAATTGCCTGGCCCTACTACATCGTCCAACAAATCTTGTGCGTCACGTGCATCTATATATGCTACGCAGTTCGCTTTACCATACCTAGAAGATTGTACTCTCCATTTGTATGGCAGTTCTTTTTGCAAATCTTTTAAATTAATTGCTTCTTGTTTCATAATCATTATAATTTTTTTGGGTTGATTTTGTCTGTCGTGATGCTTTTACAATTTTTATATATTTACGTATCATCACAGGTGTGTTTTGTATTAAACTTACACCTATTTTTACAAACAAACTTTTTATTACATTTTGTACTACAGACTTTTTTATGCCTGTGTCATATGCAATTTCTTCATATATTTTATCTAATTTTGACTTGTTTTTCATTGTAAAATAGTATTTAAAAATACGAAATTTTTACCAATTAAACAAGATTTTTGCAGTTTTATATACTACATATCCTACTAGACACATACCTAAAATAGGAAATAAAAATACCAAGGTTGTTGTTGTTATTACGCCTATAACGCAATACAATAAAATGCTAAATATTTTCATAATCTTCAAATTTAGTTTGTTCAGCTACAAATCTTAGATTTATCTCTCCTACACCAATGTTACGTCCTTTAGCAAAAATTACTTTTGCAAGTCCTTTTGTTGGGTTACCTGTCTCATCTTCGTGCAAACCATAATATTCAGGCCTATATATTAAAGCTACAATATCTGCAGCTTGTTCTATCTCGCCTGACTCACGTAGATCTGACATTGTAGGTTTAGAATCTGCTCTAAAGCTTACGCCACGATTAAGTTGTGACAATGCTATGACAGCTATATCTAATTCTTTAGCTAGATTTTTTAATGCACGTGCTACTGCACTAACCTCTTGCTCACGACTTGACCTTTTGCAGGTAACTAATTGTAAGTAATCTACAAGTACAAGTTTGATTTTGTTAGTGTGCACGTACTGTTTTATTTTTGATAATAAATAACTTAAATCTGTATTATTACAGTCATCTATTATTAACGGTAGATTCTCTATGTAACCGACAGCTTTATTAACTTTTTTAATTTCTTGTTCATCTAATGCGCCTTTTCTAAGCCAATGACTACTTACTCCAGACTGAATGCTAACCATTCTTTGTAGTAGTTGTATAGATGACATTTCGTAACTGAATATTGCAATAGGATTTTTAGCTCTAGCTGCATTAAATGCAGTTGTTACAGCAAAACTCGTTTTACCCATAGATGACGCACCACCGACTATAATTAAGTCAGTGGGTTGCCATCCATTCGTAAAATCATCAAGAGATTTAAAACCTGTGGTAATTCCTGTTATACCTTCTGTATTAATTTTAACAGCAAGGTCTTCAGTAAACTCTACCAATTGTTTTATAAGAGTTTTATCTTTATCCTCATGATTATCAACTAACCTGTTTTGTAAATCATTAATCTTGTCGCTGATAACAGCTATGTCAGATTGATTTTGTACATGGTTATTGATTTCTTGTAAATATTCATTTACTATTTTTCTTTTAGACGATTCAACCAAACTTTGTAATGCTGAGTCAAACTCTCTAGGCATTAGTGTAGCTGTACTAGTCAATTGTACAACTTTTACTGATAATTTACTTTTAGCACCTAATTCTTTGCCTATGTTTACAATGTCTGGTTCTTTGCCTTTTTTTATAATTTTTGTAAACGCTTTGTATATTAATATATTGCTTGGATCATCAAACATATGTATATTAAACAACTGTGCGTTTTGGTGATACAATTTAGTGTCTACTATTATATTACCTAATATTATGTTTTCTAGCTCATAATACATAAATTTTATATTTTTTGATTGTGAATACTATTTAATTCATTCATTTTTACTTCGTAGGTTTCTGGATTCAACCCATATACATGTCCTACAGAGCCGTGTGTATTTTGACATATTTTGTTACCGCCTAGATTTTTATGAGTTGTTAAATAACCTTCGTCAAAATCTGCAAACTTAAATGTATCTAACCAGGGAACATATGGTACATTCATATCCTCTCTATTTTCAAGATTTTTTGGATCAAATTTTACATAACAAGCGCCTATACCACCTTTACCGTTAGGTTGTATTAATGTATTGTTTCTGTAAGAGTTTAGTTTTTTGCGAATATAACCATTTTCTTTAGCATATACATGGAAAAATATTTCTAAAGCATTGTATTCTGTATACACACGATCCATAACTACAAAATGTGTTTTACGCCTTCTGTTATAACATTTATTCCATAACAAAGCCCTGCCTAATATTTGATCGTCATGGTTATATAACACTAAACATTGTACTACATCTTCACCTAATGATTTATAAAAATCTAATAGCTTTTGATTTTCTTCGTGACGCATACACGATTGACCTAAAGTGCCATTACCATGTGGTTGATTATAATTATCATGATCGTAAGCATAATGTATGTCATTTGTAATTTCAAAATAACCTATTTTGTCTAGATTATGTATTAAAAACAAAGACTCAAATTCCTCTAGTTGCCTGGCTGTATAGGTTCCATAATGAAATAATTTATTAAATACTCTGCCAAAAGTAGACATTATAGCTTTTTTCTTACGAAGCTCAGGATTTCTTAAATTTTCTGTAAGGCTTAAATTTCTATCGAAATATGTAGTGTAGCCATTATCATCGCTTTTTAATAAGTTTTTAATCTTTTTTATAGTCCAATAAGAAATTTTACTTTTATCATCTATTGCAATATCAATCATTACAGGCCAATCTTTTTCGTTTCTATCTA
>Ga0208899_1002052_pt1 | contig 13817 bp, 7 predicted proteins | sample VirMetDEL_Nov_24_FD_184518 | JGI IMG/M metagenome (GOLD analysis project Ga0208899, IMG submission 184518) | Aqueous microbial communities from the Delaware River and Bay under freshwater to marine salinity gradient to study organic matter... | ecosystem: Environmental > Aquatic > Marine >... | reverse complement strand
TCTGTGGATGTGACGCCAGTATCGTATAAATCTTTTAAGTAGTTAAACTCAGTAACGCTACCAAGATAACCATCAAGCGTATTTAGTTCGTTAGCGGTTGATGTTAATGCTACAGCATTTATAGTTAAAGATTTAACCTTAGTCTCAAACGCTTCAAAGTCCGCTAACCCAGCTCCTTTAAACAGGTCAAACTGAGTGCTAGCAGCATTCCACTTAAGACCAACATCATCTCCAGTTCCACCTTCTATAGTTATACCAGCACCATCAATTGGAGCGGAAGTAGTGTTATTACTATCTAATACTATGTTATGGTCTTGTATGGTTACTGTCTCAGTGTTGATTGTCGTTGTATCACCATTAACTTGTAAGTTACCAGTAATAACAATCGTGTCATCTGGGTCAGTACCTATAACAATGTTTTCGTTTGCAGCGCCACCTGAAGATTCTAAGTTTGCTAGTCTAGTTAGTAAGTTAGCATTGCTTACATCTACGTCTGTGTTTGTAGTAAACGTAAGGTTGTTCTGCATATATGTTTGCAGATTACCTATAGTACCTTCTCTTAAAGCTGACGCAGAAGAATCATTAACTAAAATACTGTCTGCGCTAGCAAAGTTTGCACCAAGGTCTGTTTGATCTGTTATAGCAGCTTTAGTAAGAGTTGTAGCACCATCACCAGAAGATGTTATATGACCGGTGTGGTTTGGATGCGTGTAGTTGTTTGCGTCTGTAGCGCCCGTATAGCCTAAGTTAAGTAATGTTAACGTTCTTGTCGCAACGCTAGCATTAGCATCTGTAACGTGACCTAAAGTATCTGTAGTAATGTTAAAATCAAGATCTGATATTACAACAGCACCACTTAAAGCGCCTGTGTCTACAGAAGCATCGTCACCAGGGTGTGTTGGGTGAGAATAAACAGTGTCAGTCCAAGGAACATTAACAAATGCCTTTTCAGAAGAAAGTTCTACTGGATAGTTTTTACCGTTTTCAGTATAACCTATTTTTATACCACCAAGAGCTGTAGAAGTAGCTACCGGCGTAGCAGTGTTTAGTACACTTTCCCAAGATCCGTTAATATATAACTTTAAGTCGTGACTACCAACGCTACTAGTATCAAAATACATTCTACCTTCAACACCTGTAGGTTCTGATGATAAATTATGTATTAAAAAGTTTTGTAATTCACCACTATTTAAGTCTACGTTTTGTAAAAAATTAATTGCCATGTCTTTAGTTTAAATATGCTTTGCCTCCAAAAGAGCCGTTAAAATTTAATGTTAATTGATTTACTGAATTATGTGTTACTTGACCTACGCAAAAGTTTCCTGCCGAGTCTATTACCTGTACGGAAGGATATTTGTTTAAGTTGTGTGTTATGGTCCATTGGTTTGATGATATACTTTGGTCGTGGGTATAATGTTTATCTGCAGAGCTCGTATTCTCCCAAATACCAAGTGTTGAATCATAGGTTAGCACCTGACCTTGAGTGGGGCTTGTAACCTCAACATCATGTAGCTCGTTAACATGATAACCTAAATCATAAGCTCTAATAGCTATTGTACCGTTAGAGTTGTTCTTTAATACAAAAGCACACGGTATAACTTGATTAGGAGCTCTAGGTTGAACTTTTGTAAGTTCTCCAGCATAACTATCAGAAGCAAATAAAATATCTCCGTCTAGCCAAGTTTCACCTATTGTTTCTGTTATACCAGCTCCAGTAGCATCTATACCTTTTAGCGTGCCAACTGTTATAGCATAACCAAACTCTCCATTATCAATATCAGACTCTATAATACCAATAAATCTTCTTTCATCTATAGTATTGTTAGCTATATATTTATTTACCTTAATAGCTTGTGAATTACCAACAGCTCCAGAAGCATACACTGCGTGTCCTTTTTTAAGATCTTCAGCAGCTTTGACATAAAAATGTACAACGCCAGCGTTAGCTCGCTTAGTCCATTGTATAAGGCCAGTTGTATTATCTTTTACTAGAGTTTCAGCATCATAATCAACATGCTCGGTAACATCTTCAAGATATACACTGTTCCTGAACCTGGATATAAAATCCCATATATGCTGTCCTATCCATTTCATTAATCAAAATCAACATACTCTATTTTTACTTCTTCGCCTTTTTCTAAGGCTTTTGCAATGCGTGGATAAATTCTTTTATACGCGTTGTTACTTTTTCCAACGAATCCATCCTTGATAATAACATTATTTTCTTGGGAATCCCCAACGAGAAGACAGCCAGCAGTATGTTCATCAGTATTTCCAGTATGTATAAGGATATACTCAAACCCAGGCACATCAATGATATGAAGCATACCAACATGAAAACCACCATACTTCTTACTGTATCTCTCATGAAATCCTCCCTCTTTTCTTAGCACTATGCTATACACGCCAGCAGGTACTCTCGTTTCACCTCTTACTTTTAAAGCTCTTCTTTCATCTTCAAGAGTATAACATAAAAAGCTTCTACCTATATCTGTAACTTCAAACAAAAGCCCAGATGTAGAGTCAGGTTTAGAGCTAAATCTTAATACCTCTAGGTTCATATTATACTGTAAACACTCCTACTTCTAGCGTAGCCGCAGTAGATGCTGGTTTAGCTAATAAAGCGTGGTCTAAAGCACAAGGGAATAAAGCAAACTCACCTTGCTTTATCTCCATAATAAGCTCTGTAGCCTCAGGAGTTGCTTCAGCACCGTCGTCTGAATCTGTGTATATATCAACTTGCACATCAGTAGCGCTTGAGTTTTTTAAGTATACAATACTTCTACCATCTGCGGCTGCTATAGTTTTAGCGTCAGTACTTGCGAATGTAACTAGCTTCATGTTAGTGTTACCAGACACTGTAACAGACTTAGTCATAGTCAATGATAAAGCGTCTGTAAGTAAATCTCCAGCTGCAGAAGTTATTGTTAACGATTTTTTTAATGTTGCCATTTTTATTTATTTTTTAATATTCAAATATTGCAAATTCTAATTCAGGTGTACCAGTAACAGCCTGCCAATATACTGAGTTTCCTGATCCTGTCCAGGGAAACATAGCAAATTCGCCAGGTCCAATAAGAAAAGCCTCTTCGCTATCAAATAATATTTTAATAGAAGGGGTTGTTACGGCTGATCTATCGCCTGCAGACGTGTTTAAGTTTTTTAAATAAACATACGCTCCAGTAAAATCAGCATCAGCGAACAAGGCTGTCTTAGAGTTACTAGTAACAACTTTACCGTACTGAGACTGTCCTGTTATAGCTAAACTGTCTGATACAGACAAAGACAAAGCGTTAACTAGAGCGTCAGTACTTGTCAATACAATTGATGGTTTTACTGTTGCCATTTTTTTAGTTTTTTAATTATTATTATCTTATTAATTACTCTATTATTTATATAGTCACTTGTTTAATTCTCCTTGCAAGATTGAATTTTAGCAATCTCTTTTTCAAGTTCAACTATACGATCTTCGTTTTCGTTGATAACTTTTATTTTCTTTTCAAGCCTTTGCTCTAAGACTTTTATATCTTCATCTAGCTGACCTATTTGACTGTAAGCTATACCCATAGTAAATATAATACCAATAATCCATATGATATTACCTACTGATATTTCTAAATTTTTACTTATCATTTTTCTTGATAAATTCAAGAATTATATTAAGCTTTTCTCTAACCTCCATCATCTGCTCATGCAAAGCTTCATGACGCCTTTCAAACCCAATCTTAACTTCATTTATACTGAAAAAAGCAAACTTGTAAAGTACGTATAATGCACCCATTAATAAAACTACAGATAAACCATAGTTTTCTACTAACTTTAAAATCTCTTCCATATTACGATCCAAAAAACATTTTAGCAAGAGCAGCGGCGACTATACCATACAGTATCCACATAGCTTTAGCTAAAGTTTTTCGAGCCGATGTGTTTTGATTAACTCTAGCAGCCACGCCAGTATCAGGGTCTAATAATTGCTTAGTAAGCATATCTAATTTCTCGTCCATCTTGTCGAGTTTCTTATCCATCTGATCCATTCTTTGTTGCATTAATGCTATTTCTTTGTCAACCGTTGCCATTATTTTATTATTACATGATTAGTCGTGATAGTAACAAAAACCAGACTTAGAGTTTGTTTGCATCTTACAACGCTTACCGTCAGACTTTATTTTTTTACATTGAACTTCTTTACCGTCTTGCCTTTTATCAACTTTAACGTGAATTGTACAGTAAGTCCCATCTACTGGCTCACCTTTACATCTACTACCGCTTTTAGTGGCTGCCGCACATCTTGGTTTTTTGCCTTCCTCTTTTTCTTTTTTCTGATCTTTTAAATACTCTTTTTCTTTTTCTTCCTTTACCTCAGCTTCTTTTACTTTACGATCTTGTTTTTTCTGTTCTTTCTTTTCTTCTTTAACCTCTTGCTCAGCTTCTTTTATCTCATCTGGCTCATCAACGCCTAATCCCCACTTGTCCCAACCTAAGAATAAAGCTAATCTTTGCCATGTAGCGTTTTCGTTGTCTGAAGCGGCTTTTAAGTTAGATATTTTTCTCTGTATACGACCGGAAGGAAAGTTTGTCGTAGCTTCAACTGTGTTGCCAGCTGCACTCCATATAGGATTATCGATGTTATACAAAGGTATTTTGTCGTAAATATCTTTATCCCATTTGTCGGTCGTCATAGCCTGATAAAGTTTTCTAGCTTTTGAGCCAAGAGGTGGAGATACATTAAGCGCCTCTACTAAAGTTCTACCATGATCTGCTTTCTTACCTTTTTCTCTTTCAGACATAAATCGCATGATAGTGTTTTTAACTGTAGCTAATACAGCTCCATATATACCGGAACCTCTAAGTAAAGAGTCTAGCATACCGTTACCTATTCTGTCAACTTTTGTTTGTAAAAACTCTTCATCTTCTTCGTCGTCCCACATCACGGCAAATAAAGCATTTTGCAAAGCAGAAAATATAATGTTTTGCATAGCTCCATAATACAGTATTCTAGATACGTTTGCTTTAAAGTTACCTCTATTGTTTATTAAGTCTAACGCTGCTTTTTTAATAAGCCTGTTATACTGCATAGGCGTGTTTTGAAACGCTAGTATTAAACGACCTAACACTGACGCTTGCTCTTGAGATATTTTATCCGGTCTACTAGACTGCTGCGTAGCCTCTGCTATTTCTTGAAAATCTTCAAACGCTCTTGTTTCAGCTGTGTTTTGATCAAAACCTAACTTTAAATATTTGTTAACTCTATTTCTATAAAAAGTAGAACCACCAGCTGCGATAGCAAAACTATCAGCCATTTGCGTCGGTGTAAAACCAAACTCAAGAAGCTTACCAATAACAGCTCTTACCCCACCTTTTTCAGCTAGTCTAGCTAACTCTGAAGCGTTTAAGTCTGACTGTAAGCCGCCACGTCTTTGTTTTAACATTGGAGAATTAAAAAGCATAGCAAAATCAGACCAGTATTGTTTTTGATTAGCAAACGCTTTAGTAGCGGCAAATATATTGTTATCTTCAAAGTTAATAAAGTTAACCGTAGATATAGTTTGCAGCACAGCTGATCTTCCGTTAATAAACATTATAGCTCCAACAGATCCGTTTAACCAGTCTAAAAAGTTGTTAACTTGTTTGTTTTTAATAGTTGGTCTGTTAGTTCCAGATTTTTGACGAGCTATTGAGTCTTCTAAAGCGCTTCTATAACCAGACCCATGAATAGCCTCAAGTTTATTTAGCATTTCTTCGTCAAATGTAGCGTCAATATTGTCGTTCCACTCTTGCAAGAACTCTGTTCTTTTTAGTCCTGCAGCATCAGCAAAATCACTATTAAAAGAACCAGCGTTCCAACCTAGCTTTGGTTCTAAAAATCCGTCTGTTTTTAAAGCGCCCTCCATTAACGTAGCGTAAGAAACCATTTTATAGTCTTGAGCTACTGCTGCCGCGACTCTTTTTTGATCTGCTTCAGATATACCTGGAACACTGTGTCCATTTTTGTCGTACAAATATATACGCATAGCCTGCTCGTTAGTATAACCTGTGCCTGCAAAGTCTTTGTCTAGCTTTTTTCTAACGTCTGGAAACTGCTTGTTGATAGCCTTCATGTCTTCTTTAACGGTTTGCTTGTACATGTCAAGCTCTCTATCAGCTCTGTTGTATGGATCGTAAAACATACGCTTAAAAAACTGTGCGTCTGCGTCTCCTTGCTGACCTTTACCCATATTGTAGTACATCAAACCTTGGAAGTCATCAGCGCTAGGCGGTATGAACAATTGTCTCTTCCTGTTTTGCTTACCTTTATTTCTAGCTTGAACTCTGTTAAACGTTTGATTTCTATCAACTCCTTTGGAGTTTTCTAGCATTAAATTTAAGTCTTGCTTAGGATTAGCAGATCTTTTAGCTATCTGAACGTCAGACTTAATATCTAGTTGGCTAAGAACGTTTTTCACAGCCTTGACGTTTGGTAAAGCGTCGTCTACAAAGTACATATCATTATAGCCTTCTTCAAATTTTCTTAACATCCAAAGAGCTTTAGCTTCACCTGTGCTGTTACCTAGTCCAGTTATATTTTCTAAAGGTATATTTATACCTTTGCTTTTTAACCAACCGTGTATCGCTACAGCGGCTTCAGCGGGTCTAGCTGTTAGTATAAACATGTTTTCAGGTCCAAACTTAGCTATTCTTTCTTTAAACTTTTGAAACAGTGGCCCTTCAACACCTCCACGTACGTTGACAAAGTCTGAGAAGTCAAAGCTCCAACCATCAGCCGCTAGCTTTGGACCTTGTAAAGGCCATTGGCCTGAGCTAATCTTTTTAGTTTCACCATCTTTAGTAGCGGTTATAAAGTTTTTTCCTTCATCTATTAATGTTTCATCAAAATCAAAAGCAGACATACCGCGTGGATTGGCCGATCTCATTGTCGTTCTAGCCATTTTAGTAACGTTGTCAAGTGTTCTTACGTCTTTTAACTGTTGATCTGTTAGTGGCTTTAATGATTCTCTAATTTTATTTACAGCATCTATAGCTTGTCTGTTAGCGAATTGATTAGTAGCTAAGTCAGTAGCGGTTTGACCGTCTAATGTTTTAAACGTGTTTATATCTGTGTATACGGCTGGGTTAGCACCTAATATAGAAACAACTCTAGCGTAGCCTAATCTACTAGTTGTTCCAAGAGCTTCGTCTTGTATGTCTGATAAAACTTTAGATCCTAAAGCTTGGTCAAACTCTTGCGTTAGCTTTTTAATGTCAGATTTAGCTTGATCAAAGTTTCCGTTATCTATAGCTTTTAATCCAGCTATAACTATTTCAGCACTAGTTGTAGCGCTAGCAGTAACATGCTCGCCTTTAGCTCTAAGTAGCCCTGTGCCCCAGTCTATTTGCTTAACAACACCTTTTTTAGTACCCATGTTTACAGCTTGACCTTTGCCACCAAACATCATTAGCTGAACCTCATCATCTACGTTCTCCATGTCTAAAGCGCCTTGTTCTACTAACTCTAAAGCTCTTTTTTGAGCAGTAGCTTCAGCCACTTTATAATTAGGGTGATCTTTGTTTACTTCAACATCAACTACGTTAGCAGCTTTGTCAGCTTCAGCTTTAGTCTTAAAAAATCTAAGCTCGCCAGTTTTAGTGTCAACGCCTTTGTACAAACCTTGAGGTCCAGTTTCATACTGAGTTAAGTTCCACGTTGACAAGCTTCTAGGTCCACTCGTGTTGTTAGTGTTCATTGAATTCCAATAAACCCAACCCACAGCTGCTTGAGAATCATTTTTAGCTAAATCTAAGAAAGTGTTGTTTATTAGTTCTAGCATTTTAGGGTTAGACTCGTTTGCTGCCCTGTGCTCTTTTCCAAACTTTTCTTCGTGTATTCTTCTTTTCTCAGCTTCAGTTTCGTTAGAGTATAATATTTGTTTTTCAACCTTACCCATTAAACCTGTTCCAGCGTTAAAAAGCCTATTATTCTCAGGATTAAAGCCATGCTGTGCGATAAACTCTGGTAACAGTGTATCTTTTTTAGATAATGCTTCTTGTTTTTTCTTGTCAATTTTAGCTTTTAAATCACGCATAGCTTTCTTAGCTTTGGCGCTATAAGGTTTTTCATCTAGCTTAGACGCGTCAAAAGCTCTGCTGCTACTCATAAAGCCAAAGAAGCTATCGTTTATTACTGGAGACAAAAACACACCAAGTGGTAACGAATCAACTAGCTTTGAAACTTCGTTTGCTACTCTAACTCTAGCGGCGTCTCCAGCTTCAGTATCTACCTGATTAAAAGCTCCTATATCATTTGCTTCTTGAATTATATTTTTAACTTTATCGCTAACACCTTTGCTTTCTGCATACTGATTGAGTGGAGCTTTATAACCAGCGGGCATACCATCACTCATTAACATATCTAAAGCATCAAAATCAAAAGCTTGAACAATACCTAAAGGTATACCGCGCTTTATAACCTCGTTTTCAAAAGCGTTTTTATCACCTTTGTTGTTTATGTAGGCGGATAGTATTTCTTGTTCGTAAGCCCTAGCTACATTTGGGTTAGCGCTACGTTTAGTAACACCTCTTTCTGTTTGTCTAACAAACTCTTCTACATAGTTGTCCGCTAACACCCTGTCAAACAACTCTTGTCTGCCTTCGAATATTTTAGCAAGCTCACCATCGTTTAATAAGTCAGCCTTAAACATTTCTAACCCTAGCTCTTGAGCCATAGCAAGCTGTAGTTTCTCTAACCCAGCCCTGTTCATTGCTGTCATTGTTTCGCCTTTAGCAAACTTACTAAGCATTTCAGCGTTACTAACATCCCTAGCGGCATTAGGATTACGTCTAATCTTTTGCTTACCGTCAGTCATGCCTCTATATGGTCCATCTTCACTAGCGTTCCAAGCTTCGATGTCTCCAGGTTTTGTTCCTTTTTTTCTACCAACGTGATCCGTGGTATAACCTATGCCTCTAACCTTTTTCTCAACAGCTACAGGCAAATTACTAGCCAGCCAAGTTGTGGTCATAGCGTCTAATATAGCCTGTTTGTTTGCTGAGTTTGTTAAAAAAGCTTCAACTTCAGCTTTTGTTTTACCCATTAATTGCTTTACAATGTTGTGTAAAGGTCCATTTTTAACACCAAACTGTTTTTTAAGCTCTCTAATTAAAGGTGATATAGACTGATTTTTACCCCGCTTAGCATCTAGCGCTGGTAATTTAACACCAACGGTTTTAGCTACTGCAGATCTAAAATCATCTATCATGTCCTTAGTAAAGTTAAACTCATTGAGTAAAGGCGTGTCAAACTCATTACTTGCCTCTTGTACTATTTCGTCTGTAAGTTTATCAGCTCTTTCTGTAGAGACTAATTCACCCATGTTATCTAAATCAGCTTTGAACGTACCTGGATCTATAGTTGTACCTTTAACAAACTCTGTTAGTCTTTGAGGAAAAGCACCATTAAGCCATTTAGATATTGTGTTTGGTTCTTGAACTATTTCACCTGTTTTAGGATCTTTAACATCAACCATCTCGTCGGGGTTAAATTTGTCTATAAGACCTAATACACCTCTTTCAGATATAGTTGCATTCATTATAAAGTCTTGAATGTTGTTTTCTCTATCACGACCTAAATCCCACTTGCCCTCTCGCTCCATACGCATCAAGAAGTCGTTAACCATACCTTCGTATAGTTTAGCAATATCAAAATTATAATCAGGGTTAGAAGCTCTGTTTTCGTATAATGCGTTTGCTTTTTTACCAATAGCATTAGCTTGATTATGCAGTATAGGCGAGTTAGCAGATCTTCTAGTTGAGGCAGCTAGTTCGCTTCTGCCTTTGTCGCTGTTTTTGTAATCTATTTTTCTTTTTTGTAAAGAACCAATTTTACCTTTTTCAAAACCATCTAAAAAACTAGACAAGTACATAGCTGCTTTTTTGTCAGTATCTATTTTAAAGTCGCCACCAAATCTTTGTAGCATCCTACTTGTTCCGCTTGTTGTGTTTCTAAGCTTTCTACGTTTAGCTATGTTGCTAGGTCTTCTATATATATCTTGAACAGATTTTCCATATTCGTCCCAAAATAAATCGCTTTGCTCTGATATATCTTTAGTTCTGTCGTAATAAGGCACAAACTTTCCGCTTTGATCCACAAAGCCAGTAGAAGCCATACGGTTCATAGCTTCTATATGAGTGTCTTGATCGTTGTCAATCATCCAGTTGTTTAGCTTTTTACCGTATTCAGTAATTTCAGCATCTGTCATGGATCTAGCGTCTAACGCATGGCTAATTTCATGTGATATTACTGTGCCTGCTAGTATGTTACCTTCTGCTATTTGTTCGTTTGCTGCTCTGGTATTTGTTGTAATATATTGACCACCTACAATAGCACCGTTTGTTTCACCGTTGTTTATTTCAGAAATTATTTGATCTCTCTCATGATGAATTTTTGCCGTTGCTTTTTCTATTTCTTCTTGCTTTTGCTCTTTACTAAGGTTTGAGTTTCTGTTTATTTTATCTATTTGCTGATCTAAAATATTAGCATAAGCCATTGTAGCTTTGTTTACTAAATCTTTATCGTCTTTAGCTGTCAATAACTCTAAGTCTTCTAGCCTTTTGTCTTTCAGTAAACCTTTAGCGGATATGTTTTCTTCTCTATTAACTATTAAGCCGTCGGCAACTCTAGAATTTACCATAGCGCCTATCTCTCTGTACATTTTGTTTTCAAGAGGACTTCTTCTTTGTCTAGGCTTACCGTCTTTAGTTTTAGCATTTGCAAAGCCGCCTTCTCCGTAAACTTGGTTTTCAACGTAAGCTTTAACAGAAGGGTCAGATTTAGCGTTACCAATCATTCTATTAACCTCTTGTTTTTTAAACTCTTGATGGACTAATATAGCTTGCTCTTTAGCATCTAGTTTGTTAAAGTCAGAATTTTTTTCAGCAAGCTTTTCTGCTATAACCATACCGTTAGCTCCATACATTCTAACAGAGCCATTAGTGTAGTCAACACTTTTCATCAGCTTGTTTTTTCTAGTGTTTAAAGCGTCTAGTTCTGCTTCAAAAGTTTTTCTTTGCTTACTGTCTAAAGAGTTTTTATATTCTGACAGCTTCGCTTCTTTAACATCTGTCGGCAAAGTTGGATCTATTCCGGCTTTTTGGTAAAGTTCATTTTGCTGATTACCAACGCTCATTACTTCACCTAATTTCTTAGGCCCAAGTAACATAGCGTTTACCTCCATTTCATCTGTAAGCTTAGAAAATTTATTGTTTAGTGATGTTATTTCCGAATGTATTGAATTTCTCGCCTCTTGGCTTAAGTTAGGGTCTTGTAACGTTCTTTTTAATCTTACTAAGGCTTGTTTGTTGTCGTTAAAAGCTTCTCTTAACTCTGGATTAGCCATGTGTTGCATTACTCCAGAGTAAGCTAAACTAGGACCATTCATAGATCCTGATGTTATTATAGATGTAACTATAGTTTCGTCTAGCTGATCCCAAGAAAAATCTTTTCCTAAAAAAAGAGCATCTGTTGCTTGTGTGCCAAGAAGAATAGATGATTCCTCTATGGCCTCTCCTCCAGTTCTATAAGCAAACTGTCCAAACTTGTGAGCCGCGTTTTGGTACCAAGTTCTATTTGCTGCCAATATAGCATCGTCTACGGGATTTGCAAAAGCCTTCCAAGCCTTACTTGCATTAGGTATTGTACCTATGTACCTTGTTATAGCGCCTTCAATTACGCCAGAAGAAATAATAGAACCCCACTTTTGACCAGCGGTCATATCGTTTTCTTCTATTTGCCTTTCAAGCTCGTATCTTGCAGCTAAGTATTGGTCCTCTTCAATACCGCCATCTTTGTAAGTTTTTTCTAAATTCTCTAAGTCTATTACTGCTTGAGCAGCCGTTTCTATTTGGCCTTCTAACTCAATTCTTTTACCACCAGCAGCGCTAACACCAAAAGTACCAGCTGTTACACTTGATATAGCGCTAGTCGATAAACCAACGCCAGAGCCCGCACCAGCCGTCGCCATAGCTATAACTATTGGTGCAGATTGTTGGGCAAGCGTTCTTGTTCCAAACTTAAAAGCGTCTGAAACAGATTCTACTTCACCATATTGCTGTGCTGTCTCAAAGTTTCTAGCTACATAGTCGTTAACCGCGTTAATTTGATCAGCAGCCGCGTCGCTACCAAACAAAGCTGGTATACCCATTATTGTGTTAGTAAAGCTTGCGTCTATCTCCGCACTAACAATGTCTTGAAAATTATAGTTTTTAGCAGCAATGTTTGCTATATTAGATGCGTCTTGTTTTTGCTTAGCTATAGAATTTATTTCTTCATCTAGCTTTGAGCTAGTTATTTTAAAGTCTTTTTGATAACTAGCCAAGTCGTTAGCATGTTTATTGAACAAGCGCTCATATTGAGTTTTTACATCAGGATCGCTAGCTGTAACAGTGTAAGTATTTGTACTTTTATTGTAATCTACTTTTGAAACACCAGCGCTTTTAGCCTGCTGAGCCAACTTATCTCCATTTTTTTTGTAATCTTCTATAAAAGTATCAACAGACTCTTGCTGTACTTTAATCTTTTCCTTCCAGTTATTTTCTTTTTGTTCAAGCTCTTCTTTAGTGTCTATTGAAGAAGCCTGTAATATTCTTCCTAGTCCAGAGTTTTCTATTATTTTTTCTCCTACGCTTTGGTTTATTTCTTGAAATCTTGTTTCTTTATTTTTACTAATAAGGTTTTGATAGTCAGAAGATCCATCTTCTTTTTGCTCAAAAAATAAACTAGTATTATTCAACAAAGCTTCGCCAACAGACTTGTAATCATCTTTCATTGCGCTGGCGTTTATTTTGCTTACTATATCTCCAATAACTTCCTGCGGATTAGCTGATATTTCTTCTTTGCTATAGTTGTTTAGCATACCTTTTACAGTAAGAAAATACTCTTCTTTTTTTTCTTTTGAGTCAAACTGTATGTCTTTAGTTAAGGCTTGGGCTAAAGATCCATCATTAATACTCATAGCTAAAAAGTCAGACTCTGTTAAGTCGTTAAGTTGAGACGTAGCCTCTTCTTTTATTTTTTGTTTTGACACCGCGGCTGCCGCGCTTCTACTGGATTTTAGCTCTTGTTTTATTTCGCTTGAATTTTCAGAGCTTTCAATGTCATTTAACATAAAGTCTTGCACGTCAAAAGCCGCTCCTGAAGCAACTTCTTGCCCGTCTTTAGTTATTCTATATTGAGCATCGCTTTGAGTTAAACTCCAAAAGCCGCCAGCCTCTTCTGTCTGCTCTATTTTATAACCAAACTTTCCGTAAGTGTTGTTTAAGTATTCTAAGTGCTCAGCTGTATAACCGTTACCACCGCTCCAAGCGTTGTCATTTGCTACGTTGTCTGCTGTTTGTCTTGGACTGAAGTCTTGAATATAAGACGCGTCTTTTTCTTTAGTGCTTTTTTGATAGTCTAATATTTTTTGAAAACCCTCTACAGCTTTTTCTTTATCTCCTGGTATACCAAAAACGTAAGAAGCTGAAATGCTAAAAGGTTCTTGGCCTGCTATTTTTACGTTGTACTGGTTACCAATAACACTAGCTTTTTCTATTTCTAAGCCAGGTACGTTTAAGCCGCTGAGGTAAGTAACAACATCATCTTCTTGCATGTCGTAAAGCTCTTCAGCGTTTTTTGGCTCTTCTTTATTTTTTTTGCTTTTTATTTCTTCAGCTTTTTCTTTAGCTAAAGATTTATCTTCTGACGAATCCAAAGAACCATCTTCCGACGTGGATGCCGTACCGTCTTCCGTCACAGTGGCATCCTCCTGTGTTTCGGCTTCCTTTGTTTCAGCCTGCGCATCTATTTG
>Ga0208899_1002051_pt1 | contig 13826 bp, 33 predicted proteins | sample VirMetDEL_Nov_24_FD_184518 | JGI IMG/M metagenome (GOLD analysis project Ga0208899, IMG submission 184518) | Aqueous microbial communities from the Delaware River and Bay under freshwater to marine salinity gradient to study organic matter... | ecosystem: Environmental > Aquatic > Marine >... | reverse complement strand
CTCCTACTACCTTGAAGGGTGCAGCAATTAAGAGCAAAGGGGTGAGCTTTAGGTCTTCACCTAACGGTGATTCACCAAACGGTGATTTACTGACACGCGAAGTAAGAATTAGAACCTACAGAGACAGTCTAGGAAGGATTGTTATATCAAGATCATGAGGAGCGGAAGCACTCCCTTGTTTTAAATGATTGCTTGCAACGTAAAGACTTTAAACAACTCCTCAAGTGAAAGATTCTTGGGGTTCAAGGACTATGCCCACGTAATTAACGAACTTTGCAAGCAGAACGACTGGGAGTTTGAGGGGTTCAGGGATCATGTTTTGTTTAGTGATGAGTGCTTCGGATTGACTGATCGCCAAGAACTGAGGAAGGCACTAGAGGATCGAACACTATCTGTTAGATTGGTGTACGAGTACGCTGAAAGTTATACTCCTTAAAACTATGGACTGGATTCAAGCATTAACTAACGCAGGCACTGGTGGCATTCTTGGAATTGTCGGCTCCGTTGCGTCTGGCTGGCTGAAGATTAAGGGCATGAAGGCTCAAGCCGAAATCGAGAGAGAGATGGTAAAGCTCCAGATCGACAAGGGTACCATTGAGGCTGACAGTGCAGACTTCCAAGCTTCACAGAAAGCAGCCCAGCACGAAAGCGATGCGTTAATATCCGTAGCCAACATAGCAGAGAAGCCCTGGCAGAAGGGTCTTTTGATATGGCACTTTGTGTTTAAAGGATCTGTCCGTCCATTGCTTGCCGTGGGCGTACACATGTTGGCTGGTGTCTTATACTTTCAGATGCCTGAGCAGTACCAAGACATTATTTTACAGCAAATATTTACAATAGCATTCGCATACGGTGGGTGGTATTTTGGACAACGGGATCTAAACAAGAGATTATTTTCAGAATGAACTTACCAGAAGCAGCACATGAATCTTTTGTAAAGGGATTTGGTTTTTCCTTTGGTGGTTTATTGGCTGCAACAGGCACTATGGTAGACAAACTAGCTGAACTGAACACCGTGCTGTCAATGGTTGGCGGCGTACTTAGTATCGTTTCTACTGGTCTTGGCATATATTTTGTTACACTTGGAATTAAAATTAGGAAAAAAGAAACAAAGGATAAATAAAATGGCTTACGGAACAAGAAGACCAAAAGGGTACGGAAACAAAGGTAAAGGCAGAAAGAAATGAGTGTAGTATCAGAATTGTACAAAGTTACAGTTGTTGGCGATGGATCGACTCCCTCCATTGCCTTCAATCGAAAAGTGTTTAACTCAACTGACATCAAGGGAGTTAAGTATGACACTACTACCTTGGCCGAAACCGCATTGGTCAATGGTTCAGATTTTACGGTCAGTGGTGCTGGCAATGAGTCTACGGGCGTTACCATTACACCATCCTCCTCAATACCTTCGGGAACTAACTGGGTAATGTACTCAGACCAAGGGTCCACACAGACTACAGACCTACAATCCCAGGGGCCTTTCCCTGCGAATACCATTGAGTACATGTCAGACAAGCTTGCCATTGCTATACAGGAAGTTAATGGTAAGGTGGATCGTGCTTTACTTGCTTCTTTGTCTAGCGGAAGCGACCTAAACCTGCCATCTGCAACTAATGCGTATGTCTACATAGACAACAATGGGGACTATACAACCATTGATGCCTCTCAGGTTGGCGGGACAAAGACTATCAACACCCAGACTGGAACCGCATACACACTTGCTTTGTTAGACAGCGGTGCTATTGTTGAAATGAACAACGCATCTGCTAACACAGTTACGGTGCCGCCCAACTCGTCTGTAGTATTTGATGTCGGAACAAGCATAGACATACAACAATACGGAGCTGGGGCAACTAGTTTAGTCGCAGGTTCGGGTGTAACCGTGAGGGGTAACTTGAATGTTAGTGCTCAATATGAAGGTTTGACCATTTACAAGCGAGCCACTGATGAGTGGGTTGCCATTGGAGGTTCTGCATAATGTCTTTGTCTAGGCTAATTGTTGGTAGAAGACAGTCAGCATTGCCGAGTCCGGTTAAGACAGTCAGGGTTCTCACTATGGGCGAATTTTTATATACTGCCTCGTCCCAAATAGACTTTGACGTTCCTTCGGACGTTTATTACAAGACAGAGGTGGGTACAGAGCTTTTTAATGATTATTACGACCAATTTTGGTCTCAAAACAATGTACCACAATCATCGAGTGCTTTTGATTTATTTTCGCCCAGTCCAGAAACAAAAGTAGCAAGTCTTGATTTGACTGGGTTGGGAAACAATGTGGCAGCAGTGCTTTCTGACCATTTCACCGATGGCAATGGGTTGTTGTACTCGTTTTCCGATCCTATAGACGTGGATACAATGACAGGGGAAGACATGTATGTTTTGAACATGTTTTCTCAGGCTACTAAAATTCGGTTTGAATTGCAGTTGCTTTTTCCGCCCTACACTGTTTGGAGAGCTGCTGAAGAAGTAAACTACGGTGCCAAGTCTGGGTTGATAGCAAGTGCTGACATGCTGGCAAACCCAAACTCTAAGATAGACGTTGAATATTGGAACGGAGTGGCATGGATTTCGGCGAATGCGGTTGGGATAGCCACAGGCTATGGCTTTCCCACTGTCATGCTCCTGTATAATGTCAATGAGCTTTTCCCCGATACCATGGGTAAGTTGCAGAGAAGTGTGACTCATTTTTGAGTTAATCAATTATGAGCGATTACGTGACCGGAGCCATAAATCTCAACAATCTTTATGCCTAATCAATTATGAGTGTATCATCAGAGCTTTATAAAGTGAATGTGGTTTACTTTTTAACGTCTGAAGCAAGGAGCCACATGAATCCGTGGGTTTCACGACTTGCTGGCCTTCCTCAGTGCCCTTTCATCTGCCGTCTTGAGCTTGTGGCAATCCCCGCATAACGCTTGAAAGCCATCAGCCTCACAGTACAGACGCTGGATTAGTTCGTTCCAGTTGTAACCCAAGTAAGTTTCTCCAGTGAATCCTTCGATGGGAACCACTGGTTCAATGTGGTCAGCGGCCATGTCCTTTTGAGGGAATAGGTTTCCACACTGGGCACACTTGTGCAGCTTGCACTTGCGTCCCGTCGCAGGATTGACCCCATCCTTGACGTAGGCATCCTTAATTGTTTGGTACTTAACCGGCCACCTAGCACCACGCAAAGCAGACATAGCAAAGCTACGTTTGCGAGCGTCAGTCCATTGACCTGAATTATGTGGCTTAGGTTTCCTCATAACCACCGAGACACCTGCAGTTTTTATCGTTTTCTTAGCTCCCACGTCGTTTTGTTTGGTTGAATGACCCTAAACCCATACTCAAGCCCTAATTTATCAAAGAAGGCCAATGCTGTAGCCTTGCGAGTAAAGGTGCGTCGAAACAAATCAGAGGTTCCCCACCCCACCCTAGTCCAAGGTGATTTATTGTCGCGTGTAATCTTACGCATCTTCGATCTGATTCCTGGGTTGTCGGTTTGAATTCGCCAGTACCCATTGAACTCATCTTCGGGGAACATGAATGTCCCGTACTCCTCATTGTCGCTATCAATCATTTCTATCTTCATATTTCTGCAAGGCACTCCATACCGATAGCAGGCAGTCAGTCTCTGCCCTCTTCCAAGTGTCCCATAGATCGGGCATTTGCAAGTATGCTTCTGGGTCCACCGCTTGGACTCCCCTAATTGCTTTCGACAACTCACGGTAAACAAGTTCTATTGTGCCCTCCTCTGGCTGTTCAGTTTGCGAGCTCATACTGCTGTTGCGGTTCCTCAAAGTCTGCTATCGTTGATGATATGTCCCCATGTGTCAAGGGTCTACTGATTGTGAGCCCAGAAAAGGATGTGACACGGCTAACCGCAACGTACAGCAGCCCGAACCAGTCCTTCATCACATAACTGGGCAACTCCAAGTGGACACGATCTAGGGTTAGCCCCTGGCTGGCGTGTACCGTAATGGCATAGCCTAGCCGCACTGGGTACTGCTTGAAGTAGGCAACCTCCTTGGATTCTACGTTTCCATCTTCATCAACCTCGTGATTAAACTTACTCTCCTTCTCTTGGCCGATCCAGACATACTCGCTGTCCCTGTCCCTTATTATGACCAGACGCTGGTACTTGTCCACGCCCACAAAGGTGCCAGTGTCCCCATTGACAACGTGCTGCATCTCCCCCCGAATCTTCTTGCGGATGTTCTTCTTGATGATGACACGGCAACCCTCCCTCAGTTTTAGTGTACGGTCCATGCTCTTAACCTCGTCCATGTCACCCTTCTGGGTACCCTCAAAGACGTACTCCTTACTCCTAAGCTCAGACAGTCTAGCCTCGTTAATCTGACTAGCCCTTTTGCGGTACGGGGTCAGGATCATGGAAGCATTATGCGGCTCCCCCACCCTGCTGTTTATTATTCGCAGGTCCATACTGGTTTGCCTGCCCACCTTAACACGCTCCAATATGTTAGCCTCAATCGGATTGGACTGACGAAATATGTGGTTAAGACTGCAAATCCTTATGTGGTTTACGTTCTCACGCCAGAACCGAGACTGCTCTAGTCCGAATGGGGGAGGGTAGTCGTAGCCCAGCAAACTCTTGGTGTCCTTCTCGTCAGCCACAGGAAGCAGTTGGCCTGGACCTCCGACAAACAGTACGTGCTTGCCACCAAACGACTCTGGGTTGCCGGTGGCTCTACGCATTGCCTTGTCGATGAAGTCGATGTGGTCACACCTGACCATCGTGTACTCCTCAATTACGATCCAAGATATGAGCTGCAAAAGCCGATCCTTCTTCCTCCCAAAGAATCTAGTCTCGATCTGCTTTGCCCTGAGTGTAGTGACTCTCTCTTCTGGGTTAAGCGCCTCCTCACTTGGTACGCCAAACATTCGATAGAGAGTCTCCCCGCGAACATTGGATGCTGCCCTGCCTGTTGGTGCGACGATGCAAACTGCTGTTTCATATTGTCTAATTTGGTCAATAAGGTAACTCTTGCCAGTGCCAGCCGATCCGTCCAAGCGAATGAACCTGCACTTGCGTGTTTTGATGAGGTCAAATACCTCCTGCTGCTGTAGGGATAGGCTCAAAGTCCAGTAAAGAAGTTGTATGATCCGTTCAGGTAGTCAAATGCCTCAATGCCCCACTCAACCTTGTGCAAGGGCCACTTCTTAACGTGCATCTGCGTAGACTCGCAGTCGTAGATGACACTGTAGCAGTCGATGTCGCAAAGCTCATGTCCCCACTCCTCGGCTATTATGTCTGCCTCCACGGCAAGTTGGCACAGGTCAGTCTCGTAGCTCTTCTTGCGTGGATCTCCCTGCCTAAACTTGAAGTCCATCAAGACCGGCTTGTCGTCACGCTCCCCGATGAAGTCAATCATGCCTGCCACCCTGCGTTCAGTGTCGATAACCGAATGCTCCACGAGCTGCGGAACAACTCCGTTGGCATCCATCCACGCTAGGAATGGCTGGTAGAAGTGACGGTAGTCGCTATGGTAGTCTGCCCCCAGCATACGCTGCTTAATCGCCTCCTCCATTTCTGAGTGTAGCTTAGTGCCAAACTCTGATGAGGTCAGCTCGCTCCCATCAAGGTCAGTACGGTAACCCCACAGTCTCTCCCTAAGCTTGTCCTCCGTGTCGCAGGGGAACTCCCTAGCCAACTGAACCAGCTTACGCTCACGCCATTCGTTGATGTCGAACCCACGTAGCTGCCGGGGAAACAAGGACAGGACGGTGGTAACACTCTTAACGCAGTTGCCATGACCCCTTGCCTTAGCAATGGTGTCTATGCTTTTAAGCAGCTTCACCTTGCCGTTTTTCTGTTGCGTGTAGAAGTGGCTCATATTTTAATTTCCCCAATCAGTGCTTCATTAGCCTCCCTCAACATGGTGGGGACCATTGCTAGCAGCATTTTCTTGCAATCAATGTCATTAAGTCCGTCAAGTCGCCAGGCCCAAAGCCCTTCCCCGTCGAAGTCGTAGTGCGTCATCCTATATGTAAGCCCAATTACAGGAAATTCTGGTTGATTGTGGTCAATGGCAACAAGCTCTCCATGTATAGGGCCACCAAGACACACGCCTTGTGACTCATCAAAGAGTCCATCATACGAAGAAAGGGCGTTCCTGCACCTCCTTATTTTGTCGGCCATGTCCTCCATATATATTCCATCCATATTCTTTTAATTAGTAAATTGATTCTTGGGCCTCGGTCAAGGCTTCCCTTACCCACTCACAAACCTCCTCAATTGAAGAGAAGGTTATCCCGTACTTGAGTTCTGACCGCATCCTGTTGTCCACGTCAAAAATTGCCGATGCCATCGTTCTGGAGCTTAACAATAAATTGAGTTCATGTTGATCCTCTGGAAGTTCAAATTCGAGTATTGCTTTCATAGGTTAATTCTACTCTTTGGTGATCTGCTGTTTGGTGATTAACTAAACAATTCGTTATTTTTGTCACAAATTGAAGGGTTAATTTGTGACAAATTGCTTTTTGTTTTCATCTGTAAGTCCTTATCAATTAAGCATATAACCAGCCGTTATGAGACAACGGGCTACCGCCGCGCTCGAACTAGGCGTTCAGTGAGTAAGGGCTTCGATTAAAGAAATTGCCACCGCGAGTAAAACAATGGCTATGATTAAGCGCTTCGGATTCATGGGTACTTCTTTCCTGCGAGCATCGCCAGGGCGAGGGTGGAGTACCCGATCAAATCCTCGAAAGCATCCTCGACTCCCTCGTTGCTTGTATGAAGCTCACCGTTCTTGCAATACGTCTGGACACGCTTCATCTTGTCCCCCATTCGAAGACACAGCCCAATTAGCGGGTCAACACCATAATCCTTGGATTGTTCGAAATTCGCGAATGCCGAATCGTTGCCAGTGTAATCATGACTCTTCGTCTTAAGAGTTATAAGCATACCTCTGTATAGCTCATCGGCGAATTCAATTAGTTTTTCGTTTTTCATAATTCCATTAGATAATTAGTGGCCACCTTGCCATGTTCAACTACACCACACCCAATGGCGGGGTGCGGCCCATATTTACCATAGGCCATAGCATACGAGTCTTTGTCGATCCCATTGCCCACCTGCATTCCAAACACCTTACACTTGGCCCCTGTGTGCCATTGCACGTAGCACTCCGAGTGCCAGTGACCCTGAACCACGCTCTGCATGTCTTGTTTGGCTCGCTGAATCGCCTTCTTGCCGTCCCCGTGGCAGTAAACCACGTTGTCAATACAGACCGACTCAACAAACTTCCAACCAGGTGCCTCGAACATTTCGTTGTAGTCCCTGATCCATCTTTTGGATATGCCAGCACTGTATGCCTTGCGGTGTACCAGTCGGTCGTGGTTGCCAATGCAAACGTGTGCTTGGGGGAATGCCTTGTACCATTTCTGTATCTCAGAGATCGCCCTGTCCAGCTCGTCACCAGCACTGAACCCATCTGGGTCAGTCTCATGGTAGGAACTGTAGTGGTTATCAATGACATCGCCAATAAACACTACCTCGTTGCAGGCCAGCTTGCGGTCCACGTTCTTGCAAAACCTCAAATACTTCTTGAGGGTAAATGGGCAATGCAAGTCCCCGATTACCAACACCTTAGCCATCTTCCAAAATTACTGCGATAGAGACTCCTCCATCTTCTTCCAAGTCACATCGTATGATCTTGCCATTAATCATTGCCGTAACACTTAATTCTTCCACGGGTAACACCTCGATGGTCTTGCCGATCATCCCGACAATCACCTCGTGGTCCTCCAGTTCGTCTAGTTCGTCATTATATCTCATAAAATTAATTATTCCACGGGTAATTTTTCCATCCTAATAGTTTTATTGTCTCCCATGATTGTTTAGAAATCTTACGTGCGTGTTTCCTAAGCGTTCGCCGCAAGTCGCTAATGTAATTCGTAATTTCCAGATTGGTATTCACCTGAAAGGCATTCCTCATCTCATCGACAGTGCGATCTTCAAGCAGCATGCTGAATACCTTCTTCTGCCTAGGTGATACAATGTGTTGTCCAATATCCCTGATAAGGTCCTTCATTCTATCACTGATTTCTTGCTGCTCTAATGAACGATCAGGTTCAGATATTCCGTCTACAGGTGCGAAGCCCTCAAGGGCATCGACATGCGTATCCATTCTTTTCCTCATGCAGTTCTTGCGTATGACTGCCTTCTGATTCACTCGCTTCACCTCCCAGTCCATTCGCTTGTTCATGAAGGCTGGTGTACATTCAGGGTTATCGGCATGCACTTGGTGTGCTATAGTAAAGAGATCGGTGTGCGCTTCGTTATACGACACATAGCCCCATGTACGCTTCGTCCAGATCCTTGCCCACTTACAGACAATTGCGGTTACTTCATCAGCTTCCATTGCCCCGCTCCATGTTCTTGACCGCCCTGTCAGCCGCCAGCAGTTTTATCTTCTCAAGGTCCATCTTAATATCCGCAGCCTCGAACACACCGACAGTCAACGCCTCCAAGAACCCAATGATGTACTGGGTGTCCGGTATCGAGCCACGCTCTGGTGCCTCCTGCTTGTTGCCATCCTGGTCTATGCACGTAGGTGCAGGGGTTTCGGTGTAAGCAATTGTCCCGTCTTCCTTGGTCGCCGCATACTCGGTCCACCAGTCAACCTCTTCGCCAACCTTGTGCTGGCTTGGGTCGATCATCTTAATCAGAACCCGATCTCCTCTATCCGTGGAACAATCAGCCCACGCTCCTTGTATTGTTTTTATTGTCGCTTTCATCTTAATTCGCTTATGCCTAAAAGGTAGTCATCGCTACCAAATGGCTTCAATTCAACTTCAATTCTCCGTTCAACGTAGTCGCTGATGTCGTGGCTCTGCTCGTCGCTACAGTGCCTGTCAATGGCCTCCTCGATGACCGTGACCAAGATCTCGACCTCCTCCTCGTCGTTGATGTTTACTAGCCTTACGAAGTCCATTCGATGGTTTCCTGCCTAAATTTATCGAGCACTGAATCCGTGACCCTGTAGTGCCGGGGTTGGTCTACGTTGTTTTGGTCGCCAATCAGGTTCTTCTTAATCCAATCAATACGGGCCTTGCCATTCTTGGTGAGCTGCACAAAATAAAGGTTGCCGTAGGTGCAAATGCCAATCACCTCAGTGATGCCCTTACGCCTCTTCACGGCCAAGGTGGTCTTCCACTTCTGGTCTTCCTGACCGTTGTGGTTTGCTACGAGTGAGTCTAAAAGTGTTTTTGTAATCATGGTAAGTTTAACCCCACCCTCCGAAGAGGGCAGGGCATATAACAACAACTAGAACGGGCAGTCTGCCAAAACATCGTTAGACTGAGCAGCAGCCTTCTCGTTTTCGGTAGGCTCTCGGTTGGCCTTGGCTTCATCAAGCTTGCCTTTGTTGGCAGAGATGAATGCCTCGACCTGCTCCTCAAGTGCCTTAAAAAGCGGCTCAGTATCCCAAACTTTCTTTGAACCAACAGTGACCGGATCAATCTTGGGCTGCTTGTCCCTAGTTAGAGCTTCGGCAACTGGCTTGCGTCCACCCTGGTAGGGCATGATAAATAGCTTATCATAGTCAGAGTCTTTCGGTTTGAATTTCCAAATCTTCAACTCCAGAATTCTTTCAAGGTCGAAGTTCATTAATCGCTTGGCGAGGTAGGCGTACTCGGGCACCGGCCAGTCGCTGTTCTGCTTGTGCGTAGGCACTTGCAAGACGTCAACTCCTGCACTGTTCTGCAAGCCAATGCAGAGGTGCTCCCCGTATGGGCCATCGTCTAAGTAGAGGCTCTCAATGTGACCCGCAAGCGTAGGCACTTGCAATTGCCACTTGAATCCGCCGGTACACATTGAATGCTCGTACTTGACGGCACCCGGTGTGGTTTCATCAACCTTGCAGCAAATTTGCCCAAGATCCCTATTCACTTTCCAATATCTAGTCTCCATTAATTATATGCGATGTATATGGTTGCGGTTATTATGACCCCAATTGCGGCCATGAGTGCGAACTGCTTTGCAGACCGCCACCTGAGTTGCCTTCGCATCTCGTAGTAAGCCTCCCGCTTTGAGTTCCTTCGGTTTATGTCTCTAAGGATATTATCCATTTTACTCATAAAATATGCTAATAATAACGTACTGTCAACAACAATTTTTATAATTGGGCTAATAAGGCAAAGATAATTAATTACAATTATGATTAACTATAATTATAGTTTAATTATGGCCGACTAGGCCAATTATAACCTTGTCTCGAATGGGTGTCAAGATTAAAGTTTGTCTAGCTGCCCGTTGACCTCCTTAAGCCCATCTTCAATGAATTGCTTGACCTCCTGAAGGCTTTCCCTTTCCCATTCCTCGCCCCTTGCAGTCCAAACGCAGTTCTCAATTACGGTTTTCCAGTCTTGGTGAGCAAGTGTCAAGGGACCATGCTCGGTCAGGAAAGTGGCTTGAAAGCCGAATTCAAACTTGATGTCCACCTCATCCAAGAGCTCTGACATTGCAGCCTTAACCCCAGCCATGTATGCCTCCTTTAAGGGGTCTCTATCGAGCTCGTATTCGGCGAAAAGGTTCTCGCCAATTTCTTCTAGTTCTTTACTCCATTCCATAGTCTTTCAATGCTTGTTCGATTTCTTCCAGGTCGTCGCACTCTGGCGGGTGTATTTCAACCCGCTTCATGATGCTTTCAAGTTGCTTAGACACTATGGGATCGCGTGGCTTGGCGATCCGTCTAATGTCCAAAGCTGGATATGTCCATTCTTCTAAGTTCATTTTAAAAAAGCCTCTCCCATACTAGCTCGTGCACAAAATGACTATCGTCACTCAGTTCCTGAAGCTCCTCTTCAGTAGCTTCACGGCCATCAATTTCTGCGTAGCTTATGTAAGCATCGCAGAAGTCTGGATAGTCGCGGGTATCAATGCCCTCGACCTCCACCGACTCTATCGTTGTGTAATCTATCGGTTTCATATTTCTGCGTAGTCAGTTGTATCACTCCACCGCCTCTATGTAATCGACAGCATCGGCCAGAACCTGCTCTTCGTCCTCATCGTTGAGGTCGAGATGCTTTCCATACAGATCCTTAACCTGGCCGAGAACCGGAAATCCATCGCCATCATCGTGGAGGTAAGTCTCCACCATGATGGGTTTGTCGTTTATTTTAGTTTTTATTATCATTTTCTTACTTCCTTTCCATTAATAGTACACAGCAAGGCTGATAACTCCTCGCTCGTTGGTTTTAATTCCAATCGGCTTGGTTTCCTGGCGGGGTCCGATCTTGGATCAGGTGCCCATGAGCCTTTGACAGTAGAAATTCCTGAGTGTTTACATGACAAATGCAGCCTCCTGAACTTGGATGCTTCCGATTTGCTTCTATATCTCATGGCTTCAGATTGCCCTCCCCAGCTTGTAGCTGATCCTTTAGGCTCCCGTAGGTTTCGTTGTGGATCTCTAATCCCCTATCCAGTCCAGCCATTCGGCCCTCATGCCTAGCTTGGCTTATTTCTAGGTTTATGAAGTTTTGAAGTATTTCTATCCGTGATTTGGCGACCGACAATTGCAGGTCAATCGCTTCTCGGGCGTGCTTATTGCCCTCCCAATGATTCTCAACATCTTCGCGAGCCCCTGCAATCATTTGCAAGGCTTCGTTGATGCGTTCTTCTGTTATGCTCATTTGTTTTATTGTGATGTTTTTCATAAATTAAATACACCCTGAGGCATACCAGCCCCTAGTGCAAGCTTAAATTAAATTTATTCCTATCGCTATCACTAGCCCCCAAAGGGAGGCAATGATTAGACCGGCGGTTATGGTATCGGCTATCCGCTCAATGCGTAGATGCCTATCTAGCGGGTGCTCGTCTTTCATTAGTGCACACTGTTTATCGCAATTGCGACTATCAAGCCTATTAGGGCCAGGATTAGCACGCAAGCCGTTATGCGGCTTAGTGCTCTCTCAATTTGGTCTTCGCTCATGCCTCGCCCCCTTCCAATGGCAACTCACTGGCGGGACCGCATATCCTGACTGACTCCCGAATACGGTAGACGACCTCCTCGAGCGTCTCACGTCGCAGCATTTGCTTCCAACGCTCCTCTAAATTTTGAATAGCGCCCTTTCTCGTTTTCGAGGTTCCAGCGCCTACCGTGCGGCCCGTTTCAAGCTCCGTAGCGACCCAATGCGATCCGTAGAGATATTTTCGCTTATCTACACCGAATTGGATGCCGTGCATCTCGATTATGTAGCCTTCGACTTCGCGCCGGTGGCCGGTTCTAGTCGCAATACTGTAATTTCCTTTTTCCATTTTCATAATTCTAAATTTCTATTTCTGTTTCTATCGTTTCGCAATCGTGAAGCAATCCGAGTCCAAAATCCTTGTGGATTTCATCATATGCGGTTCTGACATCGTCCATTGACCCGAAGAATTTCGGGGCGCTGATTGTCACGGAGCTGAATTGCCCGTGATTATTGTAATAATCGTGGCCTAATCTAATTGTGTATTGCTTAATCTTCATAGCTTGTCCTTTCGTTATTTGCCCATTATTAGGCACCCCAAAACCCCGCAAGTCTAAGTTGCGAGGCAATGGGGTTTGGTTTACCCTTAGAATTGCTGGATGAGAACCCCTTCTTCAAGCTCAATCAGTTGAGTTCTGTCTCTCAAGTAATTCAACGCGCTTTCGTTGCCGTCTTCCTCAGTCATAGACTGCCACCCCTTGGGCTCGTATTCCCTCGCCGCCTCAAGAGCGGACTCATACTCGGCCCACTCGCAACAGATTGCAATCGGATCGTATTCAATTTCCTCTCCTAAATCTTCGAACAATTCGTCGTAATATTCGAATAAGGCGCATAATGCCTCATGCGAGAACTGGTCTTTGCGGCTTTCGGGCCATTCGTTTAAAAACATGCTTTTAGTAATTTTGGTAATCATTGTTTCAATCTCCTTTTAGTTGTTGTTATTTGGTGTTAGTTCTTTGTGAACTACTCCTCTATTTGAAACCCTTCCCAATAAGAGGAGCCGAAAACGTTTTCAAATCCATAGTATGAAAGGAGATCGGATACTTTATGCGAGAGCGGATACTTACGCCACTCCTCAAGGGTCGTTCCAACGAATTGCATGACCTCCTCAAATTCGCCCCAATCAAATTCTGACTCAACGTCTATATTTTTAGAGAATGAACAACGGTCGAACTGAATATATTCGCCGTTGTCATTTACTCCAATGCCGTAGACAAAAAGGATCTCGTTTCCTATTTCCTGCCATGCGAGACCGTATTCAAATAGCGCAGTTGATATATCGACGTCGGTACCCTCAAAGCCGCTTTTTTCAAGCTTCGCGATTGAGTTCAGATTCTCGACGTGTTGCGGATTGTTTTCTACTGTGTTGTTCATATTATTGTTAGTTGTTAGTTGTTATGGATTAAATTTTAGAGCTGGAGCAATTGGAAAAGGTAAATTCACCCTGTTGAGTCAATTGCAAATCAATTCCGTATTTTGAACAATGAACCCTGGCTGCGCGCTCAGCGTCGAAACAATCGAAAGCGCGAACTACAAACTCCCGTTCGACCAGTTCGCCGTTTTCTAAAATTAAGGTGTTCACCTTGTAGAATCTATTAATCATTTTGTTCATGAATTGTTGAGATTTGAATTTTTAAAAGAGCCTCAATTTTACCGAATGGTGAAAACGTGTCAAATTTATTTTCAACTATCTTTCAAGGGTAGCAATGGCAACGAATCACCCTTTGCTTGTCACCCATGCGTTGCCACAATTCAGTGGTGACCGGCAAGTGGTTATGATAGCAGATTGATAACACCCCCACGGGTACACAACGGGGTGGGGGGTCGCTTTGAGCTGTCGCAACGTGGCATGGTAC
>Ga0208899_1002044_pt1 | contig 13849 bp, 22 predicted proteins | sample VirMetDEL_Nov_24_FD_184518 | JGI IMG/M metagenome (GOLD analysis project Ga0208899, IMG submission 184518) | Aqueous microbial communities from the Delaware River and Bay under freshwater to marine salinity gradient to study organic matter... | ecosystem: Environmental > Aquatic > Marine >... | reverse complement strand
GTTGACACGATCCGGCGGGGCATGGCTAAGGATTCCTGGTTTAAAATTTCGGGGCGTGCGGATATTTCGCCGCGTAATGAGGGCGGCAATACGGCGCGCATTGATATTCTGGGGCCGATTGGCGGCTGGGATGTTTCGGGCGCGGAGTTTTTGCGGGAGTTGAAAAACCTTGGAGATGTCGATTCGATTGATTTGCGGATTCATTCGCCCGGGGGATCGGTGCTGGATGGTTGGGCGATTGCAAACGGGCTGAAAAATCACTCGGCGCATGTTCGCGGACGGGTTGAAGGACTGGCGGCTTCGATGGGATCGGTGGTGCTGATGAGCTGCGATGAAATCGAGGTGCCAAAGAATGGCTATGTGATGATTCACAACGTGAGCGGCGGCGCCTTCGGGGAGGCTGATGAGCTGGAAAGCATGGCGGCGCTGATGCGGAAGCTGCAAGATGATGTCGCGGATTTTTACGCGGAGGCGAGCGGGAAAGATCGGGAGGAAATTGTGGAAATGATGGCGGCCGAGACCTGGATGAACGGGGAAGATGCGGTGGCGAATGGTTTTGCAACGCGAGTCATTGAGCCGGTGAAGGTGGCGGCTTGTGTGGATGTGGAGGCGCTGGTGGGCAAATTTGAAAATGTGCCGGCTGAGGTGCTGGCCTTTGAGGAAGAAGTCGAAGAAGTGGAAGCTGCGGAAGCTGCGGAGGATGAGCAGGCGGAAGCGGACGAGGAGGGCTTGCAAGAAGAATTGCAGGAGGAAGTCGCGGAGGCGGAGCTTTCGACCTGGGGAAGAATTTTAGCGGCGCTGTCGGGTGACAAGCGCGCTGGAGGTGGCGGGGAATCGAGCGCGAAAGCGGCTCTTGCCCGTGCCAATCGACTGGAAGCCGATTTGACGGCAAAGGTTGATGAGCTGGAATCGCTCCGGAATGAACTGGAAACGATGACGGCACAAAAGAAGGAGCTGGAAAAAGCGGCGCTCACGGTGGAATCGAAGCTGATTGAATGCGGCTTTGACTTCGCGGAGGCGGGCGATTTACCGGCACCAAATGCCCGAAGCGTGGGCAATGTCCTGGAGACCTACCTGGCCATGGCGCCGGGTGAGGAGCGCCGGAATTTCTTTGCGGAGAATCGCAAGGAAATCGAGCGGCTGCAAGCCAAGGGGTAGGGCAAGTACGACAAACCTTATACTATTATTTATTATGGCTAATTCCTTTGCGGCTGCTTTGGCGGTCGATACTCTCGCAGAAGAGTCAATTACAACGTTGGGGCCGATTCTTTCGACGGTCGATAATTTCGCGCTTGATGTGCAGCTGGCGCCGATGGCTCCGGGGAACACGGTGCAGGTTGAAGTGGTGACTGCGGGGGCAACCGCGCAGACCAATCCCACCAGCTACGTCACGAATTCGGATTCGACCAAAATCGCCCGTGCGGTCTCGGTGGATCAGCATTCGGTTTCCTTCAAGGTGACTCAGGCGGAGTTGAACAGCGGGCACCGTCTGCGTTCACTTCTTCGCAAGAATCTTCAGGTGATCGGGAACGCTTGCCGGGATGCGATTTTCGCACCTATTACCGAGGCCAATTATGGGGCGGCGGTTTTGGATTCCACCGCGGCAAACTTCGATTCGGCGGATCTGAAAACGATCTGGGCGGCTTGTAAGGATTACCCGACCAAGAACCTCATTCTTGATGGGGCCTATTTTGCCAAGTTGCTTCCGACGAATGCCGATTCGTTCCTGCCCGGGAATTCCGGAGCCTATGGTTTCGATTCGATCGGCATGAACAACCGTTGGGACGGGGCCGAGGCCACCACCATTGGATTCTGCGGGGCGCGTGATGCGCTCGCGATTGGATCCGGTGAGGCGATCATGGACGATGAGATTCAGGATCTTCTGAGCTTCTATGAGCCGGTGGAAATTCCCGGTGGTCTGACCGCTTATCTTTCGAGCTGGACCGACCTCACTACCCGGACCCGTTACATGAACATCTCTGTCATGCTCGGAGCTGCGGTTGGTGATGCCACCGCGGGAAGTCTGATCACTAACGGAGTTTAATTTTCCGAATTTCCTTTATTGGGATTGCATAGCAAAGCGCCGGGGGGTTTGGGCTCCCGGCGCTTTTTTGTGGTCGGGTGGATTGACGAGGAAGGGCGGTTTATGGGTTTGGCAACATCGAGGTTGGCTTTTTTGGAGAAGGCACAGGAGGCATTTGAGAGCGTTTTCCCGGGGTCGATGACTTATAACGGGGCGACTTTTGCTTGTGCGCGCTCCGGGGAAGATGTGGTGGAGGCTGCGGAGCCCGGAGGGTATGAAAACGAAGGGCGGGTGATGGTGCGGGTCCGGGTGGCGAATCTTCCGGCGGCGGGTTTACCGAGGGAAACGGCGGTTTCACTGGACGGGCGGGAATATCGGGTTGAGGAATGCTTGTTGGAGCCGGGGGATGTGGCGTGGAGCGTGGAACTGGAGACGGTATGATTTTATGAAAAAGACAACGATGAAAAATAAAGGGAAAAATAAAAAAAGGCGCTTTGATCCGGAGACCGGGAAGGGGAACGGCTACAAGGTGGGCCGGGAGCGTTTCGTGGGTTTCGCGAATCGCACGGACGGGCTGAAGATGGACGGGTTCAACGATGTTCGGCGCGCTTGTAATGAGTGGTTGGATAAGAATGAGGATCGTTCAAAAGCGATGGAACGCTGGCGGTTTAATTATGGGAAGAATGCGGGGGCGTGAGAGTGCGGATTAAAAAGCTGGGCGATCGGGAAGTGCGGCAAGAGGTTGACCGGCTGCGGAAGCGGCTGGGGCTTTCGACCGTGAAATTTGCGGATCTTGCGGCGACGGCGACGCGGGACACCGTGTTGAGGAATGCACAACCTTTCGGCACCGGGAAGAAGGCGGAGAAGGCCGGAAGAAAACAAATTGCTTACGATTTGTCCCGGGTCTTTAAAGTGGTGCCGGATGCGGCACGAGGGCGGAGCGGGGTGATTACTTCGCTCACGGCGGCCGAGAGTTGGCACCAATCACGCCGGGGAAGTCGGGGGAGGACAACGCGGGGTCAGAAAAAGAAAATCATTCAGAGCGTTTACCGGATGTATCTGCAAACGGTCTGGAAAAAAGTGGGGATGGCAAAGGGCTCGGTGCTTGGGGGGATGCCTTCGCGGCTGGGGTCGATTCGGGCGCAATGGGTGAAGCGGCATAAATCCGAAGGATCGAGTGACCGGAGGAAAAGCATTCTTGGAGCGGTGTGGACGTTTAAGGCGGAGCCGGAGCATGTCGCTTCCAATAATGTCCTGGGGGAACGCGGGGTGAAGCGGGCGATGAAATTTAAAGAGCGTGCTTTGCGGACGAAGCTTAGGGGAATCATGCGGTCGGAGCTGAAGAAGGCGGAGAAGAGGGTGAATCGGGGGGCTTGAAAAAAAATCGTAAAAAGTGCGATTTAGTTCTTGCGGTATGTCGTAAATGGTGCGAGTCTTTGCGTGTCGAGAGGGAAAAGCCCACGAGACTCAACCAAACCAAAAGCTATGAAGAAGCAATTCCGCGTTCTCTTTGTTAAGGCTGGCAAAACAGTCAGCGAAAATCAAACCCTTGTTTCTCGAAGGGTATCTTTGAACTCTAACTCAATCAACGTACCCGTTCGTTTCCGTGGGCAGGTTGAGGGATACCTTTTTCGCCAGTCTCTCAAGAACTGGAGATCAAGCAACGGAATGCAATGCGCATTCAATTATGAAGTAGACGGGCAGGAATACGCTTGCCACCTCTTTTGTTAAGACAAACGGGGGCCGCGCATCCTACACGCGGAAAACAAAACCAAGAAAAACCAAGAAAAAACAAAACAATGAAATACTTTACAGTTCAAGCAAACTGCAAACACGTCGATACACGCTACTCTCTCCGTCACAATGGAGAAGAGTGGACAGAAAAGATGATCGATTCTGAAACGACCTTTGAGACCATAAAAGACGCGGAGGAATTCGCGGCTTCGGAATCAGAATCTTTCGAGGTTCGAAACGAGATGGTTATCATCGAACACGAAGAGGAAGAGGAATGAAATTTTCCGAAAAGCTAAAATCGGAGCGTTTGCGGCTCGGCCTGTCACAGGCCGGGCTTGCGGCGGTTTTGGAGGTGTCAAAATCGGCGGTTGAAAAATGGGAGTATGGGACCAAGGAGCCGATTGAGATTGCCAAAGAAGGAGCGCTGGCGCGTTTGAGGCGGAGGAAGGCGCGGGGAGATTGACGAAGCGGAGCCGTTTATGTTGGTGAGTGATCGGCTTTTGGTGGCGTTGGGGGAGTTTTTGAATGATGATTTGGCGCTGGGGCTGGTTCCGCGGTTGCGGGATTGGTCGGGGACGAAGGGGGCCCAGACTCTCATCCTGGATGCGGAGGAGCCGGAGGAGCACGAGGGGCTTGATGGGGTTTATGAGTTGGAGGGGGAGGTTTGTTTGCGGTTTCGGAATCGCGACTTTACGGAGACGGAACAGCGGGACGATCTGGCGGCGGTGAATGATGCTTTGCGGGCGAGGGCGGCGGATTGGATTAATGATGTCACGAATGCGCGGGGGCTGAATGGGGACGGGCTGAAGGTTTTTGACCTGCGGACGGACGACGGGGCCTGGGAACAGGAGGACAAGTGGCTGAACGGGAAAATCCGGTTCGCGGCGGTGATCGTGGGGCAGGATCCGGCTTAAAGGATTGGTGAGTTGACATTGCCCGGCGGGTTATGGCTGCGAAAGTTTATGGCGATGGGGTTTGGGGCATGACTGCTGAAAATGGCATGTATGCACAAGATTTTTCGGTGGATTACTCTATCGACGAGACTTATTTTCCCGACGAAAGCGGGGATGATGTGGGCGCCGCGTTTTCGAATGCCGGGGGCACGATTTCGCTGAATGGATTTGTGAAGACTTCGGGAACGGCTTTCTCTTCCACCTTGGGCGCTTCGCTGGCGCTGGCGAATGCGATTGATGCCAATGATTTTGTGACCGGCGCGGTGGATGACGCGGCGGGTGAAACGATCACGACCAGCATTAAGCGCGGGGCACAGTCCCGGGCTTTCAAGAGTTTTGATGTGGGTGCGGTGTTTAAGCCTTTCCTTTCGGCTGTTCAGGTTTAAAGCCTGATTTGTAATTTTCTCGACCGCATGAAAAACGGTCGCCGGGGTTTTTTGTGTATTTTCTACCCGGCGACCGTTTTTTTGTGCCCGGATGTTGACGGGATTTGGCGGGATGATGACAGAGCAGAAATTGAGTCGGGGCGGGCCGGTGGTGTCGCTGGGGGGTGAGTGTGATGAGGCGAATTTCGACACAAGGGATTCGCTCCTGGCCGGCGCGCTGATGGCAATGGGGATTGAGCCGGTGGGGTCGGAGCCGTGCCGGGTGATTACGCGGGAGCATTTGAGCGGGGCTAACTATCAATTTTACTTCAAGCCGATGAGCGATTGCGGGAAGTGGCGGACGAGGGAGCTTTTGAAGTATTGGACCGAGGGGGCGGAATGGGTTGAGAAGAACCCGGACCATCCTTTTGCCTATGCAATGGCGGCGGTGAAAAATTACCGGGGGCTTTTGGATTTTATCAACAAGAAGGTTCCTTATGGCTGGGTGAGTCGGGGGAAGTCGATTGCGATGCTTCCGCTTGATGCTTCGCTTGAAACGCAGGAACTTTTGCTGGGAAGGATGGGGAAATGAGCAAAGCGAAGGGAAAGAAATCGCTGGTGATGACCTTGTTTGCGAATCGGCCGACGGTGGGGGAATATGAATTGCACCCGCTGACGGCGGGGCGAATTGCGTTGCTGGAGGAGAAGGGAAATGCGCTTTTTTCGGGTGAGCTGAAGGAAGGATCGACGGTGGAGAGTTATGATGTTTTTGAGGCGTTCTTGGTTTCGATTTCGAGCGGGGAACAGTTGGCCGAGTTGAGTCAGGATGAGGAGGAATGGAAGATTTCGGTTCGGGCGTTTGGGTTTGACCTGGAGGATGAAACGCTGATGGAATTTTGGGAGGTGGTGGAGGCCGAGCAGAAGGCGATTACACAGGCGCGGGCGGTGCCAAAAAAAAAGAGGGCGCGGCGGGTTTCGAAAGCTTGATGGATCCGCCGGGCGATGACCCGGAATGGTGGGCGACTTATGTGACGGCGCTGGTCCCGGTGACGGGGAAGGATGAGGATTTTATCTTGTGGGGGCTGCCGTATGCGCGGGGGTTGCGTTATCTGCACGCGGTGGCGGTGGCCAATGGGGTGACGATGGAGCTGGGCGCCGGGGGCGAGATGGCGCGTGATTCGATGCGTGACGGGTTCGAAGGGCTGAAGGAGAGGTGGGGAAAGTCTCACGCATAGCAGCGGAGCAAAGGAGGCTGATTCCCCGAGTTTGAAGGGTAAAAAAGGGGAGGGGGAAAAGTGCGGGAAGTTTTCCCCCTTGAAAAAGTTTTTTTTGGTTTGAGATGCGCGGAGATGCGCGGAGATGCGACGAAATGACGGGAGCGCGGGGCGGTGTTTTTTGTTCTTGTCTGCAAGGATTGACGGGTGTTTTTGAGGATATGGCTAATGATGAAAAGAAAGAGATGTCTGAGTTTTACGAGATTGAAACGATCAAGGAACTTTATGAACTGTGCGGGGTAATTTTTGACGAATACGAAAACGCGGGGGAAGATCCTATTAATATTTGGGCGGATTCGGATCCAAAATGGAAGACGTGCCAAAATGATTTGGCAAAAGAGGAGTGGAGACTTTATCAGGAGTTGGGACTTTACAAAGAGATCCACGAAAAACCTCGAAGAGATATTAGAAAAGAAATTTTTGCAGAATTGAAGAGATGGAAAAGGCTTCAAAAAAATTGTGCGCGGTTTCAATTTCAGGTCTATCCGGACACGCCGTATCTTCACGAAAATCGTTTTTTTCATAAGGGAAGAGACTATCAGCTTCCGCATTGGATGGGTGATAATCGCGTTTTTTGTTTGGAGAGATATTCTGAAGAAACGGGAACGCCTTATTTTTACGACAAGGAAACGGGGGTTGTTGATTACTTGGACCAACCCGAGTTTGAGCTTTTGCAAAACTCCCATCGACCGAAAGAGGTTTTCTGGTTGGCTGACCTGGAGGAACTGGTGCAGCATTTCCCGGTTAAAAAAGGCGTTTGTCCTTTTTCGGGTGAATGGGATTACTGGTGGCGGGAAGCAATGGAAGAGATTTACCGTCGTGTGGTGGCTTGCGAAACGATGCTGATGAACTGGAATCGGATTCCGGAATATCAGCCTATTGACAAGGACGGGTCGTTACATGGCAGCGTTGACGTTTAAAGTTGGGGGAGACACGACGGGATTAGGGCGGGCGGTTTCGCGGGCCAAGGGGATGCTTTCGGGGCTGGGGAGTTCGGTTAAGAATCTCGGGGTTGGCTCGGCGTTTACGGGTGCGGTGGCGGGTGCTGCGGGGGCGTTTAAGTCGCTGACGGTGGCGGCGGAGGCTGAGCGTTCGGCTATTGCCTTCGAGGCGATGCTCGGGAGCGCGAAGGGGTCGGCGGAGATGATGCAATATCTGGCCGATGAATCGAAACGGACCGGCGTGGGGGTCGGGGTGATGGAGCAGAATATTAAACGGCTCATTGCCAACGGGATGGGGGCGGAGGATGCCAAGGAGTTGACCAGGAGCTTGCTGGATGTTTCGGGAACGCTGGGGATGAGTTCGGCGGAGGCGGGGCTTTTGGGATCGGCTCTGGCGCAGGTGAAGGCAAAAGGGGTGGCTTCGATGGAAGAATTACGGCAGCAAATCGCGGAACGCGGGGTGCCGATTTTTGAGGTGCTTTCGCAAAAGATCGGGGTCACGACCGGGGAGCTCATCAAGATGGTGAGCGAGGGGAAGGTTTCGGCCGATACCGTGATTGATGCGTTCAAGAATCTGGAAGGACCGTTGGCGAAGTTTCGCGGGGGTGCGGACAAGATGGCGGGAACGGCAAGCGGGGCGTTTGCCCGGCTGAAAGCGGAGTTGGTCGATTTGATGAAGCGTGCCGGCGGGCCTTTTCTCAAGGTGATTGCGGGGAGCTTTGACAAGATCCGGGAGATCACGAAAGAATCGGGGGATTGGTTGGTTTCGGTCGCGGAGAATGTCGCGGGGGCTTTGGAAATGGTGATTGAGATGTTTCGCCAGGGGAAGCTGGGGACCTTCCTAAAAGACTCGCTGATGATTGCCGGAAAGGAGTTGGTGAATTTTTTGGCAAATGCTTTTCTCGGGCTCGGCCGCATGATGGGTGAGGGGGTGAAGGGTTACGTCGAAATGATTAAGACTGGATTCCAGGCGCTCTTTGATCCGCAGGTCTGGTCGGGTTTGAAAACTGCGCTTGTGGGGATTGCGATGGCGATGGGGGCGGCGTTTCTTGGGATGCTACCCAGGGCGTTGCGCCCGGGGACTTCGATGGAGGAGGTTGAGGAGAAGAAGCGCCGGGCGGGAACGATGGTGGAGGCCGGGGTGTTGCAGATTTTGAAATCGGAAGGAGTGCGGAAATATGGCGAAGTGTTTTCAGAAATCGGGGAGGCGATGAAATCGGCTTTCATGGATCAAATCGGGAGCGGGCGCGATGTGCTATCGACTGAGAAGGAGCGGGCGCGGCGTGAAAAGATTCTGGCCGATATTGATGCGGCGAGGCTGGCGAAAGAGACGGCGAAAAAAGAGGAGGCGGTGAAAGCGTCGGTGGCGCCGGTGATCAAGAAAGAAGAGGAGAAGAAGGAGGGGCCGATGGAGTCTGTTTTGAAGCCGATTCTTACCAGTATGGGGAGAATGGCGGGCGCGGGCGAGGGATTTGCCGGCGGAAAATCGGAGCGCGGTTTGAGCCGTGAAAGGAACGGTTATTTGAAAACGATTGCTTACAATACGAAAACGATGACGGCTCGCTATGCTTAATTGACAAGAGGGGGCGGGGTATGGCGAATCGTATTGTGCACCCGGGTCATTTGGTCCCGGAGCCGGGGTTTCAGGCGCGGCGGGATCGGGCGGGGCTTTGGACGGGGACGCAATCCTACCATTGCCCGGAACGTGATCTGGCGAGGCTTTTGCCAAGACAGGGGTCGCCGCATCCTAAGCTTGGATTCCTTACGGTGGATGAGGTTTCTTTTGAAATCGTGCAGGATGGGATTTGCCGGATTTCGGCGGTTTATGCGGGGGCTTCGTTCGGAGGCGGGGCCGGTGGGGAGCCGGAAGACGAGTATTTTCTCGAAGTCTCGACGAGTGAGGAGCCAATCCCTACTCATTTCCGCTATGATGCTCTTTCAGGGAAGGACCGTTTGGAAGCGGTGGAACTGGCGACGAATCCGCCCAGGTCGGAGGATGGCAAAAAGGTTTTAGAGCCAAATACGGCGGACTGGGACGCGCTGAAGCTGGAGCTTTATGAGGACACTAAGAAGGGCTTTGAGACTTACCGCGAACCAAGGGTGACCTGGACGAAAAGATGGATCAGCAAGTCGAAGCCGACGGGGTTAAACGACATTGGAAATATCGACACGCCACAGGGGGACGTTCCGCAGGCGGCCGCGGGGCGTAACTGGTTGAACATTGGCTTGCGCTCGCGGATCCGGGGGAAGGTTTATGAGAATGAGGTGAGTTGGGAGCTATCGGGCAGGGGTGGCTGGTTGGCGAGATATTACGAATAAGAGAGATGGGAGTGATCGATTTACCCAATGAAGTAAAGCCCGGCGAGGTGGTGCGGGCTGATGATTACAATGCCTTGCTCAAGGCGTTGCGGATGTCGATGATACAGCCGGGGGTGGGGTATCAACGGACGATCAATCGGAGCGGGACGACTTTGAAAATCAAGGATAGGCGGGGGAGCCTGGCCCGGTCGATTAATCCGGCCTTCTCGGTCATCGAGGTGGCGGAGGCTGATGGGGGGGGCTATGAGGTGACTCTGGAGCCGGGGCGGGTGTGCTCGGCAAATCCGGTCGCGGCGGCACAATCTCCGGCGGAAGATGGCTATGATTATTTCATTCCGGAAATCAGCGGGACTCCGATGAATCAAAGGGACGTTGATGGGAATTATCCAAAAATCACGGTGCAGGACGGGGAGACGGTTTATTGCAAAATCAAGCGCACGGCTTATGGACTGGTCGAGGGCCCGGTTGAGATGGTGGCGGATGAGAGAGACAAGGATTCCGCTCATTACCAGCCGCCGGATCCGGATGATTCGGGAACAGAGGAAATGTTTCAGTATCGGCGGATCGTGGATCTGGATGTGGTTTCGGGTGAGGTTGAGCTGACGGTTTGGCGTCGGTCTGATATTGACCTGGAGCCCTTCCTATGGATCGGGGAGAATATCGGGGCGGGGTCCGGGGTGTTTTCGGATCACGACGAGGTTGCCGGGGTTTATAATTTCCGGCGGGTCAAGGGATGCTATGGCATGGCGGATCAGGAGACGGCGGACACGGTTTTTGTGGAGTTCGAAGGGGAGAATATCGGGGGGAGCTCCGGGGGCGTGGGGGAAATCCATGTGGAGAAGGTGGATCAGCAGAATCCGGAGGTGGATCCTTGTCTGGACAAGGCGCAATTTAAAATGTTGGCGCCGGGGCTCAGTGGTCGGGATCAAATCCAGATTGTGAATGGAGTGGATGTGGTGCGGGTGCGGGGTAATGGGATCAATGCGAATATTGATTTCGAGGATTGCAGCGGGAACAATATTTTTAGCCTGTCCTTTGTGGATGGTTTGATCACTTCGGCGGTGAATGCGACGTTGCAGATTCCCGGTTGTCCATCCAATCCGACGCCATAAGTTGACAATCGGCGGCGGGTTATGGTGCTTTACATTGACTTGGACCTGGGGCGGTTTGTGGGGGCGCCGGGATTTGGGACGGCGCCGCGACCAATCGAGCACAAGCGCGGGGATGGCGGTGATGTTTCGATCCAATTTTGCAGGGGGACCACTCTGGAATCACTGGAAGCGGGGAGTTCGATCATTTACCAGGCGAAGCTGGCGGGGAAGTATGATGCGGATCCTTTGGTGGAGTGCGCGAATTTCACGGATCCGGCGGTGGCCGGCGGGCCTCATACGGGGCCTTTAACTTTTGATGTGACGGCGCTGGGAACGGCGCTGGCGGTGGATGCCGATGAGGATAATGATGTCGCGGCGCTGGACGTGATGTACGAGGTTTCCTGGAAATTACCCGGGAAGGGTTGGGCCTCCACTGATACGCTGGCGGGGAAAATCAACAACGATGTGATCCGGAGCGATCAGGGTTTATTGCCGGCGATAGACGGCGAGGTGCCCGGGACGGCGGCGAGTGTGACCCTGACTTTCGACAATGCGATTGGTGACGCCATCGATATCACGGCGGGGAGTTTCACGGTCGGAGATTGGTCGGTGAATTTGTGGGATGGATCGACAGGCTCGGCACCGGCTGAGCCGTATATTCAATACACAAGCGGGGCGACAATTATCCAAACGTGGATTGTGATGATTTCCGAGGCGCTCAATACGGGCGCGGTGACGGCGGGCGGGACCTTGGTGGGAACGCTGGCGGCTCATAATTCGGTGACGGCGACCGGGGGAGTGCTGGGGCAACCGACGATAGATTGGACGCTGACGGCGGATGAGGTGGGAACGCAGGGGAATAGCATTGCGTATGCGTTCGCGACGACGCCAAGCGAACAAGACAAGAGCGGGAATCTGGCGGGGGGAATTGATTCCCGGAACTTCGCGCAAGATGATTTCGTTTCGACTTTGGCGGATACGCTAACAACGGGCCAGAAGGCGCAGGCGATTGCGAATCTGATTGAGGCCGGTTCGCTGAATGCGGGCGCGGCGGATTTGGAGACAGAAGGGAGCGGGCACGGTTTGATTTTAGAAAGTCCGGACGGTTCACGCTGGCGGGTTACGGTGGACAATTCTGGAGTTCTTTCAACGGCGAGTATTTAAGAGATGGCTACAACGGATAGTATTGTTTGGGGGGAAACCTACGATTTGAGCGTGGCGGCGGGGGCGATCTAGGGGAGTTGACAGTTTAAGACAAAGTAATATGCCAGAATCTACGACAACGGAGGCGGTTCCGATTAAAATCCAATCGGGTGAGACATATATCGTGCAGGTGAATGGGGGCACGCTGGACGTCCATAATCTACAAGTGGCGGCGGCGCCATTTCTGGAAGGCCAATTGGCGGACGGGGATCGCTTTGAGCTATCCCTGGCTTCGGTGGAAGATGGGAAGGATGAGGTGCCGATTACGGTGACGGCATCGGCAACAACGGGCTGCTTTTGGGGTATTACGAAAAAAGTTTAGATGGCTTTCACGAAAAAAGCGGGGCTTGTGGATGGGGCTGGCTTGGTCGAATCATTCGGACTGGGGGGAAGTGCCGGCCTGTTTCAAAAAGGAGTGATTCCTAACATCCTAGACTTGCAACCCGCAGCCGCTTACAGTCTCCGGTCGTTCGATGCTGACGCTGACCCGAATGTGGTCAATGTGCGCCGCTCAAGCGATGGTGCGACTAGCGACTTCACGGCATCTGAGGTGAGCGATGGGACGTTGACTAGCTGGGTAGGCGCAGGGAACGACGGCCACGTCACCACATGGTATGACCAGAGCGACAACGGTAACGACTCGACGCAGTCAACCGCAAGCGCACAACCAAAAATCGTCGATGGTGGCACGTTGGTGACTGACTCATCGAACAACCCAGCAATTCTCGGTGACGGCGTAGATGACACTTTGTTCCACCCAACGCTGACTGATGAACTAGACAGTTCGGACTTTTTGGTGACTGCTGCTTATGAAGATGATTTGACTATGGGAATCGTTGGTGCAATCCCAAGGCTGTATCTTAGGAGTTTATCGATGTCGTATAATACACTAAACACTGTTGGTTACCCTAATCAAACAGGGCGTAATGTCATCTCGTTCCAAGTTGCAGGGAACACGCAAGAAGTCTTTGGGAACGGAGCATCGTTAGGAACTGCATCTGAAGCGCAAGTTGATATAGGCCAGAATATGTTTAGCGTCCTGCAAGGTGGTTCAAATTTCTCAGACGGCCCTTTAATGGAAGTTATTGTCTTTGGAAATAACCAGTCAGCTAACCGCACAGGCATTGAGAACAACATCAACGACCACTTCGACATTTACAGCTAATGTATTATACATCCACAGACCGAGAGACACTCGACGCTTACAACGAGAAAGTCGTTGCTGGTGAAAACTACGATGGCACTACGACCGTTCGCTGGGCTGATGTTATTGAGCATCACGAAGGCGGCATGTTTGCTATCTTGAAGCACAGCGGATACGCACTGATCGACGGCTTCGACGACAACGACGAGCCACTCGACGCTCCTACCGTTGACTCCATCGCTGACTTCTTTCCACCACTTGAGGAACTTAATTAATGAACGACGAAACCCACAGGTTGTTTAGATTCTCCAACGAGCAATCGTATGACCAACTGACGGCTGCTGGAAACGAAGCCAGAAGCTTGCCAGACAATGCGGGGGCACTTTCAACGACTTCGATTTAAAAGATTATGGCGACGGATACAGAGACCATTGTGGATACAATCACCTGGGGCGAGCCCTATGATCTATCGGTTCAGGTGAAGGATCAGGATGGGAACATCCTAACGATGGATGGAACGTGGGCGGCATGGATCCGGGTGACGACGCGGCGGCTGGGGGGCGAGATTGTTTTGGATTCGGCAATGACAATCGCGGACGGGGTGGCGACGAAAATCATTAACACGTCTGATAACCCGTGGAATTACGGGGTGACCTGGTATGACATTCGGGTCACGGATCCGGATGGTTACGATTGGTGGACGGCACCTATTAAATTGGTTTTGGATCCAAGGAACGCACCTGCAAGCAATGAGTCTTAATACAATTATCATTTCGAGGGGTCCGAAGGGCGAGGACGGCGG
>Ga0208899_1002041_pt1 | contig 13861 bp, 18 predicted proteins | sample VirMetDEL_Nov_24_FD_184518 | JGI IMG/M metagenome (GOLD analysis project Ga0208899, IMG submission 184518) | Aqueous microbial communities from the Delaware River and Bay under freshwater to marine salinity gradient to study organic matter... | ecosystem: Environmental > Aquatic > Marine >... | reverse complement strand
GATGCGGCAGCAATTTTTTCTGAAATGTTGAAATAGAAGGAACGAAAAATGGCACAGCCAACTAATACGTTCGACCAGTACGATTCGGTCGGAAATCGGGAAGACCTTTTGGACACGATTTATTCAATCAGTCCGACAGAAACGCCCATTCTCAGCAACATAGCCACGACCAAGGCGACAAACACCTATCACGAGTGGATGACGGATTCCTTGGCTAGTGCTAGTGCCGCGAATGCCGCCATTGAGGGCAACGATGCGTCAGGTTCGTCGATCTCGGCAACTACTCGCGTAGGAAACTACACCCAGATTTCCGACAAGGTGGTGGTGATTTCTGGAACGCTCGAAAGCGTCAACAAGGCCGGAAGAAATTCCGAAATGGCCTACCAGATGGCGAAGGCGTCCAAGGAACTCAAGCGCGATATGGAAAGCGCCATCAGCCAGAACAATGCGTCTGTTGCTGGTAACGCGACGACCGCGCGTAAAACCGCCGGTATTGAATCGTGGATTACGTCCAACGATAGCCGTGGTACTAGCGGTGCCGATGGGGGCTTTAGCTCCGGTGTTGTTGGCGCTCCGACTGACGGAACTCAGAGGGCGTTCACCGAGACCATTCTCAAGGCCGTTGTAAAGTCGGTCTGGGAAAACGGTGGCGATCCGACCATGTGCGTAACTGGTCCGTTCAATAAGCAAACGATGTCTGGCTTCTCCGGCATTGCTGCAAACCGGTTTCAGGTAAACAGCCCTGAGCCGGGCGCGATCATCGGGGCTGCTGATGTCTATATTTCCGATTTCGGGGAACTGCAGATCGTACCTTCGCGCTTCTCGCGTGACCGGTCGGCTCTGGTTCTCGATCCAGAATATGCGGCGGTTTCTTATCTTCGTCCGTTCGAAACGAACGATCTGGCGAAGACTGGTGACAGCGAGAAAAAGCAGATTCTCGTCGAGTACACGCTGGAAATGCGGAACGAAGCTGCGCACGGCGTGGCTGCGGACCTCACCACTTCGTAAGCGTTGAGGGGAGGGCTTCGGCTCTCCCCATTTTTTCTGGAGACAGACATGACTGATCGCTGGACACGGCCACTCAGCTACGACCCGTTGACCGGGCTGAAAGAAACTTTTCATTTCGATCACGAGAGCGACAAGTGGTGGATTGAAACTACTCAACAGGCCACGCCGATCATCGATCAGAACAAACGTGATCAATCCATGAATGGAAAGATGGGTAGCGGTGACATGCGCCACGTCGCGCGAATACCACTGGTGGTCTATCACCGCCTGTTGCAGGAAGGGATTACCAAAGACCCCAAAGCCCTGAAGAAATTCCTGAATGAAAACGGTTACCTGAAAACCGTTGAAGGCACTCTTTAATGGTTGCCACCTATACCGAGCTTAAAAGCCTCGTTGCCGATTATTTAAACCGCGCGGACCTGTCAGCTCAAATCGACACATTCATTGATTTGGCCGAAGCGAAATTTAATCGCGATCTGCGGCTGCGCCGAATGCTCAAGACAGTACAGGCTACCACGGCTGCGTCAGACAATACGGTTTCGCTGCCGACCGACTATCTCGAAATGAAAGAGCTGCACATTGTGCAGTCACCGATTAAGATGCTGCGTTTTTTCCCGCCGTCGTCGTTTCTGCAGACCTACGCGGCGCAGCAAGTAGGAACACCCGCCGCATTCACGATTGTCGGCGATGACATCAGGCTGGGTCCAACGCCGTCCGGCGTCTTCACGCTGGAGATGTTGTATTTCGCCAAGATCCCGGCGCTGTCAGACAGCAACGCTGTCAATGTCGTTTTGCAGGACGCACCCGACGCATACGTCTACGGGACTCTGCTGGAAGCCGAACCCTTTTTGATGAACGACGCGCGACTGCAGACATGGGCCTCTCTGCACAAGGCATCGATGGAAAGCCTGATCGCGAGTGACGAGAGCGGCCTAAACACATCATCGACGCTATCGCAGCGTCTCGATTACACGATGGCATAGGAGAAAAAAATGTCAGCAATGAGCAATCTACTCGAAAATGAGATCCTCGATCATATACTGTCTGTTGGCAGCTATACCATGCCGACAGCCGTGTATCTTGGTCTGTCTGTCGCCTCTATGGGTGAGGCAGCGGACGGCACCGAGCTGTCCGGCAATGGGTACGCGCGTCAGGCTGTTACTTTCTCCGCAGCATCATCGGGGACGACATCCAACTCGGGTGCGGTAACATTTCCGACCGCGACCGGTTCATGGGGCGACGTCGGCTTCTGGTCAATCTGGGACGCTGCGAGTTCCGGTAATATGCTGCTGCACGGTAGTTTTACAACGGCAAAAACAATCGCTACTGGAGACGTGCTGCGCGTGTCAGCGGGTGACCTTGATATAACGGCTGCTTAAAAATGCCTGACGTTACCGGCCCCAGTCTCGACCAGCTTGATGCTTGGTCGACCAGCATCGATCTGCTTGACGTTTCTCTCGACGACAGTGCGTGGACAACGAGGACACTTTTCGAGCCGGAACTATCGGGGGCGGTGGCAATCACCGGAACGGGGGTTGCTACTTTTACAACCCATGCGATCGGGTCTGGCACTGCGGCGATCACGGCAACGGCAGCGGCTGGATTTGTCAAAGACGTTCAAGGTACAGGCGCGGTTGCTGTTACCGGTACGGCTGTGGCGCAACGCGTTGTCGATGTATCAGCGACTGGTGAATTGACAATTGTTGGCACCGGTCTTTACGGGACGATCTTGGTTGCTGGTAGCACTCTTTTCAGCGCGATTGTTTTCGCAGGATCTGCAGCGATCAGCGTGACGAGATCAGCCATCGTATCGGCAGCGGTGTCTGTTACTGCGTCGAGTGATAACGAAAAACTTGGCGAGGCGTGGACCGAAATTACTCGCGACGATAGCTCGGCAGATTGGAGAGACGCAGCGTGATTATTCCGTTCCAGCAGTGGCGACCTGATCAGCCAAACCTCGTGCCGAACAATTTGCTGACGGCGACGAATGTGATACCTGCACCGGGAGGATTTACCGCGTTCAGTGGACTAGCCGAGGCGTCGACAAATGCGCTCGACAGCACACCTCTCGGGATGACCGCCGGACAAGCTAAGGCCGGTGACTGGTCTCTTTTTGCTGGGGACAGTGGCAAACTTTATCGCCTCGTGGGTGGCGCATCGGGGTCTGTTTTTTCGAACGTGAGCAAGAGCGGTAACTACACACTTAGCGGCAGCAACCGGTGGGACTTTGACCAGTATGGCGAACGTCTGATCGCAGTTTGTCTGGACGAAAACCCGCAGCAATTCAATTTGACCTCCGACAGTGTATTCAGCGATCTAGTGACGACGCACAAAGCAAAGTATGTCGCGGTGGTTCGCGACTTTGTATTTACCGCACATACCACTGACAGCACGGATGGGCTGCAGCCCACGCGCGTAAGGTGGTCGGCTATCGATGATCCGACGAACTTCACGGTCTCGGCTGCGACGATGTCTGACTTCCAAAATATTGAAGGTGCTGGTCACATAAAAGCACTGTTTGGCGGCGAAACGGCGACGGTATTTTTCGACCGTGGGATTGCACGGTTGAACTTTGTCGGCACCCCGGTGATTTTCCAAGTCGATATGGTTAGCCGCAATCAAGGACTTTTTGCATCAGGAGCTGCAGCGCAGCTACAGAACAATATTTTCTTCCTCGACCATGACGGTTTCTATCGCTTCGACGGCCAGTCAATTGCGCCAATTGGCGCGAACCGCGTCGACGAGTTTTTCCTCAATGATGTCAACACCGCCGAGATCGACGACATTACCTGCGTCGTCGACGCTGACCGTCACATCGTCATCTGGTCGTACACGTCAAACGGTTCGACGACGCCGAACAAAATGCTCTGTTATCACTACCAGCTTGATGCTTGGAGTTTGGCCGAGCTGGGTGTCAATATGGTCGGCTACGGTCGAGGCATTGGTTACACGCTGGAGCAAATCGACAATATAAACAGCTCCATTGATGCACTGACGATCAGCCTCGACAGCCCATCGTTGCAGGGCGGAACGCGCCGCATTTACGCATTCCAAAACAATCAGCTCCATACGTTTTCTGGCGATAATCTGGCTGCAACTTTCGAGACGAGCGACGTGCAACCGGCTCAGGGTCGCCGCTCTGCAATTAACCGTGTTCGACCGCTCACCGACGCCGGAACATTCACCGCGCAGATCGGCTCCAAGGCCACTACAGCGTCGACCGCGACATTTACGACGGCCAGTAGCCCAACTGCTGACGGCACCGTTCCAGCGCGAACGCAAGGCCGTTATCACCGGTTTAAAATGGAGATACCAGCCGCGACGACATGGACTGAGGCCGTGGGTGTCGAGTTTGAGGCGGCACCGCTTGGCGGCAGATGAGTAGTTCAAATTTTTATCCGAGCGTCCCTCCGGGTGGAGCTGACGCGCGGACAACGGCGAACGTCATCCGCAATCTTGTGGACGGCAAAAGCAACAACACCGGATCGATCACGCTCACTGCGAACGCGACTTCAACCACGTTGACAGATAGCAGAGTTGGCGCAAATAGCGTGATCGTACTTATGCCAAAAACGGCCAACGCGGCCACCGCTCTGACAGCAGTCTATGTCTCTGCGCGTGGTACAGGAACGGCAACCATTACACATGACAGCGATGCTGCAACCGATAGATCATTCGAATACGCAATTATTGGTTAGCGAGTTTTTTCGCGTAAAGCGCCACATCGACGCGGCGCTCGAATATGCAAAAGATACGCACGAGGCCAAAGATATCTTGATGGGTGTGCAGAAGGGTTACTTCCAGTTTTTCCCGCTGCAGCAGTCCGCGATTGTCACCGAGATAATTGACTATCCAAAAATTACGAGCTGCCGGTTTTTTCTCGCCGGTGGTGATCTGGTCGAACTGCGGGATGCCGAGCGACAAGTTTGTGACTGGGCGAAAACTGTCGGGTGCAACCGAGTAGAGATAGCCGGTCGACCCGGCTGGGAACGCGCTCTGCATGGATACGATAAAGCAGCCGTATGGCTATCAAAGGAGTTAGGCGATGAGTAAAGGCGGCGGATCAAGACGCGAGGACGTGCGAACCACATCGACGGATCGTGAACCTCCCGAATTTCAGAAACCGTTTCTGGAGCAAATTTTTTCGGGCGCTCAAGCTCTATACGAGAGCGATGTCCCAAATTATTTCCCGGAATCAACCGTAGTCGACTTTGCGCCGGAAACCGAACTGGCGCTTGAAGCCTCAACGAACCGCGCACTAAGCGGCAGCGAACTGCAGCGCATGGGTCGCGGCCAGATGGAGTCGACGCTGCGCGGGGACTACCTTGCCGCTGGTAACCCCTACATGGACGCCGCGTTCAACTCTGCCGCAAATCTCGTCACACCGAGAGTTGCCTCACAATTCGCAGGAGCTGGTCGATACGGATCTGGTGCAGCAACCGGAGAAATGACCCGGCAGCTCGGCGAACTTGCCGGGAACATGGCGTTCCAGAATTATCAAACAGAGCGTAACCGCCAAGTTCAAGCGATGAACCAAGCGCCTCAGTACGCGCAGATGGATTATCTCGACGCTAACACTCTGTCGCGCATCGGATCTGCGCGGGAAGCACAGGCCCAGTCGCAGCTACAGGACAGCATAAACCGGCACAATTTTGAACAGACAAAAGAGGCGCAGAAACTTGGCACCTATTTGGGACTGGTCGGCGGTGGCTACGGTTTCGAGCAAACAGGCACTGAGCCGATCTATTACAACCCGGTCGCGGGTGGCATAGGCGGAGCCTTGGCCGGTGCGCAGTTGGGCAGCTATTTCGGAAGCCCCGGCGTTGGCGCAGCGGCTGGTGGATTGTTAGGATTGTTGGGGTAAGAAAATGGCTTTTGTTCAAAACCTTGGCGCGAAAATTAACCCATACACAAGCTACCTGCCGCGCGGGATGCAGCAGTCGGCGCAGCAACAGGCTGGGCGACAGTTTCTTGGCGGACTGGCTGCGCCATTCCTCGCAGCCGCTGGTCCGAGCCGGTATCCGATGCCGACAGTCGCTGGTCTAACTGGAGTAAATCCCGCCATCCAGTCTGCCCAACAGACACAGAACGTCGCGCTGCAAAACGCGATGAATGCGCAGAAGTTGCAGCAGTTGCAGATGCAGCAGTCAATGCTGAAAGGTCTGATGGGGCCACCGCCACAAGCGCAACGTCAGTCGGTTAATTTTGCCGCGCCAACCCAGCCGCTTACGATCCCGCCGAATATCCCAAATCAAGCGGCCTACAATCAATTTCCCGGCCCTAGAATGGCTGCTTACAACACGGCGATGAAGCAACCCATTGGAACACCTTACCCGAAAGCGGGTGTTTCAGCGGCAGTTACTGGTCGCCCTGTGTCACCGCCCGGTACTAATTTTATGAGCGCAGGTATTCCGCAGGACGCTATGCGGAGGGCAATGGCTTTCAGCATGTTAAATATGAACCCCTTGGCGACTGCCGAATTGGAGCGTTATAAGCCTACGACAGCGGCGAGGAACGCAGAAACACTTGCAGCGATGCCGGATGAAATAATCGGCCCCAACGGGCAGAAGGTGCCAAACCCGCGAAAGGCAGCTCTAGCGCGGATGGTTACACCACCGAGACGGGTGCAAGACCCAATCGTTACTTCTGCGTTGAACGTAAATGAGCCTCTTAGAAAACAGCTTTCTGCGGATAGTTTGAAAGCAGCAAAATCAATCCAAGGTCTAAACCGCATGGAGGCAATCGCAAAAGGTGTCACCGAAAATGCGTTTGGAACGGGAGAGTCGTTAAGCGGACTGCGCAGATTTGGTGCGTATTTGGGTGTCGAAGGTATGGACGAAATTGTCGGCAAGACAGACCTGATAAAATCCATCAATACTAAATTGACCCTTGATCTTACGGGCATGTTAGCCGGTCAAATTTCGAATTATGAATTGCAGTTGTTGCAGTCAGTTCCGCCGGGAATGCGAAACACAAAACAAGGGTTCCTAGTAATGGTCGAACTGCATCGATCTGCGCATAAAAAACAGATTGAGTTACAAGATCATATGTCGAATTGGTCTGCCACTAACCGTGAAAAATTAGGCGTACCCGGCGCTTATTCGCGGGAGTTGAATGCAAAACAAGTTGAGCTAAGTAATCGTAGAGACGCTGAACTGGAGAAGCGCATCGAAGCATTGAAACCGCAGCAAGAGCCCATCTGATGGAGCCGACTATTTTAGATGGGGTCACCGACGCCCCGAAAGGAACCATTTCCACTGTTTTTCCGCAATTTGGAAATGAAAAACGGTTTATCCAAGTAGGCGACAATAAATTTAAGCGTTGGTCTGGCAAATATGGCGAGATTAACGCTGCGCCACCGACATCTGGTGATGTTGACTTTCCAGACGTACCTGACTTTTCCGATGTGAAACCTGACATGAGCGGCGAAACCCCAACGCTCAGTGAATTATTGCGTCCGATGCCAATGGGCGATGCACTCACACGAGCTGCAGCCTATGGGTTTGGGGTTAGTGCGAAAGAACAGGCCGAAATTATTAAACAAATCCCCGGCGTATCTATGACGAAGGATTCAAAGGGAAACCGTATGGTCAAATATAAAGGCCAAAAATATTACGTTAACAAACCGGGTGCGAGTGGAGCGGACGCGGCTCAGTTTGTAAATCTGATGGCGCAATTTGCGCCCATTGGAAAACTGACACAGGTGCTGACGAAAAGCGCACCAGCCCTTGTAAAGTTCCTTGGCTACACTGCAGCCGGTGGCACGTCGTCAGCCTTAACAGATGTCGGTGCGCAAGTTATGGGAGCCGATCAAGATATCTCTCCGGGTCGCGCTGCGTTTACTGCAGGTATGACAGGACTAGCTGTTCCTGTTTCCGCGTTTTTCCAACGTCTCGCGCAAAGTCCAACGGTCAGCAACAATGTGCGCAGTGTTCTGGGGGCGCTAGGGCGCGACACCGGTTATGTCGGGCGAGATGGCAAATTGTCTGATGCCGGTAAAAAAATGCTCGATGATGTCGGCATCGATCCCGATAGTTTGGAACGTGCCGCGATTGCAGAGGCATTAAAAACAGTCCGAGGTGGCGGTGATGATGCGGCAGACTTTGCAGCGGCGCGAGGTCTGGAGGAAGAATTTGGCGTTACGTTTACGCCGGGGCAGCGAGTTGGTGCCAGTAATCCGCAGGTGCGGAAAGATGAACTAGACATTCTCGCAGGTACAGAGGGACCGAAAGCGGCAGCGGTAATGCGCGGTGACACTGCACCTCTTCCGGCATCTGTTGCTGGGCAAACCGAAAGCACATTGAGAGCAATGGATGATACGGCACAAGCCGTGGCTCCGAATACCGGTGCAGTAAATCTCGCGGCTGGGACAGACGACGCCTCGCAGGTATTTGCATCTGGTCTGCGCACTCGACAGGCCGAAGCCTTTGCAGCGGAACAGGCCGCGTGGAAAGAAGCGACCAGCGCGATAGAAGAGACCACGATACTCGGTGACGGGCTAAAACAGTTGCCGCGTTTTCTGGCGCTATCGATCAGAGGTGGGCAGTCACGCGGTGCAATGAATGCGACCGACACACCGATGGCTGCAACATTGATGAAGGACATTGGGAAACGCAACCGGCGCTACATGCGTCCTGACGGTGACATCGGCAATACCAAGGTTGAGATGCGGCAGGTTGAGAACTTGCGCCGCAGGGTCAATGCAAGGATCGGAGACGCTGAACCGGGTAGCGCCGACTATCGCGCCCTCCTCGATATTAAACGAGGGCTAGACGACTGGATGACCCACGTTTTCGATAAGGGCATGATTTATGGCTCTAAAGATGCGTTGGAAGCACTGAAGTCAGCGCGGGGACTTTCACACGATTACCGGCGGCAGTTTATCTCACGCCCGAACGATGCAGCCTCTCGCGTCATCCAGCGGATGTCTTTTGAGGATATGACTGCCGAGCAAGTGGCACGATCTCTGATCGGTCAGGCGAGTGGCGGTTTTAGTGCAAACGCCATAGGTATTGTTAAACACATTCAAAACAACTTCCCCGAAGAGGCATCAAAAGAAATCCTCGATCAGCTCCGCGCTGCTGTGTTTCACCGTCTGCACAATCGCGCAATCAGTACAGTAAGTAACGCGACAGGCGAGATGTTTTCGCTAAGTGGAAAAGTGGTAGCGACCAACATCAGCAACGCTCTGACCAAGGGCGACAAGTTCATGCAGACCCTTTATGGCAAGGGCGATCTTGCAAAAATTAAGCGTTACGGACAGATGATGCGGCGTGTGAGTTACGTCCCGCCCAAAGATGCGCTCAACCCGTCAGGCTCCGGTTACACGATGCTGCGCAAAGCATGGAAAAATATCCGATCCGCTGGTGGTGGTGGCGCAGCCGGATGGACAGCATTCTCGTTTGGCGAGAGCGTAGCACCCGGTCTTGGGTATGCCTTTGTCGGAGGTGGCGCGACAGTGGGTGGGGCTACAACAAACGCCATTAATAACCAGTTGAGCAAACTGGCTGTAAACAGGGCGCTCAACTCTGCGCCTCTTTTCAAACCTGTTGACGTGTCAATTCCATTAGCCGTTACAGGCCGTGCCGCGACCGCTGACATGGATTTAAACGACCTTCCCTTTTAGGAGCAAATAAATGGTAACCGACATCAAAAACTGGTCGACAACGGCTAGTAGCAATACCTCTTTGTCTGGCGTCAGCGCGGCTGAAGGCATGGCCCCAAGTCTCGTCAATAACCTCATCCGAGGCGTGGCATCAGATGTTCGCGAATGGTACGAGAACGCCGAATGGATCGACTTCGGCAACACGCCGACGCGAACAGCGGCAACCACTTTTACCGTGGCGACAGATCTGACAGCGCGATACCACGCGAACCGGCGTATTCGAGCGACCGACAGCAGCACACTTTACGGCACTATTGCTTCGTCGAGTTACAGCGCACCAAATACAACGGTGACTGTCACACTCGACAGCGGGTCGCTATCCGCCTCTCTGACGGCTGTTGCGGTCGGCCCAACGGCGACAAACGATGGACAGCCACGCGGAGTGTTCGAGGTTGTCGACGCAGACATTTTGAGGGCAGATACGGCTGACGAGTTGACGGCTGGTTATTCAGCCGCAGCTCACGATGCAGGGACAAAGACTACCGGTACTTTCACACCAGACGTGGATGATGGAAATTTCCAAGTAGTAACCAACAATGGCGCACATACGCTGGGCGTCCCGGCCAAAAATTGCACAATGGTATTGCTGTATAAGAATGCGGCCTCTGCCGGAACTCTCACAACCAGCTCGTACACGGTCGTCGATGGAAACGACCTGACGACGACAAACGGAAATTCTTTCCTTCTATATATAACGCGCATAAATGATGGTTCGACCACGTTCTCGCTGCTGACCGTGAAGGCGCTGCAGTAGGATGTTATTACCGGTCGTACAGGGCCATCTGGCTGTAATCAACGCGATTACATTAGACATAACGTCCAACGCAGTTGAGCAAAACATTCTGACACTGGCAACTGCTGCCGGATATGACTCCAGTACTGACGATACTGCCATCATCGTCAATATCGCGTCCGGCGTGACGGTCTCCGGCTCGACTACACACGCGCTGCGGACAGGCGCACTGAACGCCGACAGCGATCTCACGATCAATATCAGCGGAAGTGTCGATGGGTACACAGGCGCAAACGGTGGCCTTGTCGCACAGGCAGGATCGGCGGGTGGAGATGCGCTGTTTTTCGAGACGCTGACCGGCGGCACCGGAATATACACCGTCAACGTGCTCTCCGGTGGGAGCCTGAGGTCGGGCGGCGGCGGTGGCGGGGGTGGAGGCCAACGGGGGTCGCGCTATCAGTACGCCGACAAAGGTGGCTGCACAGGAAATATTTTCTATGGCTCCTATGGATCGCAGGGCGCTGCCGGGGGACCGGGCCAAGCCGGATCGAATGGCGGGTCAGGCTCATTTGGCGGCGGTCTGATTGGATGTGAAATTACAAATCCCGGCGCTGGGGGCGCGGGAGGCGCGGCAGGGTTCGCAGCGCGGTTTTCGGGCAGATCAGTGACGGTGAATAATAGTGGAACTGTGGCAGGGAGTACCGCCTGATGAAAATTCTGATACCAGCATCCGGCGGTGTGAACAGCGCCTATTCATTGCATCAATTTCTGTCAAACACAGACCACGAAATCGTCGCGTTGCACTTCACGGAAGGCTACGACGGCGCTCCAGACGAACGAGCCGAATTTGATGAGGTCTGCGATTGGCTGTCTGCAAATGTGCGGACGTTTGAAAGGTCGTATGTCACCCTGCCAACGATCAGCCACGCAGACGATATGCGCCCTGTTCGATCAGGATTTGCAAAGGACATCACCTACGCATTTGCGGCTGCACGTTATGAAAACTACGTCACTCAGATTGCGACGCATGAGGCAGATGCAATATCAATCGGCATCTCCGTTGAGAACACTGCAACGGACCGACACCCGATTTTGATCGGTCAGGTTTACGACACAGGAGCGGCGGTGTATCTGCCGTCAATCAGCGTCACTGATCCGGTCGCAGCAGATGCGGATTACGACACAATCGCGGCACAAATGAGTGGCCGGTTTGAACAGCTTGAAGCACTGCCGACAGGTTTGCGGTCACTGATTACGACCTGCGATGTTGCTACCTGCACGGATATCTGGTGCCTCAGATGTGCGTATCAGCGCGGCTATAATCAGTATGTTGCCAACGGCCAGACAGGTCGTGACTTTGATCGCTGGTGTGCAGAGCAGGGCGACTACGGCCAGTGGAGATCAGCGGCTGATCCTGCCGAATACGTCTGGCGCGGCGGTTGCTGCGACGAGTGTGCGCCGAGAAACTATCTAGCTGATCTGGTTGGCCGCGAATGGCCCTCGGTCATCGATACGCGCAATCGGATCGCGTGGTTTGACGACAACGGCGTTGACATGTCCGGCATCGAAACCGAGGAGGAGCTAGGCGATTTCTGTGGCCGCATGGGCAGGATCAATCTGGACCGGGGCATCAACTCTGACGCGATGTCTGGCGACGAGTATTGGGCCGCGCTCCTTGAGGCCGCGCTGCTGTGACGGCGCGACCGTTTCTGATCTTCCTGATGGTCGTCATTTTGACGGCTTTTTTTGTGGATAGTCCTCACGCACACGATATTCATTGTGTCGAAAAGGATCAGGCGAAATTTTTCGAGCCGAGGGAAAACTGGCGCGGATACGGCATCTCCGCCGGTGAAGACAGGCCACTCGCGCGGTTGAGTGTTTCCAGTGACGGCATTTGGATGCTCACACTTTCGCCGCCAAAAATGAACGGCGCAGTCTGTGTCGTCCTGCTAGGCGAAAACTGGGAATGGATTTCCCTCCGAGGTCAGCCTGTAACGGAGAAAAAAGATGAATCCTGACACGAAAATTGTCGTTGATGCCGCCGCACTTGGCACCGGATTTGGGTCATGGTTAGCACTGCTGCCGGACATCGCGGCCTTGTTCTCGATCATCTGGATCGCGATCAGGATCTGGGAAACCCAGACCGTCCGCAGGTGGACTGGTCGCGATTGATGGAACTTGGGGTCCGAGAAATCGTGACGTTCCTTGGAATGGCTGTAAGTGTGGGAGCCAGTCTGAGCATCGTTCGTACGAGACTGCAGGGTACGATAGAAAAACTCGACGACATAGAAACGCGCCTTCGTCAGATCGACCGGGAAACGGATCAGCAAGAAGTCGTCCTGCAAACACACGAGCAAAAACTGACTGTGATGTCATCCATGTTAGCGCCCTCCGAGCGCGAAAAGAGGGCTAGAGAGACGGCATCCATTTTGGTGGAAATTCAGAATTTACGCCGTGATCTCGACCATCAGATGTCGATCCATAATGGACGGCATCCAGATATTAAATAAATGAACAAAACCAAAAAGGGCCATTTTGCCGAGCTGATGGCTGCGGCAATCCTGACGAAAAACAATTACGACGTTTTTCATCCGCTACAAGGGCATGGGCCGGTGGACCTCGTAGCCGTAAAAGACGGCGAAATAATTCTGCTTGATGTCAAAACGAACGCAACCCGCGTGAATCCGGGTCGCGTCACTCCATCGAGAATTACGCGGCAGAGATCTGACAAACAAAAGCGCATGGGTGTACGCATTTGCTACTACGACATTTCTTCGCAGGAGCTGCACATCACGGACCATGATCGCGATTGTCAAGATGCGGTTCCAATTGTGCTGGAGTAATTTGAGTTATGAAAAACGACGTAATTTTATCCAAAGACATCGACGCGATGGCCCGGACGATTTGGGGCGAGGCGCGAGGCGAAACGGAAGACGGTCGCCTAGCGGTTGCGCATGTCATCAAGAACAGAGCTGATCGTGGGGGCTGGTGGGGCGATACCATTCACGAGGTCTGTCACGCGCCGTGGCAGTTCTCATGCTGGAACGAGAACGATCCAAACAGAACCAAGATGCTGCTGCTAGACGGCGACAATGAAATGTTTCGCGAATGCGTTTGGGCAGCGTTATCGGTCGTCCTTGGTAAGCACGAGGACAATACCTCCGGGTCATGTCATTACCACGTAGTTGGACTGACGCCGGATTGGTCGGAGGGCAAAACGTCCATCGGACGCATCGGCCATCACGAATTTTTTAACGACATAGATTGATCGACCATGCTGGGAATTGCTGACAGCGTCATCGGCGTAGCCGGGAAGGTCTTAGACAAGTTTGTCGAGGACAAAGATCTCAAGACAAAACTAGAGGCCGAGCTGAAACAGCAGATGGTTTCGTTGGATCTTGCCCAAGCTCAAGCCAACATCGAAAGCGCGAAACATTCGAGTTTGTTCGTAAGCG
>Ga0208899_1002035_pt1 | contig 13884 bp, 18 predicted proteins | sample VirMetDEL_Nov_24_FD_184518 | JGI IMG/M metagenome (GOLD analysis project Ga0208899, IMG submission 184518) | Aqueous microbial communities from the Delaware River and Bay under freshwater to marine salinity gradient to study organic matter... | ecosystem: Environmental > Aquatic > Marine >... | reverse complement strand
AAACCTGTTTGACCACCAACATTAGATGCAGTATTGGCTTCACCTGTTGAATTAAGATCAATAACATTGTCATTTGTTATAAGATCAATATCAACTGAGCCATCACTAGATGTTAAACTATAAAATTCTAAATCTTCTGCAGCTTTTTGTTTGAATAAACCAGTACCAGCTCCAATATTAGAAGCAGTATTGACCTCTCCGGTATCTGTAGAAGATATACTTATATTATCAGCATTAGGTGTTAAAGTAATATTTGCACCTGCTGTTAAAGACTTAAATTCAAGATTTACTCCTGTTTTTTGTTTGAAGACTCCTTCTCCAGCACCAACATTAGATGCTGTGTTAACTTCTCCTGAACCAGATGCAGTTAAATCTATTTCATTTGTGCTTTGGGTAATACCTACAGAACCATCTGATGATATAAGACTTCTAAAGTTTAATGTCTCTCCTGTTTTATCTTTATAAACATTTGCTCCAGATCCAACATTAGCTGCCGTGTTAGGCTCAGCTGTTGTATTAAACTGCAGTTCAGTTGCTGTTGAATTAACAGTAAGATTTAAACTAAGAGATCTTAATGACTTAAATGTTTGGTAAGTCTGATTTTCTACTGTACTTGCACCTGCATAAATACCCTCACCTGTACCAAGATTTTGATACAAGAACCCAGTGTTAGATTTAATTAAGTCTTTAACTTTAATCAATCTAGCATCTTTATAAGGTACGGGACTTGCTATCCCAAGCATGTCAGGTGACTCATTAACTCCTAGTATAATGACATCATCATCCTTGGCTTCCTTAACAAACTTACGTCTTTTAAAGAAACCAAGTATGTCTGTTAGTATATTACTCATTTACTTTTTCTTTTTCTTTTTACCAGAATATGTTGTAGCTCCACCATATCTCATTTCCATAGGTTGTGACATGTCCATCATTCCACCCATAGTCATTTTATTAAGCATCTTTTCTTTTCCATATTTAGCTTGCTCAATAATACTCATGGCTTTGTCTTTACCCATTTTACCAGCAAGTGCTTTCATTAATTTTTCACCACCTGCTTTGTATTTCATTCCTGCTTTTTTCATGTTATAAGGCATAATTTCTAATTTTTAATTGTTATTCAAAGTCTAATTCTAATGTCATTATAAATAAGAACAGTTTTATTGTTGTATAGTCATGTTCTTTATCCGGTCCTATATATTCCCAGCCTAATGTAAATCTATCATGAGGCCAATGGAATACTAATAATATTTGTCTCATTTATCATTATCTTTTTTTCTAAATATTTTTCCTACTTCAGCAATACCAAAGCTACCTAAAACAACAATAACAAATGAGTTATAAATATACTCTTGAACATGTAATACTTTACCGGTAATACCTGTTACTATATCTACTATCCCAAATAATATCATCATTGCTAATGCAGCAAACCCTGCTACACTTTTCTCATTGATGTTATTATCATCTTTAAATAAATCTTTAAAGCCCATTACTTTTTCTTTTTATTAAGTTTTCTAAGTGTTAATGCAAACCTAGCACGTTGTGCTGTTTTACTATTACCACCTTTGGCTTTTTCTCTTAACCAGGACACTTTAATTGTACCGTCACTTTTTACTGCTCCTGCTCTTTTTGCAGTAGCTGTTAAAGAACCAGGCTTTTTTATGGCCTTCTTTATGTTTAATTTTTTCTTTGCCACTACCATTTAACTTTATGAGACCAGTACCTAGCAGATAACTTATCAGGCTTAGCATCCTGAGCATTATGTCTAGCATAATAACTTTTTTTTCTAGCTTTATCTTTTGCAGACTTAGGATTTTTTCCAGCACCCTTGACACCTTGTTGACCAAATCTAATTAGTTTAGTTTTATCACCCTTCTTAGCCACAACAACATGAGACTTTTTAGGATGATTTGGTGTACGTTTAGGTTTATTGTACCCTGAAACACCAGCTCTAACTAATTTTGGATCTTTTTTACTTGGCATCTTTTTTCTTTTTTGGTCTACCTCTTCTTTTCTTTCCTTTTAATGCATCAGCAACATCACCTGCTTGATCAGCAACTTCTTCTACTGCTTTAACTACATCCTTGGCTTCTTCAACAACAGCCTTATATCTTTTTTCAGCTTCAAGGATTGTTTCTTTAACCTGCTCATCTAGAGTTGTTTTACTTAAAAGTGTATTCCAACCTTTTTCTAGTGAGAATGTCCATATACTATGTAATATCTTTTTAATCATTGTTTATTATTTTATACTATTAATATACAAAAAATGATTCAACTAGATGTTTTTAAGTCTGTCATTTTCCTTCTCCAAGAAGTCCACTTTAACACGTAGTGCACTAACTTCTTGAGTTAATGAAAGAATTTGCTCTCTCATTTCATCCTTTTCTTCTGAGCTTTGTTTTAAAAGACTTTCTAAGTTTCTAACTCTTTCTCTTAAATCATCTCTGTAGATGTTCTGTTCAGTTTTTTCATCTGAATTTTGTTCTGCTTTAAGTTTCATTCTGCTTTCATAGAATTTCCAACCACCTGCTCCAAACAGGACTGTTATTAATGTTACTAGTATTGTTGTAATATTGTCTGCCATTATTTTTTTATTTGCCTGTTATAGTAATGATTGGTTATTCTTCTAAGATTAAAGAAAGCACTGAAGCTGATTAGCAACCATCCCCAGTGAGTTGGACAACTGTATTGTTTGTAAACAAAAAAATACATGATAACAGTTACAATAGAAAACAAAAATACTGTGAATGCCATAGTCTTTCTAATAGCAAGAGACATATAAGCAACAGCATGGAGTGTACAATACCCTATAACAATACTAAGAGAAACTAAAAATAAATTTAATCCATGCTCAACAGTATATATAATAGGGAAAAATATTAACCAAATAACACCCTGAGTTATTTCAGTAGGTTCAGAATCATAATAAGTTAATATCTTTTTTAAACGTGAAATCATAAAACATTAATAAATACAAACAATATAGAGTGTTACTCTTACATATAATATACAAATAAAAACACACAACTAAAAAACAATTTGAAAAGTTTAGTTAACGTAGCTTGTTATAATTGCTTCTTTCTATTATTTTTGCTACATTATATTATAAAACAAAGCTACACCATTACCCTCTGTGTAGCTTTTATTGTCTAATAACATAAATAAAAAGTTAAATTATGGAGTTAAGTAATCAAATCTTAAGTGAAATCACTGTCTACATGAAGTACGCAAGGTACATTCCAGAACTCAATAGAAGAGAGACCTGGGAGGAACTTGTAACAAGAAACAAAGAAATGCATATTAAGAAATATCCAAAATTAAAAGATGAGATAGAAACCACTTATAAGTTTGTTTATGATAAAAAAGTTTTACCATCAATGAGATCAATGCAATTTGGTGGTAAGCCTATAGAGATTTCTCCTAACAGAATTTATAATTGTGCATATTTGCCAATTGACAACAGAGAATCATTTAGTGAAGTAATGTTTTTACTACTAGGTGGAACAGGTGTTGGATATTCTGTACAGAGACATCATGTAAATCAATTGCCTCCAATTAATAAACCTTACCCTAAAAGAAACAAAAGGTTTTTAGTTGGTGATTCAATTGAAGGATGGGCAGATGCTATCAAGGTTCTAATGAAATCTTACTTAAATGGTAAGAGTTCTAGAGTAGAGTTTGATTATTCTGACATCAGACCAAAAGGAGCAAGACTTGTAACATCAGGTGGTAAAGCTCCAGGACCTCAACCTTTAAAAGAGTGTATTGTTAAAATTACAGGTATCTTAGATTCTAAGGAGGATGGTGATCAGCTTTCTACTTTAGAGGTACATGACATTGTATGTCATATTGCAGATGCTGTATTAGCAGGAGGTATCCGTAGAGCTGCACTTATCTCATTGTTTTCTGCAGATGATAACAATATGATATCTGCTAAGTCTGGAAACTGGTGGGAATTAAATCCACAAAGAGGTAGAGCTAATAACTCTGCAGTATTGATGAGACATAAAATTACTAAAGAGTTTTTCATGGACCTTTGGAAACGTGTTGAAGCAAGTGGGGCTGGTGAACCAGGTATTTATCTTAACAATGATAAAGATTGGGGAACTAATCCATGTTGTGAAATTGCATTACGTCCTTATCAATTTTGTAACCTATGTGAAGTAAATGCTAGTGATATTGAATCACAAGAAGATCTTAATGCAAGAGTTAAGGCTGCTGCATTTATTGGAACACTTCAAGCAGGATTTACTAATTTCCATTATCTAAGAGATATATGGAGAGAAACAACAGAGAAGGATGCTTTAATTGGTGTATCAATGACAGGTATTGGTTCTGGAGTTGTTTTAGGATATGATATGACTGAGGCTGCTAATCATGTTAAAAAGGAAAATGCAAGAGTTGCCAAGTTGATTGGTATTAATAAATCAGCTAGAACAACTACTGTAAAACCTGCAGGAACTACGTCACTAACATTAGGTACTAGTTCAGGAATACATGCTTGGCATAATGACTACTATATCCGTACATTAAGAGTTGGTAAGAATGAAGCAATTTACTCTTACCTTGCAGAGAACATACCTCAATTGATTGAAGATGATTACTTTAGAGCTCATGACACTGCAGTTATTTCTATTCCTCAAAAAGCACCAGAAGGAGCTATTATGAGAACTGAATCTCCTTTTCAGTTATTAGAAAGAATTAAAACAGTTGCTCAAGAGTGGATTGCTCCAGGTCATAGAGGAGGTTCTAATACTCACAATGTATCTGCTACTGTCTCTTTAAAAGAAGAAGAGTGGGAAACAGCAGGTGAATGGATGTGGGATAACAGAGAATTCTACAATGGTTTATCTGTGTTACCTTATGATGGTGGTACATATAAGCAAGCACCTTTTCAAGATATAGATAAAGAAAAGTATGAAGAGATGTTAGTACATCTTAAAGACATTGATTTATCTAAAGTTATTGAAGAGAAAGATGAAACTAACCTAACTGGTGAACTAGCATGTGCTGGTGGAGCCTGTGAAATTCAGTAATTATGTGTTGGATTGAAAGGTTATATTATGGGTTTCCTATTTAGGAATGAAAGGGCCGGGTAACTCCGGCCTTTTTAGTTACCCTGAATTCAAAGAATGAGTAGTTTGTCCCTTGTCCCGGGACATGAGACATATACCCGTTAAGGTATAATATAATTAACATTTATAGTGATTATACCTGTTATGGTATAATATAATTAACAAAAACAAAACAAAGATGAGAAAAGAAAAATTAAGATATAGTTTGTGGAAGTGTGAACTATGTAATGATACTTTCATAACAGATTCCAAAAAAAGATGGAGTATGGTTGGTTGTAAATGTGGTAAGACTTCTGTAGATGATGAAGAGTGGTATAGCAGATATATAGGTAAACCTAAATTATTACAGCAATCAGATAAATTAAAGGAATTAAACCAAAACAAAGATGAGTAAAGAAGAAACAATAGATGGATATACATTTGAATTAACTGATGTTATGGAAGAAGATAATACTATACAATTACTGAAAGATATTTTAGCCTTACATGGGTTACCACAATATGGTGGGGATATAGGTAATGGTCTTGTTGAACGTGGAGTTTACTATACAGGTAAAGATGGTGATTTGAATAGAAAATACGCTAATCATGTGGATGGTAAACTTATGAATGAAATTGATGATAGAATAATTAATATATTAAACAAATATGAAGATTAGTAGTGTAAATGAATATGGTGAAGTTATACTAGAAGAAGTATATAATCCTATTATATTAAGGACAAAGGAAGGTGTTGAATATACTATTTGTATGAGGGATTATGGTTTAGAAATACATGAAAGTAGTGTAGGTGTAATTAGTTTACAACCAAATGAATTACCACAATTATTAATGGTTAATAAATTAAACAAAGATGAGTAAGTTTATTATAGAGATAAGAGATAATATTGGTGATTATGAAGCCATAGAAGCATTATTAGAAGTAATGGCAGTAGGAAGAATATCTAAAGGTAAAACAATGTATTGTTATCATACTGAACTAGTAAACGGTATTCACGTTTCATCTATGGAGAAAAGTAAGTATGGGAAGAGTGAGAAATTTATTATACATTTAAATAAACCAAAACAAAATGAGTAAGAGACTTATAGTATATTTAATAGCCTTTATTTTAGGAATTTTAATAATGCAATTAATCCTACATACATTAATCATATAAACCAAAACAAAGATGAATAAGGAAAAACTTGTTGGTATGATATGTAAAGAGAGGTTGCAAACTCTTGAGGAGAACCACCCCGTTGCCTGTACAGTAAGGGAATAAAGAAAGTCCTCACACCTTATTCATTTATTAAAAGAACAAAAAAATGATTGCACTAGTATTAATAGTAATAGCAGGTATGGCAGATGGTGTCCGTGATACAATTGAGTATCATTGGTATAACTCTATATTTCAAGACTTTAAGAATGGTTGGAGGCAGTGGTTTGACCCTGCAGTCAGCCACCTTAATAAGTATAAAGACTTTGCTAAATCTAAAGGTCCCAGGTTTCCAGGTAGCACCACAATGTTTGTGTGGACTACAGATGCTTGGCATTTCTTTCAGATGATAAGGTTGAGTTTATTTACAGTAGCCATAGTTATGTATGAACCCGTTTACCACTGGATTGTTGACTTTATATTACTAAAGATTGCATTCAGTGCAGGATTCCACATAACTTATTCATGGCTTCTGTTAAAGAAGAAATCATAGTTATTTTTTCTCCGGGATATATTCAAAGCTTTTCATCATGTCTCTAAAATCTTTATCAGAAATAGAGCTTGGAGTAAACCACATTGGATTTGTGGTTTGCTTATTTTCATAAGAATACTTTGCTTTGTTCTCATCATAATACATATGATAACCAGTAGCATCATAAGTTCTATTAAAACTTGGCTCCTGAACATTAATAGGATAACTGATTATGTATGGGTTTCCATACATGTCAGTCTCCTGAATATATATTGTTTGGGCAGCTAAAAACTTTCCAAACACAACTAATAAACTAGATAGTAATAGTTTTTTCATAGTTGTAAAGATATGGAAATTTTATGTAAATTTAATTATATGGACAACAACTATATTTTTCTGTACTGGGATGATCCAGTTTGGGGCAATGAGGAAGATGACCAAAAGCCTCAAAAAGATCCTCAGCATAATTCATCTCAGGATCAATTGAACTCTGATACTTTTTGTAGTCAATACCATAACAAGAACAAATCTCAGAATGCTGAAGGGAATGATCTTGAATAACTGCAATTGTTGTACAAGATGTTGTACAACTAATTAGTATGCATGCATACAATATTTTCTTTACCATTGGAGAAACTTTGGAGAATAGTGAACACCTATTCCTACATAAGGAGCTATATTATTACCTGTTAAACCAACTCCCAGGTGAATCCCTAAACCAAATTGTTTTCTTTGATTGAAGGAAAACCCTTTGAATGCATCATCCCTCTGTACAAGGACCCCTTGTGCATTATTAAAGGTTATGCCTGGATAGTCTGTTTTTAATTCTACAAATACTTCCTTGGTTTTGATGTCTTGGTATAGATTTGCATTCAACCAAATACCTTGTTGCAGTTCTATTGTTGCTTTGCCTGCATTGATTGTTGTATCTATCCACACCGGAACATCTACATCTACAACTCTGAAGCTCTTTTCAAACTTTACAGAGTCTGTCATTTGTAACAAGTGTATCAATGTACCATCTGGTCTCTCTCCAATCGTATCTATTGTTGTCTCAGTTACAATCACTTCCTTAACCTCTGTCACATACTCTATTAGTGTTACAGGTGGTTTGTTCTTTTCGTAATCTAAACTGTCTTGTAGTTCATCCATAGTGAACACTAGTCCTCTCATAGTAGCCGTAAGTCTACCGTTCTCATCTATGAAGTGTGATAGTGTGTCTTCTAAAGCACGTTGGTTATTTTGTAATCTTGTTACTTCACCTTTGGCTTTAGATGTTGATTCACATTGCCGTAGCAGTAGCATTGTTAGTGCTACTGCTATGACTACTAAAATAAACTTTAGATTCTTACTGATTAGTTTTAATGTTTCCATAATTACTTAATAAAGAAGTCTCTTTCTTGAATAAAGTTTTCCCATTTCTGCATTGAGTAAATAATTGGTAAAGCATCTTTCCATGCTTTATTAACTTTAAGTTGACCTTTCTTAGGTTTTCTTTGATATACATAATCAGAGTCAGCATAAAACTCATTATTTGATGATGTCATATATGCAAATGGAGTTCTCACTGTTAATGATAATGCCTCACCTAATTCACCTAGTGTTCTAGTAGATGCAATAGGAGATTTAAACATTTGATGTAATTGTGTCCATGAGTCAGGGAATACAGGCATAAATAATACCATTTCTTTATAGGTTCTATCTGCCTGGTACATCAAGTAGTTCTCAAACCTCTTTTCAAAGTCTGAGTCATCATCATCATCTTTAAGTAATCCTTCTAGCATATAAGTTAAACCTAAAGTCATAAGCATTATACCAAGCTCTCCTAATGTTCTATAAGTATTTAGAATAACATTTTCTGCTCTTGCTTGTGCTTCTTCTTGAGGACTCTCCATGTCATACTGTTCTTTAAATGTAGACATCCACTTTCTTGCATTAAACTCACCTTGTGCTACTTGTTTGGCAGCATATGCACCTAGTTTAAACATAGATCTATATCTACCTTCCATCCATCCTAAGTTTTCATCAAAGTATTCTCTTCTGAATCTAGCTTTAATTGCTGGAGCAACCCACTTGTGGAACTGTGCTGCAAGTCTACCAACACTACTAGCCTGCATTACCATTCTATCTTCATAAGCATAGTTACCATGAATCTGTTTGTTAATTTCACGGATTTTATTTCTAAGGTCAAATCTATACTCATCTGTATAAGCTCTTTCTTTTCCACCCTTTTCTACAATGGTATCAAAACCAGGCATTAATTCTGCTTCTTTAGTATCAGAATTAAACTTAAATGCATCATATAAAGATAATACTTCTCCTGTAGATGAATTCTTTATCATTGTATCCATCAATAAAGCCATACCAATCTTAGTTTGAACATTGTATTCTGCAGCATCCTGTAGAACGTAACCTACTTCAGTAGCTTTAGCAAACCATGATTTTGTAGCTTTTTCTCCTTCCCTGCCAGATTCACGTATATCTGCTTTGTCATCCATCATTCTGAATAAATCAACAAGTGCTTCATACTTACTACCTGCCTGATATGGATCATAAGCTTTTTTATTTGATGCTTTCATTGCATTGAATGTAGCAAGATCAATCATATCTTCAGCATTATAAGCAAGCCTCTTAACAGTATCTGGAAGAACTCTTTTGTTAAACTCTGTCTCAGCTCTAGCATATGCTTTTAGTGAGAAGAATCTTTGACCTAGTGCTTCAATAGAGTTATTTATTCTACCTAATGCATAGTTATTAAAGTTACCAAATGGGTTGAAGGCAACATATGATAAAGAAGAAAACTGTATTAAACCATCTGCTAGTTTATCCATAGTGTTTCTTGTTACTTTATCATTGTCATAGTATACCATGTTCATCCATTTCTTAGCTCTTCTTAGGACATTAGAATCTGTACCTGGTTTACCTATCCTATGCTTACCAATACCTACATCTTTAAGTTTAGTTCTTACATTTTTATAGGTTCTAGTATCTGCAGTTTCTTCATACTCTCTTCTCTCAATAACATTTACCATTGCTTTAAGAGTATCTTCAACCTCATTCATAGTTTCATAGTGCTCAGCCATTGCATTAAATTTTAACAATGCTGTTCCCATGTCTAGGTTTAATTCTTCAGCAGCTGGTGCATTCTGAATTTTTAGTTTCTCACCTCTTAAGAATTTTAGATCTGTTTTGTATTTATCAATACCTATCTTATTATCTTTTCTTTTTTCATGTAATGCTTGTATCTTGTTTTCTATATTAGCAAGCTCTTCTTCATTTCTTAACTTTCCTGTATAGAATATAGGCATAGAATCAATCATATTACCTTTTTCATCTGTAAGAACAACCTTAGTTGTACCAGTTTCTGTAAAAAGATTCTTAACTGATCTAGTGCTATTAGCCCACATCTTAGTTATAATACTTGGTTTATCTTTAAACTCTTCATATAACTTACCTTTTATTACAGGCATCTTACCAAGCATTGCAGTTCTTTGAGCTTGTGGTAGCTTAGCAAGCATTTCATTCTCATATAATCTAACAAACATGTTATAGAAATCTCTTTGAGCTTTTTCTAATTCAGTTGTTGGATTTTGAATCTTAGCATACTTAGGGTCAACCATAGATCCTAGTGATCTACTATTATCTTTTGCTACTCTATATTCATTCTTAGGAACTTCTATAGTTCTACCTTCTATTGTTTGCCCTGTTGGTAAACCATTTTCCCCAATAACAGCTTTAGTATAATCTATTTCTTCATAGTATTTAGCTCTATAAGCCCTATAGTCTCTATCAGTTACCTTTCCTTTCTTAACCCAATAACCACTATTTCCAGCAGGAACAAAGTATTCATGCTGTGCTCTAACTTTTTTGAACTCATCACTATAATCATGAAAATCTCCTGACATTGGTTTACCACTTGCACCTACTTGTTCTGCTCTCCAGAAGTCAGCATATGCTTTCTTAGCTTGGAATAGTTCTTTATTGTATTTGATATCAGAAGGATCTGCCTCATCTAGGTTAGTTATATTTATATAAGACTTCCAGTTACCAGTTTCATCTAGCAATGCTTCCCTTCTCTTCATCATTTCATTATAATACTTAGGGCCAAGTCTTTTTATATACCTTCCTGTTGGTTTACCATCCTCATCAAAATCTAACATAAAGTCATATAACTTTTGAGGATCAGTGGTAGGAGATAATCTTTGAAGTCTAGAAGCAGCAGCTCTCACTTGTGCATCTCTTACCTTTAGTTTATCTAATAGCTCTTGCTTTTTTCTCTTATAGATTTTATCCATAAGTGCAAGCAAAGTATCTTTAGATGTAGCTAAGTCTCCAGTTTGATATTCTACACCAGTTATATCTTCAGCAAACTTTAAAAGATCATCTAACTGTTCTTCTGTAAAGTTTCTATTTGAGTTTGTTCTTACAACTTCTTTAACATAATTATCTATAGCTTGATCAATAAGACCTTCTGTACTCTTTGTACCAACAACTTTGTTTGCCTCAATTTGTAAGTTTAATACTAGAGTTCTTTGTGTTGCATTAAGCTCTTCTAGTTTTTCTACTTCATAAAGACCTCTGTAAGTTTCTATAAATCTATCATAGTTAAGTACATAAGATATATACTCACTCTTACCAAAGTTTTTTGGATCTTCTACATAAGCTCTAAACTTTCTAACATCTTTTAAAGCTTCTTGTAAGAACTCTGTATACAACCTATTAATAGATTTTCTACCCATTGTAGTATCTAAACTAATAGCAGCTACAGCTTGTGCTATATTATCTAATGTAGCAGCCTCTGTTTTACTCATGAAAATTTGGCTACGTATATTTTTAATTGCTTTTGCTTTATCTAAAAGTTTTCCTTTATATGCATCAAGAACTCCAAGAACCATTTGAATACCAGGATCACCTTTCTCAAGATCTACATTTGCTAATGCTTCTTCAACCTTTAATTGATTTTCATGATCAATAGGGTTATCATTCAAATTATTCATTGCCTCATCCACATTAGTTTCACTTATAGGATCTGTGTGGGCAGGTATTAAATAATCAACATAAGTTTTATTTTGTGAAGGTGGATGATCTGTTAAGGTATCATATCTAAATGTACCTAAGAACTTTTGATCTTGACCTACACCTGTAATATCTACATTGATATGTACAGTTGATGTACCAAATTGTTCTGTAGATACTTTATACCCCATGTTCTCCAACATTCTTCTATAGATGTTTACTTGGAGATTATGTTGTTGTCTTGTAGATAAACCATCAACACCAGTAAGTTTAGCTAAGTCTGAATCTTTTTCAAGACCATACTCATTATCATACTTAGGGTTATTTAAAACAGGATTCTTACTTGTTTTTAAATCCACTATCTGCATTTCACCATTTGTACCTATAATAACAAGGTCAGCTGTACCTGCTGTTTTAGTAGCCTTATCAAATAAAACAACTTGAGTTAAAGGAACTCCACCGTTATCTGTAAGGTCTCTAATTATTTTATCAATGGTATCATAAGCTTCTTTAGCTTGCTCTTCATTTAATAACTTAAGGTTGTCTTTGATCTCTTCAAATGTTTTGTTTAATACAATACCATCTAATATAGAGTCAAACTCATTTCCTATTTCAAGGTTAAGTTCTACTAGCTTTTGTTTCTCTGGAGTCATTGTACCTTTGATTCTTTGTGTGGTACTTTTATATACTTCTCCTGAGTTGATGTCCATGTATGTATGATCTTTCTCATTCAATACTACAACCGGACTATCTGTATCTATATCTGCTAAACCTCCTGCAAGCATAAATACTTCTTCTTCTGATTTAACAGAAGCATGTGTCAATCTTTTAATTATTTCTCTTTGAACATCTGTTGTAGATTGGTTTAATGCATAGTCTACAACTTCTTGTACTTGTGGAGAAAGATTAAACTTAACTTTTGGTTTAACTGTATTCTTAAGAGTAGTATCAAAAACAATATCCTTTGTGTTGATTAACTTTGCTAAATCTGTAAGTGTAGTTGATGTTGGATTTATTCTTGATGCTCTTATAACAAAAGGTTTACCAGTAACATACTCATGTAGATTAGTTACAATATTTGAGAACCATTGTAAAAACTCCTTGATTCTATCCAAGAAACTCTTTGTAGGTTTTGTCTCATACTCATTGTTAAAGTGTCTTGACAAAGCTTGAGTTACTAATTCTAGTGCTCTATCTCTTTCATTAAACCCTCTAGCTGTTGTATAAGAATTTTGAATCTGTTGGTTTAGTTGAGGAAAGTTTTTTCTAGCCTCCTCCAATAAATTCATAAACAACTCATTGTTCTGCTCATACACTGCATCAATAAATGGGTGCAATATCTCTTCTATTGCTGTTTCATTGGATGTCCTTCCCTTTATTAAGACAGCATTGTTATCATAAAAGAATGAATTAACCTGGTCAAACGGAACTGTTTTACCATTCTTACCTCTTGGTTTAGCTTCAGCAGGTAAACTTTTATAAGCTCTTTCTGCTTCTGCAACATTAAGTACAACAATATTTGTTTCTGGAAACAACCTTGCTAAGTGTTGTAACATAGATCTAGATCTTGGTGTTACCCTTAACTCTGATGGCTCTAATATATCTGCAGCAGTAAACAAGTCATTGTTAATTGTTACTTTTAACTTTCCATTATGAGGAACAATTTCAACAGTGTTTTTAGATAATCCATTTATTTCTAAAAATCTATATAATTGTTCAACCTTCTTCTTCTCAATTCTAGCACTAGGAATTCTAGATGCTTCATCATAAGCTACTGACTCAGTTCTAGTAATGTAATATTCATTATCAGACTTCTTGTTGATAATTTTATTTCTACTAAGATTAGCTAATAAACTTTCACCAAACTGTTTTTTCTGTATATTAAAAGCAGCTTTAGATACTTTGATGAATTCATTAGCCTGTGCAACTGTAGGAAACTCTTGGCTATTGTTTGCTTTCTGCCAGCTTCCAATTATATCATTTACTCTCAGCACATTACCACCAAAGTTATTGCTTAACTCTATGTACTCTGGTGCATTTCTATTATAACATGTTGCCATTACTAGTTATTTTATATTTAAGATACATTCTTTAACTTCTTCAATAAACTCATCTGCAGTCTTGT
>Ga0208899_1002030_pt1 | contig 13908 bp, 17 predicted proteins | sample VirMetDEL_Nov_24_FD_184518 | JGI IMG/M metagenome (GOLD analysis project Ga0208899, IMG submission 184518) | Aqueous microbial communities from the Delaware River and Bay under freshwater to marine salinity gradient to study organic matter... | ecosystem: Environmental > Aquatic > Marine >... | reverse complement strand
GAACAAAGCATTGACCTAACACCCAAAGGAATCATTGACAGATTTGATCTTTTCCGCTATACTAATTACAGTGAGAATTGCACATATGGACACTTTGGTGACAAAGATGTTCCCTGGGAAAAGATAGGTTGGTAATGGACGAAGAACAAATTGAAATAGACTTTGTTATCACCGAACGTGATACAAATCAACGTGCAAGGCCAAAAGAACCTGTTAATAAAGAAAAACTTTGGAAAGACAAAGAAAAGTTTATTGTTGACAAAACAGGAACCTGGAGTTGCCCAGATGACAGTCATCCATTGTTTACAATTAAACTAACCAAAGAAAAACCAGTTGCGTCATGTTACTATTGTAGCAAAACCTGGGTATACAGAGAAGATGCAGAATTCATCAATTAAAACAAAAAAGATACTGGGCGTTAGTGCAGGATTTCATGATGCTGCACTAACTGTGTTACATGACAGCGAAATTGTTTTTGCTGCTCACAGTGAACGATACAGCAAAAAGAAAAACGATATGAATGTGTGCGAAGCATTGCAACGTGCAGCACTGGAATATGGACCGTTTGACGAAATTGTTTACTATGAAAAGCCTTGGAAACGTCAGTTGCGTAAATTGCGCAGCGGCGAACCTTGGGGCGGCAACTGGCGTCTGGAAAGCGAGCTTAAAGATACTATTCCTTTAATAATGAACAAACATTGGAATGCAATATTTAATGAAGTGAATGGTGCAGATGTTGATATTATCAATGCAACATCAATAATAAATCATCCATATAAACCTATTAGCAGTGTCAGTCACCATTTAAGTCATGCTGCCGCTGGTTTTCAAACAAGCCCTTTTAAAGAAGCTGCGGTTGTGGTAATTGATGCCATTGGTGAAATGGATACCATCAGCATCTACAAAGCAGACTACGGCACAACTCCTAGCTACATGGGGTGTAAACAGCACAAAAAAGCCCGCTACAAGCGTGTGTACAGACAAACGTATCCACACAGCATCGGAATGTTTTACAGTGCAGTAACTAAACGTGTAGGGCTTCGCCCAATGGATGAAGAATACATCACAATGGGCATGGCAGCATACGGAACTGGTAGCAAAGCAATCGGCACGCTGATTGACAATTTGGTACATGATATTCCTACAGCAACATTTTCTCGAAATATGCATGTTGGCATTGACGATTTGGAGTTTGCCAGTGATGTTGATAAAATGGACATTGCAGCCGCTGGACAACAGCTCTGCGAAGAATTGATTATAGGTGTTATGCGCACAGCACGTGAGTTAACTGGATCACGTAACTTGGTTTACATGGGCGGCGTTGCACTTAACTGTGTGGCAAACAGCCAACTTGGTGACATCTTTGATCGAGTGTGGATCATGCCCAATCCAGGAGATGCTGGTAGCAGTTTAGGTGCAGCGGCACTGGCATATGGCAGCAAACTGAACTGGACAACACCGTTCCTGGGTACCAACATTGGCGGTGAATATCCTGTAGAACAATTGATCAAACAGTTAAAGACCAAAAAGATTGTGGGTGTGGCAAGCGGTCGTGCAGAGTTTGGTCCAAGAGCGTTGGGTAATAGAAGTTTGCTTGCCGATCCACGTGGTAAAAAGATCAAAGATCGAGTAAATGAAATAAAGCGCAGACAAAAGTTTCGTCCATTTGCTCCTGTTATTCTTGAAGAACATGTGCATGATTATTTTGATATGCCTAAGAATCAACCAACTAGTCGTTACATGCAGGTGGTAGCCAAGGTTAAACATCCTCAAAAGTTTCCTGCTATTACACACGTCGATTGCACAGCCAGAGTTCAAACTGTGCCTGCTGATGATTCGGGTATTAGAAAATTGCTAGAGGAATGGTATGCACAAACAGGTTGTCCGATGTTGTTAAATACTTCATTGAACATCCGCGGCGAGCCAATGGTGGATACTCGCTATGATGCAGATAGATTTGAAAAACAATATGGAGTAAAGGTATGCAGCTAAAACATACAAAGACAAGATACAGTCAAAATTTTGCATACCATGCTAACGATTCGGTTATTGGCAGGCAGCTAACACAGTACGGCGAATATCAGCAAAGAGAAATCAATCTGTTATCCAATCTACTAAGACACAATGATGTAACTTCAGTTGTGTGGGAAGTGGGCGCAAACATTGGAACACATGCTATGGCATTTTCCAAAGTGGCAAAGCAAGTTGTATGTTGGGAAGCAAATCCTCAACACTTTGCAATATTGAAAATGAATACCAAAGGCAAACTGGCTCCCAATGTTCACTGTATTAACAAAGCCATTGGTGCACCCGATGTTGAAACTATCACAGTTGAGCAGTTTGACGACACAGTACCTGGCAATTATGGTGCAGCAAGAGTTGGCAGTGAAGCAGGGACTACTGTTGAATGTCGCACACTGGACAGTTATCTACTGGAACTACCGCCACCTAGCTTGGTCAAAATTGATGTTGAAGGACATGAAATTGACGTACTAAAAGGTGCAATTGCTTTAATGTTAATCACAAAGCCGGTTATCTATATGGAAGCTGGTGAGCAAACTGACACTAGCGAACACTATAACATGCTTGACAAACACGGATACAAGATGTGGTGGTTTGGTTGTCCTAACTACAATCCAGAAAATTTCAAAAACAACACTAAAAATACCTGGGGCGACACACATATCTTTAGTATACTGGCTATACATGAAAGTGTTGCTGGACTTGAAAGCATCGAGTTGTCGCCAGTGGAAGGACCTGATGATTCCTGGACAAAGTTTTGCAATACAATTTCACCGTTAGGGGCTGAAGATTTTGCTGATAGATGATGTCAAAGAAGCACTGCGCGGAGTGTATGATCCAGAAATTTCAGTTAATGTGTTTGACCTAGGACTGATCTACAATTTAAAAGTTGAAGGTTCACACTGTGAAGTAGAACATACACTTACTAGTATGATGTGTCCGTTTGCAGATCAAATTTGCAATGACATCGAACAGGCTGTGCAAAATGTTGAGGGTATTGAAACAGTGGACAGGCAGTTGGTGTTTGAACCACCATTTACACCAGACATGGTTCCTGAAGAGACTAAATTTGCACTAGGTTGGGATTTTTAAAGATAGCTTTTTAAATGGAATGTACAGTTACACTCTCTGGTACAGCAAGTGCCACAATCACAATTACTAGCCGTCACGGTGATTTCACTTATTGGGTAGAATTTGAACCTGGTACCAGTGAACATCATTTTGATATTATTGACAGTCCAGTGGATCAAATAAGATTACAGATTGCAAACAAATCTGAAGGTATGATTGCTATTAAAAAACTTGTAGTAGATGGTATCGACTTACAGCATTGTATTTTAAAAGGTACTTTTTATCCTGATTATCATCCACAGTATTATATAGATGCCACTCCGCCTAATAGTTATTGTCCTGGAACAGAATGGTATCATAATGGGGAATGGTGTATGGATATTACTAAACCGTTATGGGAGTATATGTTGAATAATTATGCATAACTTTCCAAAATATATAGAAGATTGTAGCACACAAAATGTGCTTAAACTTGACACCCTACTAGATTCAGGAATGCCTTGGTTAAAACTAAACATAGACGTTCCAGATTTCGAGGATACAGTATTTGAAACTGCCGTTGCACAAAGTACTGACTGGCGAAGTCAATGGGCCAGTAGCAGTAAGTATGCGAACATAGACAGTAATCTTGTGAAAGAATGGAACGGTCAACTATTGTTTGGTCCCAGCGATTGGGATTCTTGGTTAGACATTTATCTTAACACCAAAGGCAGTGATGAAGATGAAATGTGTAAGCGTTTCCGTAACGAACTAGAGTTTAGTTGGAGGCTTGATGAACACCATCCTATTAGACAATTTGTTGAAAGTGTGTTTCCCGATCCACTGGATATAAACATTGTAAACTTTTATGTACTTCCACCTGGCGGTTTTCTTTTCCCACACACTGATCCCAGCATTGGTAACAAAAGTTTGAATAAACTTTACATACCATTACGATGGGCAGAAGGTAATGAGTTTGGATTTTATGGTTGGGGCAACATGCCAGTACAGCAAGGAAATGTTTACCTAATTAACAACTACAGATATGCCCATTGGGTATTAAATCGCAGCAACGAGCCTAGAGTAGTATTAGACATAGGCAGTAATCTCAAAAGTATTAAACAAATAATTATAGATAGTTTTCATGCAAATAACAGTTAACCGTTAGGTTGGGATTTTTAAAGATAGCTCTCTAATACGCCTGATCGTCTAATGTCTTGTGTGCAACAACTGACCCCGCCATCCCAAAAGTAACTGTGCCTTAATTCTGAAATAATTGGATTAATTTTGTGCTTTTCGCAATAGTCAAATACCTGTTTGTTGTATGCTGAAAAAACTACATTCTCTTCGTCCAGTACAAGACAGTTAACATCAAATACAGTGTCACTAACAAAGCCTACCCATTTGTTTAAATAAGTATCCACAAAGTCGCCAAACTCTGCTGTTGGAGTTTGTCCTTGTACATACCAAGCACCATTGAAGTTTTCTTCTTTGAACTTGCCAACTTCCATTGCAGCCCATATGCTTGAATCCCAAATTTTACAAACATCCCAGCCCGGAAAGTCACCTGCTAAATCAAGTTGATCGTCCCATTTGCTTGACAGTAAGACTCCTGGCTTTAAGACAGCAAATACAGCATCGCCGTGGCCATCTGTGATTGCTTCGTGTATTCTATATTCTGGACCTAGTACATTTTGCACAATCCAGTCGGTTTGATCTGGCCGTAAGTGTTCACTGTTGTCAAAAAACACATCACGCCCAACACGCACAATACAACTGGCACTAGCACCATTTAGTATACAGTCTGGATTAAAACTTTCACCATGTGGATTAATTACACTATCACCATATTCAGCGCAAATGTCATTGAGTTCATCAATTGGCAGCACACGCAACAACTTGTCGCCCAAGCTAATTTGCCAGTCACGCGGTGTTAGCGGCGGCAGTGGAGCACCTTGTCCTGATGTTTGCCATTTTTGAAAGTTATCTTTGCTGGGCAAACTAGGACGTTTAACTATGGCACCGTACTGTTCGCAAGTCTTTTGCAAGTTGTCCAAGTCTTCGTTGGTTTCACTTAATATCAATTGCAGTTGCTCACGAACTTGTGCATTGTCAATAAAGTCAAAATAGTCAGGTGTATATGCTCTGCCAACAATAACTTCTTCCAGTGGCTGCCAGCTGGTGTAGCTGCTTACTTTGCTCATTTTAATTTTTCCAATATTTTTTGTAATCTGTCAGCTTTGCTGGCTAAAAACAATTGCTGGTTATGCAATATGTCATTTTTGCAGTCTATGTACATTTGATGTATCTTTTTGCATTTGGCAATGCGTTCCATTTCGGTGCACACAGCATCCCAGCGTTCGGTGTTGTTTGATATAGTGTCGTAGTCATGATTAATCACTGAATCAAATGTACGGTAACCCATATCACGCAACTGTTGTATACTACCTGCTGCGCCAACTATCACAAATGGTTGTGCATGTTTAATGGGTTTGAATGTTTTTTCTGTTAGAAACACACCGTTGCTTTGGTCAACGTCCAAGTGTGTTTCGATTACAAAGTTAAAGTATGCATCGTCATGATGTGCTGCCACTGTATTGTGATACAAATTGTGATCATCGCTGGTTAGCAGATCAGCATGAAAAGGGCACATCTTTAAAAAGAACTCTGTATGATGTTTGAGACTGCCAAAACTGTCAATTTCAATTGGATTGTCTTCGGGTAAATCACCTACGTCAATATTGTTATTGTAACCAAAGTATGCTTTTTCATGCAAGCCTTTACTCCACAGTCTTGCCATGGTGTTGGCACGCCACCATTTGTGTGTGCGCACCAATGCTGTAAAGTTTTTACTGCGAGGCTGTTCGTGATACTCTGTTGCTAAACCTTGATTACGGAGCCGGTACAACAGTTCATCGTCACATAGGTAGCTGAACCGTGCAAGATCGTGACTTTTAGTGTTTGCAGTGGTAAAATGCAGGTTTTCAGTGGAAATACCAGCTGCAACCATTTGTTTTTCAATATGTTTTTTTATGCGAAAAGGGTTATCTCCCTCAGAATAGAAAAACCAAATTTTTAATTGGTTCTCTACCAAACGATCTACCACTGTTTTAGGGATAATTTCAAACCAATTGATGCTGAAATCAAAGAAACTGAGGCTAATTGGATAAACACTGCCTTCGGGTGCAAGTTCTGTGTCGAACACAGTATACTCAATACCTTCTTGATCTAGGTATTCGTAAAAATGCACTGGTTCACTGAACGGTGTGTTAACACTGAACTGTCGCCATTCAGGTGTAAAGGGTTGCGCATCCCATGTAGCACAATTGGGGTAGGGCTTGTTGCCTACAAATTTATCTGCACAAAATGTTACCATTGTTTTGTTATGTCGTTGAGTTCAGCCCAGAGCTGCTTTTCAAACATTTCTCCATAAAACCATTGTTGATTCCACCATACTGTATTACTTACGGCTTTTTGCAACGAGGCCTTTTCTTTTTGGCTCATTGAATTGAGGTCCTGCATTAATTGTCCAATTTTTGCAGTTCTAGTTTGGTCATCGCAGTCATCATAGCTTTCGTCCCAGAATTCTGAGAATGTTTTAAATCCATAGCTGCGCAAATATTCCAAACTGCCTCTACAGCTCTGTATAATAAATGGCTGTTGCATCACAATAGGCTTAAACGTCTTTTCAGTTAAGTGCTGTTTGTTTCCACTATACACAGTTTCAGTTACTACATGTATTAGACTGTTGTTTGCTTGATCCCACAAATCAATTCTGTGACTTTGAGCAGCATATCCTGAGCCATTGTCGATGGTCAATGGTAAACGAACACTGGGTTCTGGTATTGAATACTTTTTACACAGTGCTTTTAAACTTAATCCTTCGTAAGGACAAACGTCCGGAAATGATATCAAATTCTTTTCTAGTAAATTTCTATTCACCAATTCGTTTAACAGTTCAATTCTGTGTTTTCTTTCACCGCCGATTATGTTATTAGGACAAAGAAATGTATTATAGGGCTTGCGTTCTGTAAATGGTTGTGCTAAACTAGTTCTATTATATCCTCGATACCAATCAAGTGCAGCCCAGCCATGAAAGAAATAGTAGCCGCTTTCAAGTCCATAAGTATCCATAGCCCAGGATACATCTTCGCTATTGTATTCACTGGTAACAAGAGTACCTTTATTCTTATATATATTTTTAGGTGGTTTCAATTGAGTAATAAATTCTTTAAAGCGATATCGATACAACGGCTCTTGATCCCACATAATGATATAGGAGGAATCACCGTATATAACTGGTTTACTTACAATATCTTTAAAATCAGTACTGCCAAACGGATCAAACCAATGCAGACTAGTATCACCTATCTGTTCAGCACGTGGCAAAAAAACATTATCGTAAATTTCGTCAATTCTAATCATGTTTGATAAATTTTATACATCCAATATTGAAGAAGCCTGCAAAAACAGCAGGACTAGGTACTTATGGGTACTAGATGACTGTTGTGATTATTCTGATTTTGACTTTGCTTGGGAGCCAGTTCCATGGGAAAGCAACCAAATACACATATGGCCTAGTCAACATCAAGAAAATTCTGGCACTATGCTTGTGCCTAAACAAGGTGCAGACGACAAAAATTACAATCACAGTATAGTAAAACGTACAGGACAAGAACCCAGGTTGCACATCAAGCATCGGCCAAATAGTCCAGATCAAGGTGATATTAACACTCGTTACATCAGTGATTACCTTGGCACAATGCGTCGTGTATTAAAGAAAACTGACTGGGAATACTGCTGGGTTACCAGTGATATTTGCATATATGATGACTTTGATTTCACCTGGCATCCTAGCGAATTTCAAGCAGACATGCTGCATGTGTTTGCCAGTGAAACACAAAAGTTTGGCGATACCTTTTATGTACATGTACCTAGTTTTTTAGAGAAAACCAAAAATCTAAAAGTGCTAGAATGGTTTGAAACACTGCACTTTGTTCAAGGCGTTAGCGTAGCCAGGCATAGTACACAGTTTGTCAAATACGATTCAGACAGTGTAGTTGATGCAGTATGGCAGCACGAGTTTGATGAACCTTATGCTGTATTCTATCAAGACATGCGTATTAAAGCACCTGTAATCAGTTTGTGGCAAGAACAAACCAAAACAGTGGTGCCTCTTGTACGTGGCAGCGGCACTGTGTTAGTTCCAAGAGAAGTTAAAAATTATTTAAAAACACAGATATATGATTATCCTTGGATTGAAAAAGATTATCCTACCTATGCAGGTATGCCACTAGACATTGTGTTTATCAGCAATGGAGAGAGCAATGCTGAACAGAATTGGCAGCACCTAATAAACAACTGTGTTGATATTGACAATAGAATTGTTCGTGTAGACGGAGTTAAAGGCAGAGCTGAAGCATACCGTGCTGCACTGGAAGCAAGCAACACTGACTGGGCATTTTGTGTGTTTGCTAAATTGGAAGTCAATTGCAACTTTGATTGGAGTTGGCAGCCAGATAGACTACAAGAAGCCAAGCACTATATTTTTCATGCTGAAAATCCTGTAAATGGTTTGGTATATGGACACATGGCTATGATTGCATACAACAAGAAACTAGTAGCAAAAAATCAAGCAACAGGCTTGGACTTTACACTAGAACAGTCTCATGAAGTTGTGCCTGTGTTAAGTGGTGTTGCACGTTATGCAGACGATCCGTGGATTGCTTGGCGCAGTGCGTTCCGTGAGTGTTTAAAACTCAAAGACAGCTTGCCCAATATGGAGAACAACTACCGTCTAAGCCAGTGGTTAAGAGCGGATACAGCGTCTACAGTAGCCCAGTGGAGCAGCATTGGTGCACAAGATGCTGTGGATTATTATGAAAGTGTTAACGGTGACTTTGATGCGCTGCGTTTAACATATGAATGGGAATGGCTAGCAGATTATCTAGTTAAGAGACACAATTTAACACCTGATCAACTATGTACTCAACTTCAAGATCGGTGAGTTCAGGATAGATAGGCAAACTGATAACCCTTTTAGCAAGGCTTGCACTGCAACTTAGCATTGCAGGAATACCTTGATAGTCGTAGGGCAATTCATTTATACCGTGTGTATAGTGTACTTTTGTTTCAATTCCGCTGTTGTTTAATTGATTCATAACAGAGTCTCTATTGTCAACTTCAATAACAAACTTGTGATAACAGTGTTCTTTACAATTGCCCGAATCAATTAAACTTCTAGCAAGGCTTTTGGCCAATCTTTCCATCCAGTAAAGACCAATAGTGCGTCTACGCTCTTGCCATTGATCAATGTGCTGGGCTTTTACCATTAGGGTAGCACAGTCTATTTCACTCATGCGACTGTTACTGCCTGTGGCAAAACTGTTGCCTTTGCCGTGCGCACGAAAACTTCTGGCATACCGTTCAATTTCTTTTACATTGGTTACAACAGCGCCGCCGTTTCCGTGGTTGCCCAAGTTTTTCATTGGATCAAAACTGATAGCAGCAGCAGGACCAATACGTCTACAATCCCAGCTGAGCCAGTGTTGTGCTGCATCCTCAATCACCAACCAGTTTTCGTCAGCTCTAAGCTCTTGCCATTTTTTAGTTCTATAGTTTTTTAAACTGCTACCGTATAATCCAACCAAACATACTGCCAGTGCATCGTTGTGATACTCTTGCACACTGTCAATGTCCATCATGCCATGTTGATCACAGTCAGCAACAATGATTTCCCAGCCTGCTCGTATCCAAGCATTGGCTGTGGCACGAAAGGTCATGCTGGGAATAATCACTTTTGGTAAACGAACATTCAGTATGCTGTAGTAATAGCTAGCAATAATTTCCAGTGCATTAGTGCCGCTGTGTACTGTAATGGCATGCGGTTTGTGGTTCTTTTTGGCAAGCCAGTTTTCAAATTCTGCGGTATGGTTGCCATCCATAAGACGACCACTGCGAAGTACACTGTCTGTTACATCAAGAATTTCACTGCGAAGATTGTTATACTGTTTTTGAAGCCCAGTAAACGGAATTTTTAAGCCACTCATGGTATAATGCAAATCCTTCTTCAATGTTTACTTTAGGGTCATAGCCAAAGTCAGCTTTTGCTGCATCAATATTTAATGCACCGCGACTGGGAAAGCTAGAATCTTTTTCATCGATGTTTACAGTGCCGCCGCCTGCTAATTTTACAGCCATGTTTGCAGCTTCTTCTAGTGTACAACTGTGGCCTTTTGTGATATTGTAGGTACCTGTGTGCTTGCTAAGTGTTGCAGCAATAATTCCAGCCGCAGCATCATCAACATAGGTAAAGTCCAGTTTTTCGTCTGCACCATTTACATTAAGGGTTTCACTGCGCATAGCAGCAATCAAAAACTTTGCAATAACTCTGTCGCCAACATCCATTGGACCGTACACTGCACTTGGACGTACAATTGTATAGGGCAATCCATACTGGCGATTGTAGTCTTTTACCAGTTGTTCGCCAGCAATTTTCCAGATTGCATATGCACCTTTGGGATCAAGTGTAGCATCTTCGTTAACACCATCTTCAAAGTCTCCGTATACCATGCTGCTACTAGCATACATCAATTTTTTAACTTTGTAGCGCATTGCACAATCAACCACTCGAGCAAGTCCCTGACCCATGGTGTGTGCTGCTTCGACTGGGTTATTCTTAACTGCTTTTTCTCTAGGAAAACTGGCAAGATGAATAACATAGTCTGGATTAAAATTGCGGAATATCTCTTCCACAGCTTCGTCGCCGACGTCAATTTTATAAATTTGTGTATTTTCGTCTATCTTGGCAAGACGTTCGTTGTATAGATATTCTAACTCATCTCGATCAATTGATCCGTAAGTGGTTAGTGCATCTATAATTTGTACGTTGTGACCAGCAGCTTGCAGTTGAGCTACAACGTTATGTCCAATAAGTCCAAGTCCGCCTGTTACTAGAATTTTGTATTTGGATTGCTTAGTTTGTGTAGTTTTGGATTTGCGGGAAGACTTCTTCGATAACTTTTGCGCAGGCATGTGCGATCTCCATGTGTTCTTTTTGTGTACCGTTGGCTCCACGCAAATCAATGTAGTGTATCCAACTGCGAATTGTACCGTTCATGTACAAGCGAGTTTTGGTTAAGCCTTCGGGCAATACTTTACGAGCTTGTTCTTTGGCAATACCATTCTCAATTGCCCACTCGTATGCCCTTTGCGCTGCCTGAACAACTTTTTCCTGTTGTTCATGCCATGAGTGATGCAGTTCAACATCTTCAGTTTCTACACTGTTTTGTCTATTTTTTGTGTCTTGCAAGCGAGCTTCGGCATATTCAAAGATCTCACCCATTTCTTTAGGCTCTGCATAACGCTGAGAAAATTCCTGAAATGAGAAACTTCTGTGACGCACAATTTGGTGTGCAATATCACGAGTGGTTTCTATTTCCAAGCAAGCATTGACCATTTCAAACGGTGACCAGTGTTGATGTTTAACCAAGTAGTTGAGCAAACGTTCGCTTGTTTCACTGTTAATTTGTGCAGCAGGGTTTGATACTTTGGCACAAAATGCAATTAGATCTTGTAAGTCATCTAATCCTTCGGCTGCCCACTCATTGGTAGGTGCTGAATAAGATACAAGTTTTACGTTCATAGATTCTCCAAATACTTTTGAGTTAAAGGTTCAATTTGCTCTGCTACAGCATGCACATCAATCACAAAGTCCAAATTACGAATGTCTTTGCCAAATTCGCCGAGTTGTCTGTTTACCACTCGTTCAATGTCTTCGATGTGCAAACCTTGCTTGCGCAAACGACTGAGATTGATGGTGCGCTGTTTTCCGTCTTGAAGTTTAAACACTACCTTTTTAACACAATCAATTGGGATCATGTCTTGGTCAATGCTTTGAATAACTTCATTCCATTGTGCGACTTGATCTGTGCATAACATGTTAAGCAGATGCAGCCTTTTTAGCAGGACGCCCACGCTTGGCAGTTGTTGCTTTCTTTTTTGGTGCCAGTGCTGGATTTAGTGCAGCAGCTTCTGACAACAAACGAGCTGATTCAGCTTGCAGTGTGGCCATTTGTGCTTGCATTGCTTGTGCTTGTTGCATCAATCCTGCAGCAATATCAGCATCGCTAAGTGCGCCTTGTGCAGGTGCAGCAATTGGCTGATTGCGCAATCCAGGGTTTGAAGTTTCATTTAATGCACCTTTTGGAATGTCTACAGGTGCACCAACTTCACGACCAAAGTCATCCTTGCGCGATGCTTTGCCAGTGTATCCTGAGTTGCTGTCCAGTTCGGCCATACGCTTAACTGCTTCTTCGCCAGTTTTCATTTCATTGATGATCTTGTTCATCTCATCCAGTCGAACATGGCTCTGTGGTGTAGGTGTTACAATAACCTGTGCAGTTTGTACTTTTTTCAACATACCTTCTTCGTGGATTCTCTGCAACTGTGCAGTACCATCTGGGAAGCGTTTGCCGCCAAGTGCATCACCAAGGTTTTCGGCTTGCTGACCTTCAACACTTTCGATGCTTTGCATCAAGCTATCATGCATGGTTTGCGGCAGTACATCTGGGTATACTACCAAGCACATGTGGTCTTCGCCTGGAATTTCTCTAAAGACAATTGCCACTTTGCGATCGCCGTGTTTACCAACGTGTTTAATCATTTGTTTCTCCTTGATCTGAAGACGTCTCTTCAGAGTCTGTTGTTTCAGCATCATCGTTAACTGCTGGTTGCATTTGGTTTAACCATGCTGATACTTTGTTGTAGGTAGCCCCTACAATTGCCATTTCGTCAGCTTTGAATGCACCTCTGGTGGCTGCTACTTCGATGGCCTGTTTACAAATAGCTACATCCTGTAGCGTAATTGTGACTTCTTCGGTTGCAGATTCTTCCACTGCTGGGGTTTCAGTTGTGTTTTCCATAATAGTAGTTATCTCCGCTATCGTTAACTGCGTAGTTTATTTACTGGATTTTAGGGATTTCGGTAAAATTACTTTTCCATAAAGCAAGCAGTATCCGGCTCGCCCCATTCATATTTGTTGTTGATTACCCATTCTCTAGGCACAAAACATTCTGGAGCCTCATAGTCAAAGTCTGCCACGATCTCTAACCCTGTTTGTTCGGGTTCGACATACTCGGGCATATACATACTAGCCGTCCTGTTCGTACAATGCCCAAGTACCAAATGGTGGATTAGGGTTTTTGTCTCCGTGTATGATCCACACTGTGTCACAGTAGTTCTCATCACCCCAGCTATTCCAAGGATAACCATCAGTAAACACTATCAGTCTTTTGGGCTCAATGGCTTCGTCTTTGAGGTAGTTAAAGATAGCATCAAAGTCTGTACCTCCTCCGCCGGCAAGTTCATACTCGGCAATTTCGTCTAGGTTGTCGCTGTTAAAGTCCTGCGGATTGTAAACAGCAGTATCAAAGCAAAAGATTTTGATGTTAAAACTGCCAAACTCTTCAGTGATACCTTTAACTTCTGAAAGAAAATCACGTCCTTGTGATTCGTTGATTGAGCCTGACATGTCTAGTGCAATTGCAATATCAATCATTTCATCATAGTTCATACCAGGCAAGATAGCGTCACTGTCCCAACCTTTGCGATGCACTCTGTTAAATGTGTAGTCGTTTTTGATAGTGCTTTGCAGTTGCATGCGAAGCAGTTCGCGCCAGTTCATCTTAGGCTCGGTTAACTGCTGAATCATGCGCTTGACACCAGCGGGCAGGTTACCTGCATCTGATGTTTGTGCTGCACTGAGCATGGCTTCTTTGAGCTCTTGTTTGATCTGCTCACGCTCTTCTTTGCTGTATTTTGCAGGGCCTTTGCCG
>Ga0208899_1002029_pt1 | contig 13913 bp, 13 predicted proteins | sample VirMetDEL_Nov_24_FD_184518 | JGI IMG/M metagenome (GOLD analysis project Ga0208899, IMG submission 184518) | Aqueous microbial communities from the Delaware River and Bay under freshwater to marine salinity gradient to study organic matter... | ecosystem: Environmental > Aquatic > Marine >... | reverse complement strand
TGTTTTTAACAGCATCATTGTTCTTCATGTGTTCATCAACGATGGTTAGCTGACCCTTGTCTATGGGTTTAGAGAAAACCACATTTCTGTGGGTTATAGAAACAAAAGCAAATATATCTATCTCATTATCTTTATATTTTCTGTGCTTGACTCTTTGACCTTTACGCATATCAAACCGCCAATTTTCTCTGCGTTCTTCTATCTTAGATTGTGTTTTAACCTGGCACTTATACAACTTTAAGTTGTGTTCAAAGATGATGTCTGCGGATGCGTTGTGGGGTACAACTGCTACTGTGTCACAAACTTGAGAGAGTATTGCTGCTGTGAGATATTCACCAAAACGACCAACTCGTTCGGTTGCTTTAGGCATTTTATTCTTTTTCTACTTTTTTTCTTTTAAGACGCTCTGGTATTTCTGATCTTGCTTCATATTCCGCAAATTCATCAGCTAATAAATTTATTCTTTCTATAGATTCTTGCTCTAGTCTTGCCATCTCTTCTTTATCATCTCTTAACTCAGCCTCTCTTATTCTTTTGCGATAATAATTTTGAGCATCTTCTATGTCCTTCTTTTTAAAATATAAATTTGTACTTCTGCTTTGCTCTGGATCTATTGGATAAATATTTTGACCAACCAATCTGTACCATGCTTGTGGTTTTGTAATAGTTGGATCACCATAATAATTTGGTTTTTTTGTAACTGCCTCATACATTTTTCCAGCAAACCCAATATCAGTGAGCCATGTTGGGGCGGAGGTTCTCCAAGCATAATTTAAAATGTCTTCAAACTGTTCTGATGGTGGAGCACCCGTTTCTACTATTTCTCTGTTTGTAAAAGGATCTCTGTTAGTAGTAACTGCTGCGGCAATGTTAAGACCTGGACCACTTAATAAACCTATGACATCATCACCTGCTTCAGCATATTCTCCGGCGGCCATTTTATTAGCAACGCCAGTATAAAAACCCCATGGCATCATGTAAGAATAATCATAAAACTGCCATCTGCCCTCATCATCTTTGTATGGTAAAGCTAAAGCACTACCGCCATCTCTCAAATAGTTAGGTAATGTTTCTCTTAGGTTATCAATGTCCTCATCAGTAACATCCTCGTTTTGTTTTTTCCAGGCTGCCGCAGCAACATATGGAACAGCAAAATATTTAAGGTATCTTTCTGGGTGTCGAATAAAAGTGTCTAACAAAAACGGAGCTACTTTATATTGAAAGGTTATAAACGATGCACCAAATGGACTCTGCCTAACCTTTCTTAATGTTGGTGGAACTAAAGAGTAATCAAATAAAGTTTTTTGAGCATTGTAAACAGCAGTTTCAGCATTTTTACCTGCCTTCATATCATCAATAATCTTTATTAGTTTGCCAAATGTTTCTATAAACCCATAACTATCACCAGCAAAGTTCAAAAGCCATGATCCCATTCGTTTACCATGAGCAATGTCTATCCAGTTTTTTGATTGTTGAGATTTAACAATTTGATATAACCTATTGATTTGCACCATTTCTTGTCTACTAAATGTAGTAGATGCAATACCTTTTGCTTGTGCTTCTTTGTAATATTTTCCCTTAGTAATAATCTCCTTTATTGCTTGTGCCATTCTTAGCGGCATCCTTGTAGTTGAAACTCCTGATAAGTTTAAAAGAACTAAATTTGATACAAAGTTTCTTACAACTGATGGTGGATTTAAAGGAACTTTTAATGTTTTCCACACTTTTGTAGCATCTGTTCCAAACTTAACCATTTGGTTTGCAATTTCACCTGCCTGTTGATAAGAACCATTTATATCATCATAAATTTCTTTTCTAACATATGCTCCCTGCAAATCCCCATATTTTTTTTGGTTTGGAATTTGCACCCATTTTTTAGCATTAACTTTTGCAATCTTTGGCTCTGCATCTGCTATTGCTTTTTTTAAATCGTTAACTATTGCAGTATCTTTACCATCTTTATCTAGTCTAAGGCCACTTACTATTTCGTCTTGTATTCTATTTAATTCTTCTTTTGCATGAAATATTCCTATTTTATTTCCCCTAAAAGAAACAAGAGTATCTTGCAATGCCCAATTTGGATTCTTTGCTATCTCTTTAAAAAAACCTAACTTTACAACATCGCTTAAAGGGTCTTCCATAGCTTTTGCACCCAGCAAACCAATGTCTTCTATTTCTCCTAAAAATTCTCTAGTTGCAGCATCTAAATCTTTTCTTTCTTTTAGATAACCCATTGGAGATGATCTTTTATTAAAGTATTTTAAGAATAATCTTGGAAGATATGTCCCATAATTTTCTTCCATGGTTTGCTTTGAAATCAAACCATTTGCATCTAATACCTCAGAAACAGCATCTATGCCTTTTCTCAAATCAAGAGCATCAACTTTTAAATTTTCTGGCACATCGTCAATAGCTCTAAGGCCAACCAAATATTCATATACAGGTTTATTTTGTTCTGGAGATAATTTATTAAAAGACTTAAAAACACTTTGAGTTAAATCTCTAACTGATTCCAGCTTACCCATAAACAAACCTCTAATACCAAGATATGATGGTTGATCTGGAAGATCTCCAAGTGCGGTAAGCTTAGATCCTTTGGCTTGAATTTTGTTTAATACTGTAGTGGCTAATTTTTTGTATGCGTTGCCAATATAAGGAATTTTGCCAACAATCCCAAAGTCCTCATCTACTACTACATTGATTGGCTTTATTGGTTCAACTATTTCTCCTACTTTTGCTGCAATCGGAGACTCTATAACCTCTCCGGTCACTGTTCGTGGTGTTATAGGCATAGGCAATTCTGGTTGCTCTGCTTGAATAATTGGCTTAACTTCTGGCACAACTTCTGGCAAAAGTTCTAGTTCTTTTTGTGGTGCTGGTAATGCTAGTGGATCTGTTTTTTTGTTTCTTCTAGCAACAGCGTTGGTTATAACGCCTAGCGTTCCACCAAGGGTTCCACCAAAAACTGATCCAATTCCTGCTGACTTTGCAATATCACCAGGCTTATATTCTTCTTGTCCTTCTGCTCTTATTTTTGCTCTTTGTCTTGCAGTTTCATAGGCTCCACCATAAATAGCACCTTCTCCAGATCCTATTAAGGCATATCTACCAGGATTACTTGTAACCAATGATTTTAAGATATTGCTTCGTATTTGATTTTTAGCCGCTTGTTTTCCAAGAGTTGAAACAGCTTTTCCAACCCCCAATCCAATATATGTTGTTGGACTTTCTAATGGGTTTAAAATATTTTTTGCTGCTCTTCCTGCCCCAGCTAAACTTGGTGCTTTTGCATCGTACATATCCATAATGTTTACAAAAGCTTCTTTTTGTTTTTCTGTTGCATTACCTATTGCTTGACCTTCTCTTATTAAATCAACATCACTAAATGAAATGCCGCCACCATACTCAAGACCAAATTCCGCATAACCATCATCACTTAGTTTTGGAATAGGTTTTTCTGGATTTTTTCTTTGCCAATCCCATTCATACAATTCTTTAGATGAATTAATCCACTTAGGGTCTTTTTTTATTGATTCTTCTGTGAATCTTTCTTGAGATTTAACTTGTATACTTTTTGGCTCTGCACCAGATATTTGATCTATTCTTTTTTTGTCTTTTATGGATTCTTTTAATTGATCTTCAGATAAACCATATGGTGTTATGCCTAAAGACAACGCTTGTTCATCCAAAGATTTGGGTTGAACTAACTCTTTTTTTTCTGGTGCTTGTTGTTTGGCAACTAAAGATAATAACTGTTCTTTGGTTGGCTGCGTGTCAGATGTAACACTATATTTTTGTCCATCTTTTTCAAATATGTATTTTGGCATTTATCACAAACTACCCAAATCTATTGGTTCACCTGCATCATCAACCGCATTATTTGTCGGAGATGTATTATTACCATAAATTAAGTTATATGATTCTTCGGCCATTTCTTTTAATTCTTTATTGCTATAAGCCATTTGTCCGCTAAATGTTTTCAACTTGCCTTTCTCTTTCATATAATCAGCTATATATTGATTTTTGCTTTGATCTAACAATCGAGCATTTACACCCAAAAGACTAGCCTCTTGATTGAGCATTTCTACTGTGTATGTTGGATCATAGTTAGGAGAAGTTTCGTCAAGTTTGCTTTTTAAAAGACCAAACCTTTCTAGCTTTTGTATGTCTGCTGGTACAGCTTCAGGTTTTTGTGTCTGAGCATCGTAAAGAACTTTAGTTTTAGTAGCCAAATCCATAGCTTTTAAAAGTCTTTTTTGCTCTGGCTTCATATTAGACTCATCAATCGCTTTGTTGATCTCAGCCTCGCTCTGTGCGGTTGCTTGTTTTAATTCTTTTTGTTCTTGCATCTGTGATGCAACTTGTAATCTTCTAGGATCACCGGATAGTCTTGCGGTTTCGATGTTAAGAATGTCTGCTAGTTTTTGAAATGAATTTGCCATTACATACCTGTAGATATTTGTGGTTGTGGTGTAGATCCACCGCCCATACCACTAAAAGCACTTTGCATGAATGGAGAACCAAGAATGTTTAATGCAGATGTTACGCCTTCCATTGTAGATGGTTGATAGCCGGTTGTTTGGCCGAATGATGGTGTTCCTCTGACAGCCTGTGAAAGCAATCCAAATTGTTGTTGCGGATATTGTAATGCCCTGCCAAATTCTTGGTAAGGAACATCCAATGCTCTTTGTTGTAAGAGTTGTTGTTGACCACCGATACCACCAAGCAATCCAAGGCTTCTGTATTGTTCGCCAAGTAAATTTTGTTGGATACCAGCCTGGAATTGTCTGTCTCGCATCTGTCTTTCAATGTCTGATTCTGCGGCCCTTTGTGCCTGTTCAAAACCAGCTTGTCTTAATGCGGCTGAAGTTCTTGCTTGTTGTTCTATGTAAGGTCTGGTTGCTTCAGTTTCAAGTAAAGCAGATCGAGAACCACCAAATGCACCAGCTTTAATTGCTCTTGATTGTGCTAGTTGTTGGGCAATATCAGATTGTCTCTGAATATCAGCCATAGTTTGATCTATGACTTGTTGCTGATAAGGTGATTGATATGCACCAATATCTGCTTGTAATAAACCTGGTGTTGGTTGTTGGCCTAATTGACTAAGTGTTCCAAGCGGATCGTATTGTTGACCAGCTTCAAACATACCACGGGTAGCTTGAAAGGCTCTAAGTTGATCCGGAGAAAATCCAGCAACTCTTTTACCTGTGTAAGGTACAAATGGTTGTTTTGCTATTTGTTTTGATGTGCCATACAAATCTTCATACATGGCCACCATTCTTGGATCCATTTCTGTGGTTGTTGATCCTGTTTCGGGATCAAATGCAGATTTAGCTGCTGCACCTGCTCCGATTGCACCTATTACTAAATTCCATGGAATTGCCATAATTTAAAACCTCTTAAATATCCTTTATTGTAAACATTTTATGATTAAATTTCATTACCTAATCGCCTTTTCCATATTCAACGATACTCATAATTACACTTAAGTTGTTTGCATGAGAAGCTGTGCAATTTATAATTTCTCCTGCTGTTAATATTAAACTTCTCGTTAATAATTCAACTGTATTATGTGCGCTTATATTGTATTGTGACCATAGCGTATGCACCACAGAGTCATCACTTGTCATGGTTAAAGTAAAATCTGTTTGTTGACCGCCATCCTCTGTTACTAAAATTGATTCAATAATTGCAAAGTCAAAATCACCACCGCTAGGTGCTGTATAAATTAAAGTCGAACTTGTTGTTGTTAAATCAACTGTTGCATTTACAGCCCTTTGTATGTACTGTCTTTGTGAGGATAAATCCATTATCTTTTACCTCTTTGTTTAACATCTAAGCGTATATTACCTACTTGGAAATCTTGTGTGGTACTACCTGTGACTGTCATTTGTACTTGTCTTGCTGTAAATCTTGCATCAGTATAACCATCATTTTCAAAAGTAAATGATCCAAAGTCCGTAACTGGACCTAATGGAGTAAATCGACCTTTGAAACTGAGAGTTACGCCAGGTAAAGAGTTAGCCTCTTCGTCTGGTAATATTTGATTGCATTGCACATAGTTATCACCATTGCCTATTTGTATAGGCCCTGTTTCACAAAATGGTACTTGTGAGTTTAGATTAGGTGAATTATCCAATGTGGTTGATTCATGTTCATAAACAAAGCCTTGTGAGTCACCAGCTATCGGATAAGTAAATGCTCCTTGGTCAATCCAAAAACCTCTGTCCATAGAACCAATAGACCAAACATTGCTATTGTAGTTCCATATAACATATTTGTTAGAAGTGTATTGTGAGTCACCGCTTGGGAATCCCCACCATATTTCATTAAAGTTAGAGTTGTGTCCACCCCAACACGCGCCCCTGCCCGCTACATTTATTTGGTCAAAGACATAATCATGCACTTCGCAAGGTAATTCTCTAACACTACCATCGTAAATATAAAAAGCGTTTTCACCCATCCATGCAAGAAAATTACCTGTTGATACAACTGTTCTGGAGCTGATTGATTTACAGTTCGTTCCTGCATCGGCTATACCATAAACAAAAGGTGATCCAGCATAAAACATTCTGTTAATACCAGTATCACTAAAAATAATCACATCGGATCTGTATTTAACACCAAACAAAGCTCTTCCGCCTGTAGGTATTTGCAAGTCTCCTGCTGTGTTTGTGGCCTTCGATGTCCAGTTGTTACGATCTTCCCTGTTTGACCAAGCAACCTTCCTAGGATCATCTGACGAGCCTATAGCCACTAAATGTCTTTCATTGGTGACTAAGGTTGATAAGTTACCTGTAGGTGCGTTGGTTACAACTGTTGCTATGGTATCGGCTGTACCGCCTGAGTTTGGTCTCCATTTATAGATCTTGCCATCTTTAGAAAAAGTAAAGACTAGATCTTCGCCCCAGTTGTCAAAAGAAAAATAACCAGCTTGTAAAACCAAGCCTGATTGACTCCTGGCATCACCATAATCTTCTTCACCATAATGATATGCACCAAAGCCTAATGGATCGTCACTAGCATCATTAACAAAACCTACTGGTGTTATATCAGTCCAAGTGTTGTTGTATAAAACATAAACTTTTTGTCTTGTGCCAACTGCAAGGATGTTTTCACCAGCATTATCTTTATAACCATAAAGACCTATGATAGCTCCTGTTAATGCTGTGGCTTTGAGTTTTTCCCACCCGCCAATAGGTTTTAGATAGCCATTTTCAAAACGCACCAAATCACCATCGACCCAACGCCCTTTATTAGCGTAGTCTGTGCCATTGGTTACGATTCCTGCGGGGGGTGTTATTGGAAATAATGCCATAGCCTTATTGTATAAGACCTCGCTTTATTAGTCATTAACTAGATGGAGGTGTTGGCCATTCTCCTAATGGTCTAACTGGTGGAGTTGCATCGTTGTATTCATACAAAGCTGCTAACTCATCAACTGTGGTACAAGCATCAATTTTGCTTTGCATATCTGCTGCTGTGCTTCTGACATCAGTTCTAAAGGTAGTCCAATCAGCAGGAATAGCTGTACCAGCTTCTGTTTCTCTGACCACATACCAGTCGTTAGGTTGTAATAAACCATAGGCTTGATTAATAATCACTTGATTATGATTCCATTTAAGACCATGAGTTACATCACCAGTATCAGGATCAGTTGTATCGTCTAAGTTTTTAGCTGTAGCTGTACCATAAGATGCAGTTACAACATCGTTATCAAAATCAAAAGATTGATCGGTGTTAATGTAATAAGATGGATTTTTAAAGTTGCTGTTATCTACAACCACTTCATAAATGCCTATTGCTTCAAGTTCATCGCTAGACCAAAGCATAAAGATATTTTGTGGATAAGATACATCCCCAATGGTTATTGCTTTAGGTCTGGTGTAAACCTGAGTTACTTGATTGTTTTCTACTAATGCCCACATATTAATTCCTATTATATATTATCTTGCTGTTGTTGGTATACCTGTTGATGTTGTGAATGGATTTTCTGCAAATGCCATGTAGATGTATGTTTTACCACTTAAGTTCCAACTGCTGTCATTAACTCTACATTTAAAACCATTTGACAAAAAATCCATTTGATTAATGTTAGTAGCTTCTGCATCAGAAGCATTTGCTTTCAATCTGTGATGAACTGGATTATCTATGTCTCTTTTATGGTCTTGAATCATCCATGATACACCTGAGTCAGTTGCATTTTTAACCATCACAAAAGCAGGTTTAAAGCCTGTATAAACAAACGTACCATTTGTATTTCCATTACCGACATACTTGCCAAACTTGCTGAAGCCTTGTTTTTCTGCGAAGCAGTAGGCTACAAAATTTTCAGTATTACCATTAAGCCAAATATCATTGCTAATACCAAAAACACTAGAACTTGGGTATTGGTTGTTCCAAAATCCTGCATAAGTAGCTTTTGCTGCTTCTGAATTTAAAACAAATGTATCATCATCAGAAGTAGACCCATCTTTATGAAATACAGCCCAAGATGTAGGAACTCCAGTTCTTGCTTTTACAATAACAACTTTAGGTGCTACACCCAATCCATGTCCTACTGTAGCAGCACTGCCTGTTCCTGTATAAGTAACAATGCTAAAACCTGCATCAGTATTGGCTTGTACTGTAGAAGTAATAGAGCCATCATTATTTGTAGATGTTGTACCACCATTGGCTTTCCATTGCCAAGCTACGTGTGATGCACTACTTGCATTTAAAGCTGCTGTTGAATTTACTATTCCTACTGTAAATCCGTCTGTGTCAAAACTTTGTAAATCTCGTTCAGCTTGTTGCGTTGCGTTACCAGTTGTTGTAGTTTCAGCAGAGGTATCATTTTGCACAAGTCCTTTTAATCTTCCTCTTGAACTATCAACTGAAAAATGATTGTCAGTATAAGAAGTGCTTGTTCGTGATTTAGCCCAAATCCAATCAGGTTGTAAATCGCTATTACCATCATTTGTAATTACTTTGTCTTTAGCATTAGTACCAGTCCAAAGAGCAGTCTGAAAATGTGCTGATGGGTCGTCTATATTTGTATAAGCCATTATCCGAACTCCGAAAGATTGCGTGAACACAAGGCGTAGTAGCCTGAAGGAGGAGTATAATAAAATCCTCCGTATCCGTTTGCATCTACATTTGAAATATTGCTTAATGAAGAAAATCCACCATAAACAAAAAATATAGAATTATTTTGGGCACATGAACCTGCTGGAAATACTGTATCAGACCAAGAAGTATTCCAAGTTGCTCCGTTTGTACCATTTGCAGGGTCTCCTGAATTTACCCAAGTATTATCCACAGCAAAATAGATTTTTCTATTATCCATATCTAATGCAACCCCAACACGATTACCACTACCATAACTACCCCCTGTTGCTGAACCTGAGTCGTTGTAGATAACTCCGTTAGCAGAATACATACCTAAAGATTTAGTTGTTGATGAATTATCATCACCATAACCTAAAAAGTATCCACCTGTATTTTGAGGAATAATAGAATCTTGAACATCAGAAATGCCTACAAAAGCTCCTGTACCATCACTCTCAAATTCCCAATACCATTTACCACTTGTTAATCCAAAAGTACCAGTAATTGTTTGCCAGTTTTGACCTGATGGATTACTAAATTTAGTACCACCTCTAACTAATGTTTGACCACCAGGAGCAAAATTAATTAAAGCATTTCCAATACAAAAATTATTAGTAGGTGTGTCAGTTGCTTGGTCGGCTGCTGCGATGTTGTTTAAATCAAAATCAAACCCATTGCCTGATTCATCATCGCCTAAATTTCCTGAATCTGCAAAGTCTAAATAGTAACCACAGTTACCATAAGTTCCATCGTATGCTTTAGGTTTCCAAATACCACTAGTAGAGTCGTATTCACCAAACTCTGTTGGTGCTAAAGACTGTCCATCTACAAAATAAGCTTCTGCTAAATACCCACTAAAAAATTTAGCAGGAGTAAAATAAGAATATATTGTTCCCCAACTATGCCAACAAGGTCCGTTCATACCACTATATGTCATAACTCCATCTTGAGTTATATTTGGTGCTGTTACCCAAGACACCTCAGTACCATTAGAATAGACTCTTAATCTATTAGATGCTGTGCTATCTGTTGTATCGTATCTTATTACTATGTGATACCAAGCAGAGGTGTCTCTAAATTTATTATAGGTATAAGGACTTACACCATTCCAAGATGAATCACCTGAAAATACAGTTAAATTATCAAACTCATCAAAACCTAAATTTGAATATCTGGAACTATCAGATGAAGCAAAAATATACATTTGTTTTCCAGATACACCATTACCAATTTCAGTTCTTTTTATCCAAAAAGATACAGTACCTTTTTTTCTACTTGTCGGTGTTGTAGAAGCAAAAGTGTTGTTTGCTTTTAAGTATTCACTATCATCTGATTCAAACTTCAAAGAGTTATCAATATCATACCCAGTAGATAGGCTTCCTCTATTTGCTGTACGCTGTAGCGTTTCCATTAGCTGTCCTCAGGATTAGGTAATATCAATCCTAGAAAAATCCAAAAAAATAATATTATTTCTAACATTAGGTTTGTGCTAGGTTTTGAACTCTACCAATTTCTTGCCAAACTGAGCCATTGTATCTAAAACTAAAGATGTCAGTCTTGTTAGCTGTAGCAGTTACAGTTGGGGCTGTGCTAGAAGCAAATTCGAACACAGTATTGAATGCTATCGTTCTTGGTGTAGCACCTTGTGCTATCTCTACAGAAATAATTGCACCTTCTACAGCGTTAGATGGTGCTGAGAAAGTCGTGTTTTCTGTAGTAACATGATAGGCATTAGCTGCTGCTTGTGCATCCCAAGCTACTGCATTAGAGCTTGAGGTGAGTGCTACTTGTGTAATTTTTGCTGAAGTTGATGCAGTTGCTACTGTAAAGACTCCAGTTGATGCTGAAGATCCACCAATCGGTGTACCATCAATTGCACCACCATTAACATCAATGGTTGTAAAACTTGCTGATCCAGTTGAAGTTAAAGTACCACCAACTGTTAAAGTTTTACCAGAGCCAACATTGAGGCCCACACTTGTTCCGTTTCCTGCATCTGCAAAAAGACCATCCAAAGTATCGAGGTCGGTGTTTAATTTTCCGCCCCAGGTATCAGTAGATGCACCGACTTCGGGTTTTGTTAAGTTTAAATTCGTTGTAAATGTATCTGCCATATTGTTATGCCGCTTGTTCTTTTGTTAATTGAGTCCAGGTAGTATCAGGATTCTGTATTACAGTCCATTTTAGACCACCACTTGCTGAAAATCCACTTAATTCTTGCGAGTTACCATTTGGCGGTGGACTTACTTTACCTCTATCGATCTGTCTACCAATAGCTGTAAAGTCTGATGTTTCTGCACCAGTTGCGTGTGCTGCTATGGTGTATCGACCTGCACCTGTCATAGATGAGGTTTGTGCTATGGTTGCCGAACCTCTATCGATTTGTTTACCTATAGCACTCATGCCAGAGGTTTGTGCTATGGTGCTTGAACCAAGATGGACTCTATGGCCCACACTGGTCATGCTACTGGTTTGTGCTAGGGTTGAAGATCCACGATCTACTTGAGTACCAACCGCAGACATACCAGATGTCTGAGCAATGGTTGCAACACCACGATCAAGCTGTCTGCCTATCGCAGACGCACTTGATGTCTGTGCTATTGTTGCGGATGCTTCCTGATACTGCGGAGTGCCATAAGCGGCAATTCCGTAGTTATATGAGCCATAGCCTACTGAGGCCATGGTATTAAGCTAATGTGATGTCTAAATCACCAGCATCAAATCTAAATACATCACCGCTTGTCACAACCTTAGATGTATCTAAGTTTGCATAGGCAAGTAAATTGCCACTGGTTAATGCATCTAAAATACCTACTGCAACTACAGTTCCGTAATCGGCTGTAGCTGTTGGGTATTCAACTGCTGCTGCGTTTGTCGCTGTTGTAGGGGATGTGCCTGAGACAGTAAAAGTAGAGGTTTGTCTTGCATAAGCTCCACCGCTAACTTCAGTACCACCGCCAGTATCAGTAGGTGCTACTGTATACAATGCAACATAATGTGTTGTTGGTGCTGTATAAGCAGTACCGCCAAATACATGGTCAAGTACCTTGTCTTCTAAATAATCACTAAATCCAGCCATTTTTTATACTCCTAGTTATTACCAAAATAATAAATATCTTTTCTGCGTTTTCCGTAAGTTCTTCTTCTTTGCATTAAAGAACCTTTGGCAAACTCAGCTTTCTCTTGCTCTAGTCTCATTTCTTCTAAAGCTTTCTCGAACTGTGCTGTAAATAATGGCACTCGTTCATCTTCCATTAAATAGATAGAAGCGTGTTTTAATGATCCATAAAGGTAAGCATCTGGATATCCTGTGGATAAAAAGTTACTCGTATTAGAATCGCTTAACGCATCTATCTTTCCGTAGTAGGTTAATTGTACTGTATAACTTCCGTCTGGGGTAGGTGCAAATTCAATTGAATCATCTACCAATGCAAAATAAATAGGTTGCCCTGTTACATTGTCATTAGACTTTCTATAAACATCCATGGATTCAATGGATTGTTGAAACAAAGGTGAAAAATCACCGCTATCAATTTGTAAGTTTATGGCTTCTAACCAATCAGTTGGTACTGCAAGATATTGACCTGTAAGAGTTGCAGTAGCTCTTTTAATCATGCCTTTAACTCTTAATCTGCGGTTAAATTCTGCCTCTGTGCTATCAATAAATGTATCAATCGCATCTGTTAAATCTGAACGATTTAAGTAAGTTGCGATATTAGATTTTAATTCTGCGTATGTCATAGTTTACCTTGCCATGTTCTAAAGACTTTATTATCTGATTTGTTAAGCCACTTTCTCCATTGTTTCATATCGTTGGCCCATCCTTCTCGACACGCTCTTTGATACACAATCAATGGTACTTCTGCCACATGGCGAAGATCTTTACCTGGTTTATGTTCTGCAAGCATTTTGCAATGCTCTATTACAGGATTTAGATCCTGAGTTGTGTGATAGATATCTTTATTATCTTCAGTAATAAACTCATTGGTAAAACCAGTCTTGTGATCTATAACAGTTCTTTTAGCCATGCAAGAATTTTACCACAAAAAAAAGGGATGCCGAAACATCCCTTTAAGGTTATTAACCTAGAGCTTACGAAGTTGTTAAATCAACTACTGCTCCATGAGCTGCCTCGTTGGATACTTCTAATCCATACTCAACAACGATCATTTTAGTGACTGCATCACCGATTGTTGCAATGTCAACTGTTTTGAAATCACGCAAGTAAGATACTTTTGCCATTTCAGGATCAACCAACAGTAAAGATCTTTCTCTTGATCTGTTTGATGGAACGATTTTAAGTTCACCAAAGTCAGATGAGTAGATAGATACTGATGCTTCAACAGTATTAGCATCAACAAATTGTCTTGCTTGTGAACGACCTGTGAAACCAGAGATAACTTGTTTGTTATGTGGGCCACAAATTGCTATTGATGGTTCACCACCATTTTCAAAGCAAGATTGTAAAACATCTTTTAAAAGAGTTTCTGTTAAAGCTCTTTGAGTTCCGTCTGTTGGAGCTGTTCCGCCGCCAGTAGGAGTTGATCCTGCTGCGTTGTTTACATTAGACTTTACCCAAGATTCAAAAGCACCAGTCTTACGAGCAGTTGTCGCATTACCAGTAGTTTTTCCATTCTTTTGACAAAGAGCTTCTTCCATATCTCTCTTAAGAGCTTTAGACATGATAGCTAGTTGGTGAGCCATTTCTGATCTCTTACCAGCAGGGTCTGAAGACTCTTGTGAGCCTGATACAGTTGCATCTCTTTTTGAAATCATAGCAACATTGCTAACTCTGGTTGTTGCAACTGAAGCAGATCTTGAAA